>Ga0335076_10002169_pt1 | contig 19367 bp, 12 predicted proteins | sample Lox_Sample_25_FD_206717 | JGI IMG/M metagenome (GOLD analysis project Ga0335076, IMG submission 206717) | Soil microbial communities from Loxahatchee National Wildlife Refuge, Florida, United States - Lox_Sample_2.5 | ecosystem: Environmental > Terrestrial > Soil > Wetlands | place: USA...
GCCATCAGCGTGAGGCTCGCCGGCTGGACCCCGTCGCGGTCGCGCGCCATGACCGCTGTCGCTGCGAGCGCCGAGACGGTCGGCTGGCAGACGGCGACGATGTGGCAATCCTCGCCGATGAAGCGCACGAAGTCGATGAGGTGGCCGGTATAGTCCTCGAGCGCGAAGTCGCCCTCGTCGAGCTTGACGTTGCGCGGGTTGACCCAGTCGGTGACGTAGACCTGGTGGTCGCGCAGGAGGGTGCGGATGGTGCCGCGCAGCAAGGTGGCGAAATGGCCCGACATCGGCGCGACCAGCAGGATCTTGGGATCGTCGGCCCCGCCCGCCTTGCGGAAATGGAGCAATTGGCAGAACGGCGTCCACAAGACCCCGCGCTCCTCGACCGGAACCGCCTCGCCGTTGATTTCGACGCTGTCAATTCCATAGTCGGGACGGGCGTGGGTGAAGCCGGCGAGCGCGACCAGTTCGTAATAGGCGCTCATCCGCCGCCACGGCGAGGCGGTCGGATGCGCGGCCCAGGCGCTCAGGATCATATGCGCGTTCTCGGCCAGCTGACGCACGCGATCGCCGACGTCGGCCATCCCTTGATACGCGTCATACATCATGAAATCGCCCGGGCTCTGGCTCAAAAGTTAGCAAAGCGCATGCCATGGGCTTCTGGCACGTCCTTTGCACACCCGCTACCGGACGGATTTGCTTTTCCTATTCCGAGTGAGCCGCCTCAATGTCGCGAACGACGCTGACCCTGAGCAGCAAGAACTATTCGTCCTGGTCGCTCAGAGGCTGGCTGATGGCCAGGCTCGCCCGGATCGATTTCGAGGAAGTCGTCATCGCCCCCGACGACGCGGGCGCGCGGGCCGAGATCCTGCTCCTATCGCCGTCGATCCTCGTTCCTTGCCTGACCTACCGGGGCATCCGGGTCTGGGACACCCTCGCGATCGGCGAATTCCTGAACGAAATCGCGCCAAAGGCGGGACTATTGCCTAAAGATCAGGCAATGCGCGCCCATTGCCGCTCCATTTGCGGCGAAATGCATTCCGGCTTCGTCTCGCTGAGGCAGGCCCTGCCGATGAACATCAAGGGCCATTTCCCCCACTTCAAGATCTGGTCGAAGGCGCGCGCCGACATCGACCGGATCATCGTCATCTGGAGCGAATGCCTCCAGGCCTATGGCGGACCGTTCCTGTTCGGCAGGACCTCGATGGCCGACGCGATGTATGCGCCGGTGGTGAGCCGCTTTCGGACTTACGGGATCAAGCTCGACGGCGAACTGAAAAGCTACGCCGACAGGATCTGGGACCTGCCGGCGATGCAGGAATGGCGCGAGGCGGCAATCGCCGAGAAGGAGGAGATCGAGGAGCTCGAGGTCGAGTTCTAGCGATCGGGCGCTTCGCGCGTGGCGCAGCTTCAGCGCCGACGCCGCGCATTGATACTCCCACCCTCACGACAAGGGCGCCCGGAGCCGCGGGCGCGACGTCAGTTCTTGCCTTCATATTTGAACGACAGCTTGAGCTTGGTGCGATAGGCCTCGACCTTGCCCTTTTCGATCACCAGATCCTGCTCGACGACCTCGGCGACACGCAGGTCCCTTAGACTCTTCGACGCGCGCTCGACAGCGGCGGCTGCAGCCTTCTCCCATGACTCGGTGCTCGTGCCGACCAGTTCGACCACTTTGTAGACGCTCTCCGCCATCTTCTCCTCCCTCGCCGGGTCGGGCCGGACCGCGCCGGCCTCGCTCGGCCGCGGCAAGCTTGCGGCGGGGGCGCGGCTTCGGTCAAGGCGCCGCGATGCGGATTCGACCGTTACTCCTGCTTAAGGCGCGCCTGGGGGAAGTAGAGGCCAAGCAAACGGCGGTCCCACCATTGGCCGGCCGCATGTTCGCTGCTCGAGGCGTAGGTGTAGTCGTAAAACTGCGCCCGCACATAAGTCGGTGGCTTGTCGGGAAAGGGATTGGTCCTGAGCAGCGTCGTCACCGACGGCTCGTTCTCGAGCAGGCGGACGAGAAAGCGCGAAAACCACGGCAGGCGTTGCGGATCGTCGAGCGCGGCGAACCACATCTGCCAGTCGAGTCTCGGCTGATGCGGGATGTTCCATGGCGGGGGGCGCATGAGGTTGCCGGGCTTGTAGCGGAATTCGTAGTCGCGCCACTCGACGCCGTCGTCGGAGCCCTGAATGACGATCTCGTCACGGGTTGTGGTCATGACCGCGAACAGGCCGTAGGGGCTGGTGAGATGGAACGGGTCGAACCAGCCACCGACCGTGAGGGCGGCGTTGGGCGGACTGCCGCCAAACCGCAGGTCCATCTGCACGAGACTCAAGAACACCATCAGCAACGCGACGCCGTTGACGACGATCTTCACCGCTTGCGGCGTAGGGCTTGCGCTTGTGCGGGCCTCGACCAGGCCGAGAAGGCCGGCCGGCAACGTCCTACGGAAGCCGGCGTCGTCGAACAGGGTGAAACAGAGCAGCATGGTCTGAAGATTGAACCAATTGTAGTTGCCGGTGAGGAGAATGCAGGTCTGCAGCAGCAGGATGCCGCAGGCCGAGACGAACCTCAGGCGGCGCGGGAAGAAGATGAGGAACGGCAGGCCAAGCTCGACGACGAACACCGCCCCCGTGGCGACTTGCAACAGGCCGGCCGGCAGCTCGGCGGCATACCACGCAACCCGCGTCGGCAGCGGCTGAGTGAGGAAGTGGTATCCGAGCGCCGAGAGATTCCACCAGCTGGGATCGCCGCTGAGGAGCTTGACCACTCCCGACATGAACATGAAGCGGAACAGGAGCCAGCGCGCGAGCCAGACGCCGGTCATCGGCGCGAGACTCATGATGAGCGCGACAATTGTCGTCTCCAGCAGGAACGTGTCCCACTGGAAACTCATGAAGGTCTGCCCGGCGTAGAGAAGCGAGAGATAGAGCGCGTAGATCAGAACGAGGCTTGCCCGCGGCAGCAGATTGAAGGTGAGCATGAGCGAGAGCGCGGCTCCGGCCCAGCACACGATCTGAATGGCGGCGTCGCTGTCGTTGAGCCAGAACACCATCGGCATGAAGACGAAGCGCTGCGGTCCGACCCGCGCCAGCGCATCGACCAGGTCGGCCAGCGGCAGGATGCCGCGGCTGCCGATCAGCCCCTGAGCCTGGACGGCGAAGGAGACGAAGGCCAACAGCGTAATGAGGCCGAACAGGCGCAGGAACAGGAACGAGACCAGCTCATAGCGCGGGGGCTCGTGGTTCCTGCCCCAGAGGAAAAGACTTAGGCGGTGGAAGGCCGGACGATGGGCAGCGATGACGGCGTAAGCGCGCTCGGAGGCGAATGCAAAACCGGGCAAATAGCGGTAGAGTGCAAGCCAGAATCGCTTGCCGGGCGCGTGGCTCAGCGTAACGAAACTGGCCTCGGCCGCGCTCGCGCGACGCCCGTCGGAGGCGATCAATTGCACTGCGCCCCTAAACTCCGCCTCCGGGATTTCCGGATATTGCGCCGCGACCTGCTGATAGGGTTGGTATTCGACCTTGTCTCCCGTCAGCTTCTCCCAGTAGCGGGCCCAATAAGCGCAGAAGCCGCAATCGCCGTCGTAAATGAGCTGCGGGCGCTGACCGGCGGCGGCGCGGGCCGCTTCGGCAGTTTGCTTTTCGGAGCTCTCTGACACGACATTGGCCACGACTGGCGCCGGCTCGCCTCCGGCAGGCATTGTCGGGATCGGAGCATAAGCCAATCGCGGCCGCGCCGCTGCAGGGTATCGTCAGCAATGTCCCCACCCGAGGAGGCCGCTCTTGGCCGATCAACCTGTCGATCCCAAAGCCCGTTCGGCGCGCGCCGCCGCCATAACCGAAGCCCGGCTCGCCGCGCTGCTCGCCCTGATCGCGGGTTTCATCGACGCCTACGGCATCATCGCCTATGGCGTGTTCGTCTCGTTCATGAGCGGCAACACGACCCAGACCGGCTACCAGGCCGCTCAGGGTTTGTTTGGCCCCGCCTCGGCTTCGGGACTGGCGATCCTGTTCTTCTTTCTCGGGACGTTTGCGGGCTCCCTGTTCGCGCAACCCGCCCGGCGGACCATGCGGCGCCGCGTGTTCGCCTTCGTCGCGGCGATTCTTGCCGCGGTCCTCGGCCTGACCCAGCTTGGCCTGCTCGGTAGCGGTTTTGGCATCGCGGTCGTCAGTTTTGCGATGGGCGTCTTCAACAGCGGGCTCTCGCGCGTCGGCGCGCAGGCGGTCAGCCTCACCTTTGTCACCGGAACCCTGAGCCGGATCGGCCAGCATCTCGCGCTCGCGGCGAAGCGCGAGCGGCTCGCGGACTCGCAGGGGCCGTGGGACACCCATCTTCGCCGCGCGCTGATGATGGGGCGCATCTGGGCCGGCTTCATCGCCGGCGCGATGATGTCAGGAGCCGCGACGCCGCGCTTCGGCGCCTGGGTGCTGCTGGCTCCCATCGCCGTCCTCGCGGCGCTCGTCGCCTTTGAGCTTTCAGGGGACGCGTCGAACGGCTGACGCCGGGGGCTGCGCCGCTACTCGGCCGCCACCGCAGTCACCGGGACATAATTCAACACCGGCCCGAGCCAGCGCTCGACCTCGGCGACGTCCATGCCCTTGCGCGCAGCATAGTCCTCTACCTGGTCGCGCTCGACCTTGGCGACGCCGAAATAGTGCGCCTCGGGGTGAGCGATATACACGCCGCTGACCGACGAGGCGGGCCACATCGCGTAGCTCTCGGTGAGCCGGACGCCGGTCGCGCGTTCGGCGTCGAGCAGGCGGAAAAGGGTTCCCTTTTCCGTGTGATCGGGCTGGGCCGGATAGCCGGGCGCGGGGCGGATGCCCTTGTAGGGTTCGGAGATCAGTTCGTCCGGCGTGAACGCTTCGTCCGGCGCGTAACCCCAAAGCTCGCGCCGCACCCGCGCGTGCATCGCCTCGGCGGAGGCTTCGGCGAGTCGGTCGGCGAGCGCCTTGACCAGAATTGAAGAATAGTCGTCGTTGGCGTGCTCGAACCGCCGGGCGATGGCCTCGTCGCCGACGCCCGCGGTGACGACGAAGGCGCCGACATAGTCACGAGCGCCGCTTGATATGGGAGCGACGAAATCGGCGAGCGCCAGATTGGAGCGACCGTCGCGGCGAGCAAGCTGCTGGCGAAGCGTGTAGAGGGTCGCAATCGGCCCGCCGCGGGATTCGTCGGCGAAGAGCGCAATGTCGTCGCCAACCTGCGCCGCAGGCCAGAAGCCAACGACCGCCTTAGGCGCGAACCATCGCTCCTCGACGATGCGCTTGAGCATGGCTTGTGCATCGTCGAACAAAGCGCGCGCCGCCGCTCCCTGTTCGGGGTCGTCAAGGATGGCGGGGTAGCGGCCCTTGAGCTCCCAAGTCTGGAAGAACGGGGTCCAGTCGATATAACGGGCAAGATCGGCGAGGTCGCTCCATTCGAACGCGCGCGCTCCGAGATAGGTCGGCGCCGTCGGGCGATAGGCGCTCCAGTCGAGCTTGAGCGCATTGGCGCGAGCTCTTGCCAGCGGCACGCGGACCTTGTCGGCTTCGCTGCGCTCGTGCGCCTCCGCCACCTTTCGGTACTCGGCGCGCACCGACTGGATCGTCGCGGCGCGGGTCTCCGGCGACAGCAGCGCCGAAACGACGCCGACCGCGCGGCTCGCGTCGTTGACATGCACGGTCTGGCAGCGCGCGTAGCGCGGATGAATCTTGACCGCGGTGTGGACGCGGCTGGTCGTGGCGCCGCCGATAAGGAGCGGAATGTCGAAGCCCTCGCGCTCCATCTCGGAGGCGACGTGGATCATCTCGTCGAGCGAGGGCGTGATGAGGCCGGAAAGACCGATCGCATCCGCTTTGCGCTCGCGCGCAACGGCGAGGATCTTCGACGCGGGCGTCATCACGCCGAGGTCGATGATCTCGTAGTTGTTGCAGGCAAGCACGACGCCGACGATGTTCTTGCCGATGTCGTGCACGTCGCCTTTGACGGTCGCGAGCACGATCGTGCCGGCGGTCTGGCGGTCGTCGCCGCCCGCGGCCTTTTCCGCTTCCATATAGGGCAGAAGCTTGGCCACCGCCTGTTTCATGACGCGAGCAGACTTGACGACCTGGGGTAGAAACATTTTCCCCGCACCGAACAGGTCGCCGACGATGTTCATGCCCGCCATCAGCGGGCCTTCGATGACGTCGAGCGGGCGTTTGGCCTGAAGTCGCGCCTCTTCCGTATCGGCCTCGATATGGTCGGTCACACCGTTGACCAGTGCATGGGCGATGCGCTTCTCGACCGGCCACGCGCGCCACTCGAGGTCCTGCGGCTTGGTTTCCTTGGCGCCGGCGCTGCGGAAGCGCTCGGCGAGGGTCAAAAGTCGCTCGGTGGCGTCAGCGCGACGATTGCGGACGACATCCTCGCACGCCTCGCGCAGGTCCGGGTCGATCGTCTCGTAGACGGCAAGCTGGCCGGCGTTTACGATCCCCATGTCCATGCCGGCCTGGATGGCGTGGTAGAGGAACACCGCGTGCATCGCTTCACGCACCGGCTCGTTGCCGCGGAACGAGAAGGACAGGTTGGAGACGCCGCCTGAGACATGCGCGTGCGGCAAATCGGCGCGAATGCGTCGCGCGGCCTCGATGAAGGCGACGCCATAGCCATTGTGTTCCTCGATGCCGGTGGCGACCGCGAAGATATTGGGATCGAAGACGATGTCCTCCGGCGGAAACTGCGCCTGTTCCGTGAGAAGCTTGTAGGCGCGGGCGCAGATCGCGACTTTTCGCTCGAACGTATCGGCCTGGCCCTGCTCGTCGAACGCCATGACGACCACCGCCGCGCCATAGGCGCGCACGAGCCTCGCCTGGCGCAGGAATTCCTCTTCGCCTTCCTTCATCGAGATCGAGTTGACGATCGCTTTGCCCTGGACGCACTTGAGGCCGGCTTCGATCACCGAGAATTTCGACGAATCGACCATCACCGGCACGCGCGCGATATCCGGCTCCGAGGCGACGAGATTGAGAAACTCGACCATCGCCGCTTTCGAATCGATCAGCCCCTCGTCCATATTGATGTCAATGACCTGGGCGCCTCCGGCGACCTGATCCCGCGCCACCGCCAGCGCGCCGGCATAGTCGCCGGCCGTGACCAGCTTGCGGAACTTGGCCGAGCCGGTGACGTTGGTGCGCTCGCCGACGTTGACGAACGGGATGTCGGTCGTAAGCGTGAACGGCTCGAGGCCAGAGAGCCGCATCAGCGGCGCGACCTTGGGCGCCGCGCGCGGCTTGTGACGGCCCACGGCGTCCGCGATCGCGCGGATATGATCGGGCGTCGAGCCGCAGCATCCGCCGACGATATTGACGAGGCCATCGGCGGCGAAGCCGCCGATCTGGGCCGCCATCGCCTCTGGGCTCTCGTCGTACTGGCCGAAAGCGTTAGGCAGGCCGGCGTTGGGGTAAGCGCAAACCAGCGTGTCGGCGACGTCCGCGATCTCGGCGAGATGCTCGCGCATCGCGCTTGCGCCGAGGGCGCAATTGAGGCCGACGGAGAAAGGGCGCGCATGGCGGACCGAATGCCAGAAGGCGGTCGGCGTCTGGCCGGAAAGGGTGCGCCCGGAGCGGTCGGTGATCGTGCCCGAGATCATCAGCGGCAGGCGAAGGCCGCGCTCGGCGAAGACCTCGAAAGAAGCGAAGATCGCCGCCTTGGCGTTGAGGGTGTCGAAAATGGTCTCGATGAGGATGATATCGGCGCCGCCGTCGATCAGCCCGCGAATCTGCTCCGCGTAAGCAAGGCGGAGCTCATCGAAACTGACCGCCCGGAAGCCCGGGTTATTGACGTCCGGCGAGAGCGACGCGGTGCGGTTGGTTGGCCCGAGGGCGCCGGCGACGAAGCGGCGCCGCCCGTCCGCCTTTTCCGCCTTGATCGCGGCTCGCCGCGCCAGTCGCGCCCCATCGCGATTGAGCTCGTAAACGCATTCCTGCATCCCATAATCGGCTTGGGCGATCGAGGTCGAGGAGAAGGTGTTGGTCTCGAGGAGGTCGGCGCCGGCGAGCGCATAGGCGAGGTGAATGTCCTCGACCGCCTGCGGCTGGGTGAGCGTCAGGAGATCGTTGTTGCCTTGCAGGGCGCGGTCGCAGGCATGGAACCGTTCGCCGCGGAAATGCGTCTCATCGAGACCCAGCTCCTGGATCTGGGTCCCCATCGCCCCGTCGAGCAGCAGGATGCGCTCGGCCGCTGCCCGGCTCAGGGCCGACAACGCGTCCTCCCGTCCCGCGAAGGCGGCGTCGAGGGCGGGATCGAGAGAACGGCTCATTTCGCACCGTGTTTGGACACTTAGACATAACCATATAAACATGTCTTTATATGAACGCAAGCGCCCCAACTGATTTGCCAAACAGCCGACGCCCCCCCACTATGTCAGCTCGCAAGAACGTCCCCCGCGCCACACGTGAATGGGGGTCGCGCCGTTCGGGAGGAAAAATCCAATCGGACCAACTGATACAACGCGCCTCGATGGGCCGCGGAGCCGTTGACCCACCAGCCCTTAGGCCGCGTCGGGCTCGATTCACATATCTAGGCAGGATTTAACCATGGCTGACAAGGCCGACGGACCGAACAAACGTCCCTCGATCACCGATCAGGAGGCGCTCCAGTTCCACTCGCGAGGCCGTCCGGGCAAGCTCGAAATCGTGGCGACCAAGCCGATGGCGACCCAGCGGGACCTGTCGCTCGCCTATTCGCCAGGCGTCGCGGTCCCGGTCAAGGCGATCGCCGCGGATCCCTCGACCGTCTACGACTACACTTCGCGCGGCAACATGGTCGCGGTGATCTCGAACGGAACGGCGATCCTCGGCCTCGGCAACCTCGGAGCCTTGGCCTCGAAGCCGGTGATGGAAGGCAAGGCGGTGCTGTTTAAGCGCTTCGCGGACGTCGATTCGATCGACCTCGAAGTCGGCACCGAGGATCCGGACGAATTCATCAATGCCGTCAAATATCTCGGGCCGTCGTTCGGCGGCATCAACCTCGAGGACATCAAGGCGCCGGAGTGCTTCTACATCGAAGAGCGCCTGCGCGAGATGATGGACATTCCCGTCTTTCACGACGACCAGCACGGCACTGCGATCATCGCCGCGGCGGGGATGATCAACGCAATCCACCTGACCGGACGCGATATCAAGACGACCCGCCTGGTCTGCAACGGCGCCGGGGCGGCCGGCATCGCCTGTCTCGACCTCATTAAGTCGATCGGCTTCGAACCCTCTAATGTCCTGCTTTGCGACACCAAGGGCGTAGTCTATCGCGGCCGTCAGGAGGGCATGAACCAGTGGAAATCCGCTCATGCGGTCGAGACGCCGCTGCGCACGCTCGAAGAGGCCATGCAGGGGGCGGATATTTTCTTCGGCCTTTCGGCCAAAGGCGCGCTGACCGCGGACATGGTCAAGTCGATGGCGCCGAACCCGATCATTTTCGCCATGGCGAACCCCGATCCGGAAATCACGCCTGAGGACGCGCAGCGGGCGCGCGACGATGTGATCATCGCCACCGGGCGCTCCGACTATCCGAACCAGGTGAATAACGTCCTCGGATTTCCCTATATTTTCCGCGGCGCGCTCGACGTGCGCGCCAAGACGATCAACATGGAGATGAAAATCGCCGCGGCGCATGCGCTTGCCGACCTTGCCCGCGAGGACGTTCCCGACGAAGTCGCGGCCGCCTATCGCGGCGCGCGGCCCCGCTTCGGCCGCGACTACATCATTCCGGTCCCATTCGACCCGCGCCTGATCCAGGTCGTGCCGATCGCGGTCGCCAAGTCGGCGATGGCTTCCGGCGTGGCGCGGCGGCCGATCGTCGACCTCACCGCCTACAAGGCGCAGCTTTCCGCCCGCCGCGACCCGATCGCCGGCGCGATGCAGAGGATCATCGAGCGCGTCCGCCGCACGCCCAAACGCGTCGTGTTCGCCGAGGGCGAGGAGGAGCAGGTCATCCGCGCCGCGTATTCGTTCGTCAATCAAGGGCTCGGCACGGCGATTCTGGTCGGCCGCGAGGAACGCGTGCGCGCCGCCGCCAAATCGTCGGGCCTCGATCTCTCGGACAAGGGGATCGAGATCCACAACGCGCGCCTCTCGCACCGTAACGCGCTGTACGCGCAATTCCTCTACGAGCGCCTGCAGCGGAAGGGCTATCTCGCGCGCGACTGCCAGCGGATGATAAACCAGGATCGCAACTATTTCGGCGCCGCGATGGTCGCGCGCGGCGACGCCGACGCGATCGTGACCGGCGTCACCCGCAATTTCTCGATCGCGCTTGAGGAGGTGCGGCGGGTGATCGACGACAAACCGGGCCACCGCGTGGTCGGCGTCTCGATCATCCTCTCGCGCGGCCGGCCGATATTAGCCGCCGACACGGCGATCTGCGAAATGCCGACCGCCGAGGATCTGGCGGAGATCGCCATAGAAGCGGCGGGCGTCGCGCGGCGGCTCGGCTACGAGCCGCGCGTCGCGATGCTCGCCTTCTCCAATTTCGGCCATCCTCGCGGCGAGCGCAGCCTGCGGGTGCAGGAGGCGGTGCGGATCCTCGATTCCAAGCGAGTCGATTTCGAGTACGACGGCGAGATGGGCGCCGACGTGGCCCTCAACAGGGAGCTAATGGCGGCCTATCCATTCTGCCGGCTCAAGGACACGGCGAATGTCCTTATCATGCCGGCCTTCCACTCGGCCTCGATCTCGACCCGGATGCTGCAGGAACTGGGCGGCGCCACGGTGATCGGCCCGCTGATCGTCGGGCTCGAGAAGCCGGTGCAGATCGTCTCGCTCGGCGCGAAGGATTCCGACATCGTCAACATGGCGGCAATGGCGAGCTTCAATATCGGCGGGTAGCGCGCCATTCGCCGTTCACCCGACGCCAACCGTCGTGGTCTCGACGCGGAGTACGGCTTTCCGATAGGCCCATCCGATGAGGCCAGCGCCCTGGCCGGCCAAGCGTCCGGATTCGCGTCCAAGCTTCTTCAGCGGCGAGGCGCGGCGGGAGCCGGCGCTTTGGTCGGCGCGCATCGCGGTCACGAAGCCGTGCCTGCCTTCGTCCGCCCGCAGCAGGTGGTCCTGGATCGCGACCGCCGGACAGAGCTGATAGATGCGCAGCCCGGCCCGGTCGGGGTGAGTGGGGAACAGCGCATAATCGGCCGGCGCCGGATCGCCGGCGGTGAGTTCAAGATAGCGGGCGGCCCCGTCGCGAGAGAGGATGTAAGCCGCGCTGCTCTGGTGGCGGCTGTGGAGCCTGGCGAGGTCGCGACCGCCGACCGCGGCCCGCCTCTGGCCGAGCTCGACCGGCTGAAGATAAGTGTCGAGCTTGATCGAATGCGCGTCGACCGGCGCCCAGTCCGCGCTGGAGACGAGCGCCGCGAAGCCGGGCCAGACATGCAGGTCGTCCTCGAGGAAGCAGGCGTGGGCCGAGGGCCCGGCGAGGAACCGGCGCCAGGCGGTCTTGTGGCTTTCGAGGCAGGCCAATTCGAAGCGCGTGAGGCCCTTCGCCGTCGGCGGCGCGTTCGATCCGTCGATCGCGGCGACGCGCTCGAACGCGATCCCGCTCAATTGGCCGCGCATGTGGGCGAGCCGGTCGGAATCGCGATCGAGGTTGATGAGATAGACGTTCATCCGCTGCTTCATGGCGAATGCGGCGCCGATCGAAGGGCGCTTACACTTTCATCTGCGCCCCGAGCTCGACGACCCGATCGGACGGCAGATTGAAGAAGTCGGGGGCGTTCGCCGCCTGCTTGGTCATGGCGATGAACAATTTGTCCTGCCACTGCGGCATCCCGGAATTGGGCGCGGTCTTCAGCGTCCGCCGCCCGAGGAAGAACGAGGTGGTCATGATGTCGAATTTGAGCCCCGCCTTTCGCATCGCCGCCAGCGCCCTGGGGATATGCGGCTGCTCCATGTAGCCGAAATGTAGGGTGACCAACATGAAATCGGGCGAGAGGCTGGTCATCTCGTAGCGGGACGAGGCGGGAACGCGCGGGGTTGTCTCGTTGCGGACGTTCAAAAGCACGACGCGCTCGTGCAAGACCTTGTTGTGCTTGAGGTTGTGCATGAGCGAGGACGGCGCTGAGGTCGGATCGTTGGTCAGGAACACGGCCGTCCCGGGAACCCGGACCGGCTTCGATTTCTCGAGCATCTTGATAAGGTCGAGGGTCGGGATCGAGTCCCGATGGGTGCGGGCGAGCAGGATCGCGCTGCCGCGCGACCAGGTCCACATTAGGGCGAACATGGCCGCCCCCAGCATGAGCGGGACCCAGCCGCCGTCCACGACCTTATAGAGGTTGGCGACGAAAAAGCCGACGTCGATCGACAGAAACGCGCCGGTCACCGCCAGCGCCGCCCAGAGCGGCCATTTCCACAGTTTCCACACCACGAAGAACGCGAGCGAGGTAGTCGCCACCATGGTGCCCGAGACGGCGATGCCATAGGCGTTGGCGAGCGCGTCGGATGAGCGGAACAAGAGCACGAGGCCGAGCACCCCAAGCAGCAGGATGCGGTTCACTCGCGGGATGAAGATTTGCCCTTCCTGGGTCGAGGAGGTGTGGACGATTTCGAGGCGCGGCAGCAATCCGAGCTGAATCGCTTGGCTAGCCAGCGAATAGGCGCCGGTAATCACTGCCTGGCTCGCGATCACCGTGGCGGCGGTCGAGAGCAGGATGAGCGGGACCAGGGCCCAGCCCGGGGCGAGCAAGTAGAAGGGGTTCGCGACCGCCTTGGGGTCGTTGAGGATCAGGGCGCCCTGGCCGAGATAGTTGCATACCAGCGCCGGAAGAACGATGAACAGCCACGCCGCCTGGATCGGCCGCCGTCCGAAATGGCCCATGTCGGCGTAGAGCGCTTCGGCTCCGGTAACGGCGAGAAAGACCGCGCCAAGCACGATGAACCCGACCGCGCCGTGAGCATAGAGGAAGCCTAGGCCCGCCAAAGGGCTGAGCGCGCCCAAAATGCTCCATGCCGAAGCGATGTGGACGAGCCCGAGCGCGGCGTTGACGGCAAAGAAAGTCACCATGATGGGGCTGAAGAAGGCCGCGACCCTGGCCGTCCCCCGGCTCTGGGCGGCGAACAGAAGGACGAGGATGGCCACTGTCGCCGGCAGGACGTAAGGCGCGAGATTGTCGTCGACCTGTTTCAGTCCTTCCAGCGCGGAGAGCACGGAAATCGCCGGCGTGATCATTGCGTCGCCCGAGAACAGGGCGGAGCCGGCGACGCCGAGCAAAAAGGCGAGCGTCGTGCGCTGTCCAAGCGCGCGTTGGGCGAGCGCCTTGAGCGAGAGAATCCCGCCCTCGCCCTTGTTGTCGGCCTGCATCAGGAACAGGACGTACTTCGCGGTGACGACGATCAGGAGCGCCCAGATGATGAGCGAGACTACGCCGATCACCTCCCGCGGTCCGAGCGCCGAGCCCTTGAACTGGCCGAGCGCGGTCTGGAGCGCATAGAGGGGACTCGTGCCGATATCGCCGAACACGACGCCAATCGAGCCGAGCGCGAGGACCCAGGATTGCGAATGCGAATGGGCGAGGCCATCGCCCTCGCCGGTCAGGGCCGTGGGCGGCGCAACATCCTTCGAAAGGGGATGAGACATGCGAAAAGGGAAATCCCGCTGTCGCCGGCTGCCGCCGGGCCTTCAAAACGGCGCGTGTCTATACTCTCTCGTCCCAAGATCCGAAAGGGATATATTTTCCGCCGTTCGAGGAACTCTTGGCCACTCTAGCTGGCGACGGACGGCGCGCCAGCCGGTCAAGCCGCCGTCCTCGTGACGTGCTCAGCGATAAGCCGCGCCACGGCCGCTGGTTTCTCCACATTTGGCAGATGACCCGCTCCCTCAATGATTTCAAGCTGCGAGCCTTTGATCAAGGCCGCCGTTTGTCGCACCAGCTCGACAGGAGTCGATCCGTCCTGGTCGCCGACCAGGCAGAGGGTCGGCGCCTTGATCGCGCCGACAAAAGGCCGAAGGTCGGCGCGCTTGAGCGCGCCGCAGGCGGCGAGATAGCCCTGTTTGGGGGTGCGGGTGAGCATGGCGCGAACCCCGGCCAGTTCGGCCGTCCGCTCGCGGCGGAATTGGGGCGTGAACCAGCGCTCGAGCAGCGGGTCGGCGATCGACTCGATCCCGCCGCGCTGGACCGAGGCGATGCGCTCGTCCCAGGATGCGTCGGTGCCGACTTTGGGCGCGGAGCCGCACGGTACGAGCGCGGCGACCAGCTCCGGGCGCTGGCGGCAAAGCTCGAGCGCGATCACCCCGCCGATCGACATGCCGACGATCGCGGCCCGGCCGATCCCGAGCGCGTCGAGTAGGGCGGCGAGGTCGCGCGCATAGTCAGCTATCTCGGCGCTGTCCGGGCCGGATTCGCTCAGGCCGTGCCCGCGCTTGTCGTAGCAGAGGAGGCGGAAATCGGGCCTGAGGATGGAGCCGACCTCCGACCACACCCTCAGGTCGCAGCCGAGCGGATTGATGAAGACGAGCGGCGGCAGGCCCTCCGGCCCCTCGATGAGATAGTGGACGACGAGGCCGTTCGCCTTGAGGAATCTCATACCGTCGGATCCCCAAGCCGGGCGACCTCCGGGGCCTTCGGCGCGGGCGGCTTCGGGCCGCCGCGCATCGCGTCGCGGAAGAAGGTCCACCAGTACCAAATGAGGATGAGCGGGGCGCCGATGTCCATGATCGCGTCGAGGCCGGGAATCGGGGTCGACGGTATGACCAGCATCCCGGCCGCGGCGGTCGCGCCGACGCGGTAGCTCAGCGCCACCATGATCCGCTTGAGCGGATTGTCGTCCGGCATGCGGGAGATGATGACGATCAGCGCCGCCAGGATCGCGGTCATCGCGACAATGAAGATCAGAAGGTCGCGGACGATCTGTTCGATCGCGGACAACGCCTCCATTGTTTCCTCCCTCGCCTCGCCATAACGACCGCGGAAGGGTCCGGCGTCAAGAAGGCGTTCGGCCTCGGGCTGAGGCCGCCGCGGGTCGGCGCGCCCGCCAAAAGCGCCGACTCACATACGGGCGCTGTAAGAGCTGGGAAGTCGCGGAGCGCGACAAGCTTCGTCGTCGCCCCACCGCCGATCACTCGGGATAAGAGCCTTCGCCGTCGGGATGCACGGAGGGCCGAGGGGTCGCCTCGGGCCGGCTGAAGATGATGAACGCCAGCACGTTTCCGGGCTCCGCCGACGCGTCACTGCGATAGGCGGCCATCTTGCCCTTCACCGCGCTCGCGTATTCCGCTACCGTCTCGCCGAACATATTGCGCTGCACGGCGATCGTCTGGCCGGGCTCGACCTCCTGGTCGAGCTTCGCCCGGAACTCGACCAAACCGCCGTGGGTCGCGACGATGGGAAACGCGGCGTTGCCGATCCGCATGCCGGCGTCCGTCGCGGTGCGGCCGATCGGCCCACCGATCACCGCATAGTGTTTCAACACGTTCAGCGTGCCCTCGACGAAGAGGGCGATCATGTCCAGATCCAGGACGCGCGCGGGCCCGATCTCGGGCGTAAAGCAGGGGATGCCGGCGTCGACGAAGGCGTTGTGCAGCACCCCCGGATAGGCGGGATCGTCCCACATCTGTCCGACCGGATAGAGGTCGCTCATGGTCTTCACATCCGGCAGGGTGCGATCGCCGATGATGAAGGCGGCGATCTCGAGCCCGGTCGCGCCGGTGTGAAAATCGATCGCGAGATCGGTATTGGGCCGCAGCAGCCGGTTGAACAGGAGGCCGGCGTGGCGGCTCGCGGCGCTGGCGCCGTTCTCGTCGCCCGGCCATTCCCGGTTGAGGTCGATGAGGCCGAGGCCGCGCCCGGAATCGGGCCATCGGCGCTGCATGCTCTCGACCGCCGGGCGCGCGATGTCAAATACAGCCATGACGGAGCCCGACATCTGAGCCGGGTCGAGCGCGTCCATCACCGCCTGCACGGCGCGGATCGAGCTCATCTCGTCGCCATGCACGCCGCTGGTCAAGGTGAACCGCTTTCCGGGACGAGCGCCTTTGGCGACCACGACCGACACAAGCCAGTGCTGGCCGCCGACGCTCTCCACCCCCTGAAAGAAGAGAAAATGCTTCTTGCCCGGTTCGAGGTCGGCGACATCGAGCCGGCTCACGACCTTCTTTCCCTGAATGATCTCGCCGGTGTACTCGGTTGCCGCGCCCGGCTGCGTCTCGGCAGCGCTGGCTTCGCCGGCGAGCAGCGCGGAGGCGCCCGCCGCTGCGGCGAGCGAGCCGGTCATGAAGCCGCGTCGATTCAGGCTCTCTCTGTCTTCGGCCGACATTCTTGCGCCCTCCTCGGAGCGGCCGCTCCTGTGAGGGAACAGATGGTCGATTTTTGGGCGCGACCGACCTCAGGCGAGTCCGCGCCCCAGCGCAATGCAAGAGCGCAGACAGGTCATCCGTGATAGCATCGCCAAATCCCGAGGCGGCGCCATGACGGAAACGCGGAAGATCGCGGCGATCCTAGTCGCCGATGTCGTCGGCTATAGCCGGCTCGCGGGCGCCGACGAGGATCGGACGCTGGCGCGCCTCCGCGGGCTGCGCAGCGATCTGATCGACCCCGCCATCGCCGCGCATCACGGTCGCGTCGTCAAGTGGACCGGGGACGGCGTTCTTGTCGAGTTCCGCAGTGTGGTCGACGCGGCGCGGTGCGCGCTCGAAGTCCAGAGCGGCATGGCCGAGCGCAATGCTGGCGTCGCGCCGGAAAAGCGCATCGAATTCCGCATCGGGGTTCATCTCGGCGACGTCGTCGAGGAGAGCGATGGCGACCTCATGGGCGACGGGGTCAATATCGCCGCGCGATTGGAGGCTCTTTCCGAGCCGGGCTGCGTGTGCCTCTCCGAGGACGCCTGGCGCCACGTGCGCGACAAGCTCAAGGAAACCTTCCTTGATCTCGGCGAGAAGACGCTGAAGAACATTGCGCGGCCTGTGCGGGTCTACGCTCTGAGCCCCAACTCAGCAGTCCCAGCGCACGCGCCGGGCGCCGCACCGATGGACAAGCATGGGCCACCGCGTTTGTCCTTGGTCGTCCTGCCTTTCGCCAATATCGGCGGCGATCCGGAGCAGGAGCATTTCGTCGACGGGGTGACGGAGAGCCTCACGACCGACCTCTCACGGATGCGAGGCGCGTTCGTGATCGGGCGCAACACCGCCTTCACGTACAAGGGCAAAGCCGTCGATCTGAAGTCGATCGGGCGCGAGCTGAACGTCCGCTATGTCCTCGAAGGCAGCGTGCAGCGTGGCGGAGGCCGCATGCGCGTCAATGTCCAGCTCATCGACACCGAAACCGGCAATCATCTCTGGGCCGAGCGGTTCGACAAGCCTCTCGGCGACCTCTTCGACATGCAGGACGAGATCGTCGCGCGCCTGGCAGGCGCGCTGAACGCTGAGCTCATCGCGGCCGAGGCGCGACGCGCGGAACAAGCTCCAAACCCTGACTCGATGGACCTTTATTTTCAGGGTAGGGCTTGGTTCAATAAGGGTCTGATCCCCAAAAATATGGCGCAAGCGCGCGAGTTCTTCGATCGCGCGCTCACTGCCGATCCAGACAATGCCGAGGCGCTCATTTGGTCGGCGGGCGTGCAGGCGATCGAGGGGGTAAACTCTTTTGTGCCCGATCCCGGCACGGCCTTCGCCGCGGCCGAAGCGAAATTGACGGAGGCCTTATCGTCGGCGCCTGACCATGCAGGCGGTCATATGTGGCTAGGACTCGTCGACATATTCACGAGGCGCGCCGTTCAGGGCATCGCCGAATGCAAACATGCGTTAGTGCTGGATCGAAATCTCGCTCCCGCCGCCGCGTCCGTCGGGTTTGGCAAAATACTTATTGGCCGCGCCGAAGAAACCGAGGCTCACATTTCTGAGGCTCTGCGTCTCAGCCCGCGCGATACCGCAGCCTATATCTGGCTTACTCACGTGGGCGTGGCTAGCAACCACCTCGGCCGTTGGGAGCAAGCGATCGCATGGTGTCGACGGGCGATCGAGGCGAATCGAAACTATCCTAGAGCATATTTTCATTTGGCCTTGGCCCTTGCCCAGCTTGGTCGGCGTGAGGAGGCGCATTCGTCCGCTGAAGCCGGCATCGCGATCAGCCCGACCTTCGCTGTGTCGCGCGCCCGCGTCGACTGGACGGCGTGGAGCGGCGACCCTACGTATTTAGCCGAGCTAGAGCCCATTTTAGAAGGCCTGCGCAAGGCCGGAGTCCCCGAGTAATGGCCGCGACCCGCCGGCTCGCCGCGATCCTCGCTGCCGATGTCGTCGGCTATTCGCGCCTGATGGGCGAGGACGAGGCTGGGACGGCGCGGGCGGTGCGCGAACATCGCGAGGCGGCTAGGCCGATCGTGGCGGGCCACGGCGGGCGCGTTGTCAAGACGATGGGCGACGGGCTGCTGCTGGAGTTTCCTTCGATCGTCGCGGCCGTTGAATGTGCGGCGGCGATCCAGAAGTTGATGGCCGAGCGCAACGCAGAAATCCCGGAACCCAAGCGGATTGTCTATCGCATCGGCGTCAACCTCGGCGACGTCCTCATCGACGGCGACGACATTCTTGGCGATGGCGTGAACATCGCGGCGCGGCTGGAAGGGATTTGCGACCCGGGCGGCGTGCTGGTTTCAGGCGCGGCTTACGAACAGACGCGTGGCAGGATCGACGCGGTCTTCGTCGATCTCGGCGAGAAGGACCTCAAGAACGTCGCGCGGCCGGTGCGGGTCTATGCGCTCGATACTAGCCGGGAAGCCGCGGCGCCCGCGCCAAGCATCGCGCCGAAGAAGCAAGGCCCGCCCCGCCTCTCGATCGTCGTCCTGCCCTTCGCCAACATCGGCGGCGATCCAAGCCATGAGCATTTCGTCGACGGGGTGACAGAGAGCCTGACGACCGACCTCTCTCGGATCAGGGGCTCCTTCGTCATCGGGCGCAACACCGCTTTCACCTACAAAGGCAAAGCCGTCGATCTGAAGGAGATTGGGCGCGAATTGAACGTCCGCTATGTCCTCGAGGGCAGCGTTCAGCGCGGCGGAAACCGCATGCGCGTCAATGTGCAACTCATTGACTCCGAAACAGGCAGTCATCTCTGGGCCGAGCGGTTCGACAAGCCGCTCGCCGATCTCTTCGACATGCAGGACGAAATCGTCGCGCGGCTGGCAGGCGCGCTGAGCGCTGAGCTTGTCGCTGCCGAGGCTCGGCGCGCGGAGCAAACCCCAACCCCCGACTCGATGGATCTATATTTTCAAGGTTTGGCTTGGTTCAATAAGGGTCAGACCCCCGACAGCGTCGCGCGGGCACAAGCCTTTTTCGATCTTGCGCTGGCCGCCGATCCCAACAATGTCGACGCGCTCGTTGGATCGGCGCGCGCGGACTTGGCCGCCGGCGGACTCTCCTTCGTGATCGACCCGATCGCGGCGTTCGCGGC
>Ga0335076_10002170_pt1 | contig 19365 bp, 13 predicted proteins | sample Lox_Sample_25_FD_206717 | JGI IMG/M metagenome (GOLD analysis project Ga0335076, IMG submission 206717) | Soil microbial communities from Loxahatchee National Wildlife Refuge, Florida, United States - Lox_Sample_2.5 | ecosystem: Environmental > Terrestrial > Soil > Wetlands | place: USA...
CAGGGCGCATCTACTCCCGTGCACATGAAGCGGGGCCAGGGTGTGTGGTTCTGGGATGGTAACGACAATCGTTGGCTGGACTTCAGCTCGCAGCTCATCAATCTGAACGTCGGCCATCAGCATCCAAAGATGCTCGAAGCCATCAAAAAACAGGTGGACGAATTGTGTTTCGCGGGTCCGGGTTTTGCCACAGAACCTCGTGGCCTACTCGGGAAGAAGCTGGCGGAAGTCACTGGTCTGGCGAAGGCGTTCTTTACCCTTGGTGGCGCCGAAGCAAATGAAAATGCCATGAAAATGGCGAAGCTTTTCACCGGACGAGAGAAGATCATCACGCGGTATCGCTCCTATCACGGCGCGACCATGGGCGCGATGAGTGCCTCCGGCGATCCTCGGCGTTGGCCAGTGGAGCCGGGCATACCCGGAATCGTCCGCGTGTTCGATCCTTATTGTTACCGCTGCCCCTTCGGACAAAAAGTGGAAACATGCCATCGGGAGTGCGTTTCCCACATCGAGGAAGTGATCCAGATGGAAGGGCCGGACACCATTGCGGCCGTGATGACGGAAGGCATCACGGGCTCGAATGGACTGCTGGTTCCACCGGACGATTACTATCCCAGGCTGCGTTCGCTCTGCGACAAGTACGGAATTCTGATGATCGACGACGAAGTCATGAGTGGCTTCGGCCGCACCGGAACGTGGCTGGCGACGCAACACTATGGAATCCGTCCCGACATCGTAAGCTGCGCGAAGGGGCTGACGAGCGGCTACCTTCCGCTCGGGGCGGTGATCGTCTCTGAGGCCATCGCAAATTACTTCGAAACTCACATGCTTTGGGGCGGATTGACCTATAGCGGCCATCCGGTTTGCTGCGCTGCTGCGGTCGCGAATCTAAATTTGTATGAAGAGGAACGGATTTTCGCCAACGTCGAACGCCAGGGCCGCGATCTTGCCGCGCGCTTGGAAGCGATGAAGGAAAAATACCACTGCGTCGGTGATGTTCGCTACAAGGGCTTGTTCAGCGTCATGGAACTGGTAAAGGACAAAGAAACGCGCGAACCTTTAGCCCCGTTTAATGGAAGCAGCCCGGAAATGGGCAAGCTGGCAGGCCACTTGAAAAGCAAACACATTTACGCGTTTAGCCGCTTCAACATGTTGTGGGTCTGCCCTCCGCTAATCATCACTCAAGAAGAGCTGGCTCATGGCTTGGACATCATCGAAGAAGGACTGGCGTTAGTGGATGCCGGCCTTGCCGGCGTTTCCGGCGCGCAACCCGCTGAAGCTTTAGCCCGGAAGTAAGCTGCCAACCCGTTCAGCAACAATGTTCGTTGATTAAAAGCTTCCGATAGAGCAGAACCGACTTTTCCTGCTAAACTCCCACTCTCGCGGTAGCCGGCTCGCTGAAATCGACTGGACACCTGCGCCCCGCCCGGAGGAGGATGCAATCATGAGCACGGTACATTCCGATGCGTTGGTCTTTTTTGGCGCAACGGGCGACCTGGCGTACAAACAGATTTTTCCGGCTTTGCAGGCGATGGTGAAACGTGGGCGCTTGAACGTCCCAGTCATCGCCGTCGCGAGGGCGGGTTGGACTTTGGACCAATTGAAGGCGCGCGCCAAAGATAGTTTAGAGAAGCACGGCGGCGCTGATGGGTCCGCCTGGGACAAGCTTTCCAGTTTGCTGCGCTACGTGGATGGCGATTACAAGGATCCAGGAACTTTCCAGCAATTGCGCAAGGCCATGGGAAATGCGGAACATCCGGCACACTACATGGCCATTCCACCGGTCCTCTTTGGCACAGTGGTCGAACAGTTGGTGAAGTCTGGCTGCGCAAAAGGGGGTCGAATCATTGTGGAAAAGCCGTTCGGTGACGATCTCGCCTCGGCTCAGGCGCTGAACAAAATTCTACTTAGCTCCTTCGCGGAGAAAGACATTTTCCGTATCGACCATTTTCTAGGAAAACGGCCCGTCAACAATCTCATGGTATTTCGATTTGCGAACTCGTTTATGGAGCCGTTCTGGAACCGCAATTATGTGGAGAGCGTACAAATCACCATGGCCGAAGACTTCGGGGTGCAGGGCCGCGGGGCTTTCTACGATCAGACCGGAGCCATTCGCGACGTAATTCAGAATCACTTGTTCCAGATTATGTCCAATCTGGCCATGGAGCCGCCCGTTCGAACCGAAAGCGAGGACGTCCGAGACGAGAAAGTGAAAGTATTGCGAGCCGTTCCTTCGATACGACCACAAGGCGTTGTGCGCGGGCAATTTCGAGGCTACCTCGGCGAACCTGGAGTTGCCAGAGATTCGAAAATGGAAACATTCGCGGCACTGCAACTCGAAATCGATTCGTGGCGTTGGAAGGGCGTTCCGTTTTACATCCGTGCGGGAAAATCTCTGCCTGTGACCTGCACGGAAGTGATTGCCAAGCTGAGTTTGCCTCCTACGGTGATCCAGGAATGCAGGCTAAAACACAATTATTTGCGTTTTCGAGTAAGCCCCGACGTCGATATTGCCATGGGCATAACCGTCATGGCCCCTGGCGAACAAATGACCGGAGAAGCGACAGAAATGATCGCGCACCATCATACCGACGCGAGTGAACTCACCGCTTATGAGGTGCTCCTGGGAGATGCGATGGCCGGAGATTCCACGCTATTCGCGCGCCAGGATTACGTCGAAGAAGCCTGGCGTATTGTCGATCCTATGCTCAAAGCCGCCACGCCCGTCTATGTCTACGAACCCGGCACCTGGGGCCCGAAAGAAATAACGAACCAAGTCACGCCACCCGGCGGGTGGATCGATCCGGTGCTTGGCACCTCGACAGCTGCGGCTGCTGGCTCCTTCAATTAGGGGTGATCCTGCTTTCTCGATCAGCGCAATGACAGAAAAACGTGTGTCCATTGCTTCGGGGAATTTGTCTGCGGAGTTCTTGCCGGACTCCGGGATGCTCGGTGTTTCGTTGCGTTATGCCGGTAGTGAATTGCTACGGCGACTCGACGATCTGGAAACGGCGAAGCGAAAAGGAAGCACCGCGGGAATTCCCCTTCTCTATCCGTGGGCCAACCGATTGGCCGCACCCAGCTATCGTGCAGATGGACGTGATGTGAAACTGGACCCCGCGTCGGCATTCCTCCATTTCGACGATCACGGTTTGCCGATGCATGGTGTACCTTGGGGCAAGCTGGCATGGGACGTTCAAATATCGCGCCAAGATTTTCTGCTGGCAGCTCTCGAGTGGAACGGTCCTAAGCTCCTGGAACTATTTCCCTATCCTCATCGCATGGAACTTTCCGCTGAACTTGTGGCGGATGGTCTGACGATTCGGACCACGGTCTTGGCAAACTCGGAAACGGCGCTTCCCATTAGTTTCGGTTTCCATCCCTATTTCGGAATTCCTAATGTGCCGCGCAGCCAATGGCGATTGCAGTTGCCGCGAATGAATAAGCTCGTGAACGACTCTCATGGCATACCAACGGGATCATCTGAACCATTTGGACCCGTCGACGAGTTGCTATCAGACCACGGTTTCGATGATGGTTTTGCATTACCCGGTGAATCGTCATGCTTTGCTCTAAGCGGAGCCAATTTCAAAATCGTAATCGACTTCCTCGAAGGCTTTCCTTTTACCCAGGTTTTTGCTCCTCCGGGCAAAGAATTCATCGCGATTGAGCCGATGACCGCCGCTACCAATGCCCTGCGTTCGGGGCAGGGTTTGCGCGTCCTGCCCGCAGGGTCGGAGTTTCGCGCGTCCTTTCGCGTTTCAGTGCAAGCCTAGCCCGATGTGACAATCACCGGTTTCGGACGTTGGCGTAACGCACGTCATTGCGAACAGTACGAGCGTATCGTACCATTCCGGCTCGGAACTGGTTCAGGCGGCGAACACACCGCAAATAACGGACTAAGAATGAAGTTCAAGAATTTGGCATTTCTGTGCGTTTGCGTTGTTGCCGGTGGGATACTTCTCGCTGAGGAGGTACCGCTCGCTCACGGGAGACAGTCCACCGCACAGCGCACGCCTTCTTCCTCAGCCCCAACCTTTTTTCCAGTTTCGGTCTGGTATGGCGGCGGCAAATCTCGCGCTCCCATGCTGGAACGAATTGACGCTGACTCGCCCCGGTTGTGGAAAGACGACCTGCTGAAGATCAAAGGCCTGGGGTTCAACACCGTTCGCACCTGGGTGGAATGGAACATTGGCGAGCCTCGCGAGGGCGAATATCACCTGGAAAACCTGGACCTATTGCTGCGGCTCGCGAACGAGGTGGGACTAAAAGTCATCGTTCAGGTGTATGTCGACTCGGCGCCGGAGTGGGTTGGCTCCAAATATCCCGAAGGGCGTTACGCGGCGCAGGACGGCCAGCCTATTCCATCGCAAGCGGCGCCGGGATTTTGTTTCGATAATCAAAATGTAAGAAAGGCTGTCTTGGATTTTTTTCAAGCAGTCGCAAAGCACGCGGACCAGAGTCCGGCGTTCTATGGATGGGACCTGTGGAGCGAGCCGGCGGCACTGAACTGGGCGCGGGTCGGGTATAAATCGGAACCGATGTTTTGCTACTGCCCGGCGAGCATGGAACGCTTTCGTGAATGGCTGCGCAAGAAATACGGAACCCTGGACGGGCTGGATACCGCCTGGCACAGGACCTTCACGGATTGGAAACAGGTTGAACCTCCTCGATTTGGAACAATTCTTACCTACACAGATTTCATGGATTGGCGCGTCTTTTATGGATACAAGCTCGCCGAAGATTTGAAACTGCGAAATGATGCAGTCAAGGCGGTGGATCCCACGCATGTAACCACGAGCCACGCTCCCAATCCCTCACCGCTCGTTCGCACGCTCGCTGATCCATATGACCCCACCGATGATTTTCTGATGAAAAACTCTGTGGATTACTTCGGGACCAGCTTTTACCCGAAATTGACCGCCGTGGAACACAACTGGACCCTCAATCGGCGAGTGCTGGCGATGGACTTGACCGCTTCCATGACGGGCGGACGCGGATTTTACGTAGGAGAACTGCAAAGTGGTTTCGGAGTGCATGGGACCACCATCGGCTCTGAAGTGACGCCGTGCGATTTGGAAATGTGGACCTGGGGTATGGTCTCGCGTGGCGCGCGCGCCATCAATTACTATGCCTTTTATCCAATGAATGCCGGGTATGAAAGTGGCGGATACGGAATGATTGAGTTGGACGGCACGTTGACCGGGCGAAGCCGCCGTGCCGGGGAAACCGCGAAAAAAATTGAAGCCAACACGGATTTTCTATTAGGTGCGACTCCGAAACAGGCCGAGGCTGCCATTGTTTTCAGCCCGCTGGTTCCGCTTCTCGGCGGCTATGATGAAGAAAATGCGCGGACCGCGATGCACAAGGCTTTGGCGGGATACCACAGGATATTCTTTGAACGGAACATCCCCATCGAGGTGCTCAGTTCTCGTGAACTTTTCGGCAAGGACCTTCAGAAATTCAAGCTGATTGTCCTTCCCTACCCTTTAATGATGACCAACGAGGAAGCCGCTGCCCTGAAACATTATGTCGAAGCAGGCGGCCATCTGCTCGCGGAAGCTCGGCCTGGATGGGTGAACGAAGATGGACACGCCGAAGGCGCCATACCCGGCTTCGGTTGGACAGAACTGTTTGGCGTGCGGGAAACCTCCATCGATCCAGCGAAGGAAGTAAACGTAAAGTGGGCGAACGCCGAGTTTTGGGGCGTAAATTTTGCAGAGCATTTGTCCGTTCTTGATCAGCAAGCCCGTGCGGTCGCGAATTATTCTGACGGCAGTCCTGCGGCATTCGAGCACGCCTTCGGTAAAGGCAGTGCGATTTTACTGGGAACCTTTGCCGGGCAGGCCAACGAAGACAAACCAGTTTCTATGCATCCGCTTGGGGGCATTCTCGCGCAGTGGGCTGGATTAGCCCTGCCACATCTGAAGGCTCCTCCGCTTCTGGAATTGCGGGAAATGGACGCTCCGGATGGACGCCTGGTGTTCTTGTTCAATCACGGCGAACGCGAAGCACAGGTGGAGTTCGCGGAGGACTTGCCAAAACCCTCGACTAGCGTGCGAGAAATCGTTACTGGACAAGTTCAATCAACAACCGGAAGACAATTCGCACTGAAAGTGGATGTATCACCGCAGGCCGTCCGAATTTACAGAATCGATTATTAAACCCAGGAGGAAGGTCGTGAGCGCGATTGCTTATCAAAAGCGGATTACCAGCGTGTTGGACAAAATCTGGCAAACACAAACCGGCAGCATTCAAAGGGCATCCGCCGCGATGGCCGACACAATTTCAAACGGCGGCTTGGTGCACATGTTTGGAAGCGGCCACTCGGTCTTGCCGGTTCAGGACATGTTTCCGCGCTACGGCGCGTATCCCGGTTTTCGGCCGCTGATGGACATGCGCTTGATGTGGACCAACGTAATCGGCAGCGGGGGAGCGAAGGGTCTGTTGTGGCTGGAGCGGCGGGAAGGCTACGCGCAAGTGCTGTTTGAAAACGAACCCATTCGCAAAGGCGATGTGATGCTGGTTTTTTCTCATGGAGGCTTGAATGCCGTCGGCATCGAAGTTCTATTGGAGGCGACAAAACGAGGGCTGACGACCGTGGCAGTCACCTCGATGGATAACTATTCGAAACGGGACGCTGTTCATTCCTCGGGCAAAAAGCTGGCCGATGTCGCCGACATTGTGATCGACAACTGCACGCCCGCGGAAGACGCGCTGGTAGCCATCGACGGGTGGAATGCGCCGGTGGCAGCAGGCTCAACGGTGGCATTCATTACCATTGCCATGTCCATCATCGCGCAAGTTGCCGCGAATCTTGCGGCGAAGGGGCATACGCCTCCGGTTTTTGTCTCACCTAACGTCCTGGGCATACCTCCGGACCAAATGAACCGGGTTTACAGTGAATACGAACAGCGCCTGAAACGGTGACATGGTGGACAACGCGACGCGACGATGGCTTTTATTCGCCGGGGCTGCGGCTGGCATTTTCGTTTTTGGCATCGTAATGGCTGTTCTGGGAACGCTGTTTGGATTGCCGGAAATGAGAGCACGCCTGCAGATAACACTGGCGCAACAAGGAACGATGTTCCTGCTACTGTACCTCGGAATTTTCATGGCGACTCTGATTGCCGGTCCGGTCATTGATGCCATTGGGACCAAATTGATTCTGATTGTGTCTACACTACTCGTAGCGGCGAGCATGGCTGGTTTCGCATTCGCTGATTCCTTCGGAACCGCCGCAGTACCCGCAGTCCTGCTGGGATGCGGAGGAGGCGGTCTGAACATCGCCACGAACGCTCTTGTCTCTGATCTGTATGGCGAGAACCGCGGCCCCATGTTAAATGTGTTGGGGATTTTCTACGGCATAGGCGCCCTGTGCATCCCCTTGGTCGCCGGCTGGATTACGGGAAGGCTTCCCATTGCGCCACAAATGTTTTTCTGCGCGGGCTTGGCAATCGCGTGTGGACTTGTGTTTCTGGCAATGCGCTTCCCGGCGCCAACATCCGCACAATCCTTTTCCTGGCGCGAAGCCTTCCAGGTAGCTCGCTATCCCGGTGTCCTCGTGCTGGCATTCTTGTTGTTCTGCCAATCGGGAAACGAAGCGTGCATCGCTGGCTGGACATCCACGTACATGGGGCAAACTGGCTTTAGCGCCAAAGCAGCAACATTTATTTTGGCTGGATACTGGGCCGCATTAATGATCGGACGGATGATCGTTGCCCAACTTCTTCGATTCGTGCGCAAGGAGCAGCTCGTGCTGGCGAGTGGTCTGGGTGCAGTTGTGGGTGCAGCCATTTTGCTCGCCAATCGTTCGCAAGCAACGCTGCTGGCTGGAGTACTTATCATCGGTCTCTCTTACGCCGGTGTGTTTCCAACCACACTGGCAATCGCGGGCGACAATTACCGAAAGCTGGCCGGTAGCGTATTTGGATTGTTGATTGCCATTGCCTTGATCGGTGGCATGTCCTTCCCCTGGGCGGAGGGGCAGATTTCGCAAGTTTTTGGCATTCGCATGGGCGTATTGGTTCCCTTAGTTGGAGCCGTGGTTATCTGCGTCCTGGCTTCGCGAATATTGTTAGTACGAACGCGCGAAACTGTTTTACAACAGGTTAAAACATAAATGCCTGCGAAATTGGTAGCAGCTGTAGATCTTGGCGGCACGAAACTGGCCGCTGCGCTGATAAATCGCAACGGACAACTGATACAAAGGCAGAGCACCAACGTCGACACGAGTTCCGCGCGTTCTCCCGTGAAGCAAATCATCGCGTCGGTACGAGACTTGGCTGGAGCGCGGAATCTGCGGGGCAGAATCGCCGCCGTCGCAGTTGCTGTGCCCGGGTTGGTGCGACGAGATGGGACGGTGTGGGCCCCAAACTTGCCCGGGTGGCAAAAGATGCCATTGGCTCGCCACCTGAAAACAGCGTTAGGTGTACCCGTGATTGTCGAGAGCGATCGAAACGCGGCAGTCCTCGGCGAAACGTGGCGCGGCGCGGCCTGCGGAAAAAGCGATACCATCGTACTCATGTTGGGAACTGGAATTGGCGCCGGCATCCTAAGCGCCGGACGGTTAGTCCGCGGTGCACACGAGCTTTCGGGCTGTGCGGGATGGATGGTCGTAACCGCCAGTCACGAACAGCTATCGCAACAGGTGGGCCAGTTGGAATTTTTGGCGGCTGGACCAGGCATTGCGCGCGCGGCAAAAAATGGACTCGTGCGTGGGATTGGTGGTTTGCTGGAACAAGTTCCTGCCGATTCCATCAATGCTTCTGTGGTTGCCGAAGCGGCTAGACGCGGCGACGTGCTGGCGATAGATGTTTTTCTCGAGGCTGGAAAGTTGCTTGGCTATGGCGTTGCAAACCTGGTGAGCCTGTTCGACCCGGAGATTGTCATCCTCGGCGGAGGGCTAGCGAGCGCCAGTGACTTATTTCTGGACGCGGTACGAGAAATCGTAAAGCGGTGCGCGCAACCGATCGCAGCCAAACACGTTCGCATCGTGATTAGCCGTTTGGGCGGCGATGCAAATCTGCTGGGAGTCGCTCATCTGGCTTGGGAACAAATCGGCAATCGCTCGTCGTAAACCGCTCGAAACGTACCCGGCACAAATCACTTCTTCGCCGTATCGATCCCTGTCAATTCTTGATGTGCATCCAACGACTGATCCGGAATCACCACGACTACCCACGGTGTGCCGGGATCGAGTATCCGGCACTGGCGGGTCAATTCCACATTCTGCCCGGAATGCAACTCGATTCTCTGAGTGGCCGGCTCGCTCAATTCTAAGTTGCTTGTTCGAATTTCCAGCGTGTGAACACCAGCCCCTTCCGCATGAATCCGCAATGTAATCTTGTAAGGTTCCGATGCGTCTGTGTCGACATGAAATTCGAAAGCATGCTTCGCGCGTAGATCCAGATGATAGACCCTACCGGAAAGAGCAGTGACGGTCGTATGACTGGTTCCCTGCGTGACTGTGTATTTGCCCTCCGGTAGTTGCGCGCGAAATGTGCCATCAGCTGTACTTGGAGTAATCGACGTTATTTGCCCGGTCTTTGTGTCGCGAAATTCAATCGGATTTTGAGAATTTGCATCTGTTGTGCCCTCAACCACCGAAGCGCCGTGCAAATCCTGCATAAGCCAAATCCACTCCCCAACCGGCTGCGTCCACACTTCCTTGTACGTCCAGCAAATCTGATGTGGCCAGTAAGGCGCATCGTTAAATTCTCGCGTCTCAATACCTACAGGAAGCGCTCCCACCATTTGTCCGGAGCGCACGCTATAAAGCGGTGTCCAATCGTAACCCTCGCCGTACATCAAACTCGCGGAAAAGGGATTGCGCCCTAACATCCACTGCGCTTGTTTTTGCGCCAGATCCTCCGCGTCTAAATCGCCCCGCAACTGCGCTGCGGTTGAGAGCGCCTTAGCCTGCGAGAGCAGAACGCTGGAGTTCCCGCGAAAATCGAACCATACCGGAAATCTGCGCAAATAGTATTCACCGCCTAACGGAATGCCTCGGTGAACCTGCTCTAGATAAGAGTCCTGGTCGGCCGCTCGCAACGGAGTCCAATCCTTGGCTTTGGGAATAAGGCGAACTTCACCTTCCTTGTAAACCGCCGCTGGCAAAACCCCGTAAGGCTCGTCCACCTTGGTCGCAACTTGCTGGTAGTACTTGGAATGCAGCACGATCGCGGAATACCACTTCATCCAATTGGGGTGATCTGGAAACGTCTCGCAAAGATGCGCCAGAGCTACGATAGGTTCTTCCTCCTGCCCCATATGAAACCGGTGAAACAGGTTTTCGCGTTTCGGACTTGTATAGAAATATCCAGTCAAGGGGATGCTCCAGGGCTGCATGGTCTGCTCTTGAGATTGCACGATGAGATCGGCGAGCTTGAATGCTTCGTCCGCATACTTCTGCTCTTTTGTGGCGCGATATAAATCGACGGAAGCAATCGCGCCGAAAGAAATTCGTTCGAGTTCGTCGCGGGCCCCGTAAACTTCCGGCAATGGCGCGGCATCCGCCAATCCCTCCACCGCATAGGTCCAATCCAGCTCGGCGGTGCGAAGGCTGCGAATCGCGAGTTCGGGTTTACTGTCTTTCAGAACGCGAGCCGCAAGCGCTTCGATCGCCGCCACCCGGAAATTCCACTCTGGGTCGTTTACAGCCTGGCCAAAACGATCATCCGCGTCGCCGATGATTCCATTGGTCCAGTAACTCATGAGTTGACCGGTGGTTCGAAAGCCATCCCCGAAATTGGTTTTCAGGACCCACCGAAGTCCCCAAGTTCCCTCCTCCAGCAATCGCGCACGTAGCTCTGGATCGGCGTCTTTCTGCTTCAGGCGGTCGGCCAGCGAGAAAAGTGCATAGGCCATGCCGGGAGTATTGCCAGTGGCACTAAGATCACCCGCGTCGTGATACCCACCGTTCACGATGATGCGTTTGTCGCCATGAATACTGTAATCGTCGGTGTGGCAAATCGCGTGAATCCCGGGAATGACCGTGCCACAGCGCTCGCTATACATGAAGTTGATGGCTTTCCAGATGCTGTCGCTCCACGCGTCTGCTCCAATCTCGAACGGGCGCGTGGTTTCCGCTCCGGCGCGCAGAATGTACTTGCCGGGTTTTTCCAGCTCAGAAAAGTCCATCACGGAATATTCGCCAAGGGGCGTCTTTTCCTCACGAACGACCTTGGTCAGAGCGACCTTCCCGGTGCTTTGCTCAATGACCGAGAATTCATGCGCTGCCAGACCACTCGCGATCGCGCTCTTGGTCGCACCCGTTGTGTACCCCGCATGGCTAAACGCGATTTTTCCTTTCGCCACATCCCAGCCTTCCACGTGATCGGGATCCACGGTTTGCAGCTCCAGCTGGTCGATATAGAGAATGGTTTGGTCCCCGGGGTCTGGGAGCATCTTCGGCAAACTATAGGCAAACTCCAGCTCCGTAACTTTGTCTCGAGAAAGTGGCGTGATCTCCCACACCACATGATTCCACTCGTGATTCTTGAGAATGATCGACTCGTCCCGGCCTTCATTGTAGTGATCCGGCAGCTCGTGTGTGCCTTCGTTATGCAGAATGAGCGACGCCGAGATGGCCGGCGCTCCGATTACGTCCGGGTACACCCAAAGGGAAATGCGATTGAAGCGCGACCAATCCTCGTCCGCAAATTTGCGGGTCGCAATCAGGTCCTCCCATTCGCCAGACCCGCCCACCTTACCGATATTTTGAATAGAACGAATGCGGAGGGAGTGCTTCCCATCCTTCACCGGTGAGTCCGCCAACGTCATGTCTCCATCGCCAGTGAATGACCATGTCGATAGATCCTCCATGGAATCGAGCACCTTGGAATCCAGCACCTGCTTTTTCAACCAGCGTGATTCAGCCCCATCCTCGTAGTTCGCTAGCAATGGCACTCTCGGGCTTCCGTCTTGCGCGGGCGTAGTTTTTGCGCCAATCGCGCTAGCAATCATCAGTGCCATCCCTAAGTACACGCGACGTTCGATTCGCAGACCCATTCCGTGTCCCTTTCCGGTGCGATACATTTCCCAAATGTCTTGGACCTTCTTGAATGCACTATAGAACGAAAACACAGCAGCTACTCACGCACAATCCGGCCGAGTTCAATTGAATCACTGTGGAGTCAGAAGCGGAGCGGAATTCTGAGCGCGGCCGGTTAGGACGGGTGTGGCTCACCCAGGACGCAACGCACTGTATCGCGGGCGATGAGCAATTCTTCATCTGTAGGAATCACGTATACGTGAATTTTGGAATCCTCCGTGGTGATCCGTTCTTCTTTCCCTACAGCTTCCTGGTTCTTGCCTTCATCCAGCTTCAGGCCGAACCATTCCAGTCCCTCACAAATCTGCTTCCGGATTTCCGGCGAATTTTCACCGATGCCCCCGGTGAACACAATGCCATCCGCACCGCCTAAGGCTGCCAGATAGGCTCCGATGTATTTCTTGGCGCGGTAGCAGAACACTTGAATGGCGACTCGCACCCGCCGATCGTCGTGCTCTTTCAGTTCCTGCTGCAGCACTCGCATGTCATTCGTCAGACCTGAAATTCCCAGAAGGCCTGATTGTGTATTCAATAAGGATTCTACTTCCTGAGTCAGCAGGCCTTCTTTCGTGGCAATCAAATTCACAATCGCGGGATCGACGTCCCCGGAGCGCGTTCCCATCACCAACCCTTCGAGCGGAGTCATGCCCATCGAGGTATCCACGGGGTAACCCTTGTCGATTGCGGCCGCGGAACAGCCATTTCCCAGGTGCAGAGTGATGATACGGGTTTGCTCGCGGGTCAATTTGTTGAGAAAACGGTAACGGAATGCCACGTAACGATGGGAAGTGCCGTGGAACCCGTAGCGGCGAATGTGATGGCGACGGTATAAGTGATAAGGAACTGCATACAAATAGGCCTGCTCCGGGATTCGGTGGTGAAAGGCGGTGTCGAAGACTGCCACTTGCGGCAGCTTGAGCCCGAACATTTTGCGTACGGCCTGGATACATTTCACGTTATTGGGATTATGGAGCGGCGCCAGATCAATGCAGTTCTCGATGTCTTTGAGAACCTCGTCGTTAATCACTGCCGACTCGGAAAACTTTTCTCCGCCGTGGACCACACGATGACCAACAGCGTGAATGTCCGAGGAACTCTGAATATCGGAAACGCCGGATTCCTCTGAAACAATCCAGCGCACTAGAAAATCCAGCGCGGCAGGCAAGTTAGCCAGCGGCTCCGTAAAAACGCTACGGGGCTTATTCCCGACCGTTGCGCTGATGATGGCTTCCCCACCGATGCGTTCTATGACGCCTCGGCACAATCGCGCGTCTGTATTTTTCTGAATGCGATCGAGGTCCGTGCCGATGAGTTGGAATTTGAGACTGGAGCTGCCGGAGTTCAGGACGAGAACGTTCATAGGATTCGAGTGTTTGCCTTTTCAGAGAAGGAGAACCACCGGTCTGCAAACGCCGCACAGACCGGCGGCTCCCTTCGACTTCTTTTCGACTTAGTACGGCCACGTCCATGCAGCAACGTCGGGCTTATCAATACCCCACTGATGAGCGTAGTTCACACATTCAATCTGCATGTTGCGGAATCGCTCTTTGGCATGGCCCCCGATTCGCTGCAACTTTGGCACACGATTAATCGCATCAATGGCCAAGCTGAAGCGATCGATCTCATTGTCAATTGCCAATTCCATCGGCGTGTTGATATTGCCTTTTTCTTTGTACCCGCGCACGTGAATGTTCTCGTGATTCGTGCGGCGATACGCCAGGCGATGAATCAGCCAGGGATACCCGTGAAAATTGAAGATGACCGGTTTGTCCGTCGTAAATAACGAGTCGAAATCACGGTCGGTAAGGCCGTGCGGATGATCCTGGCTGGGTTGCAGTTTGAACAGATCCACCACGTTCACATAGCGGATTTTCAAATCCGGGAATTCCTGACGCAGGAGTACGATGGCCGCCAAAGCTTCTTGCGTGGGTATATCCCCGGCGGAAGCCATGACCAGGTCTGGCTCAGTTCCCTGATCGTTGCAGGCTTTATCCCAGATGCCAATGCCCTTCGTACAATGAACGATGGCTTCATCCATGGTCATATATTGAAGGTGCATCTGTTTGTCGCACACGATCACGTTGACGTAGTTTTCGCTGTGCAGGCAATGGTCAGCGACGGACAGCAGCGAGTTCACGTCGGGGGGCATATAAATACGCGTAACCGCGGCGCTCTTATTCACCACCACGTCCAGGAATCCCGGATCCTGATGCGTGAAGCCGTTGTGATCCTGCCGCCACACCGTTGATGTGATCAGCAGGTTCAGCGACGCTACGTTTTCCCGCCACGGCAGATGATTGCAAATGGAGAGCCATTTCGCGTGCTGATTGAACATGGAATCGATCACATGCACGAACGACTCATAGGAGGAAATAAAACCGTGGCGACCAGTCAGCAGATAGCCTTCGAGCATGCCTTCCATGGTGTGTTCGCTGAGCATCTCGATAACGCGTCCATCCGGCGCGAGCTCACCGCCATCGGCGTCCTCAGGGAAGTAATCCGCGATCCAGAACTTCTTGCTCACTTCGTAAATCGCGTCAAGCTTGTTGGAGGTATTCTCATCCGGCCCGAATACGCGGAAGTTGTGCATATTGGCCTTCATCACATCGCGCAGGAACTTCCCTAACGGGCGGGTGTTTTCGGCGGAAACAACCCCGGGTTTCTCGAGCTTAATCCCGTATTGCCGGAAATCCGGCATGCGCAAATCACGCTTCAGTTGGCCGCCATTGGCGTGGGGATTCGAACCCATACGGCGGGTACCCTTCGGCGCGATCTCGCGGATTTCCGCTTTCAAGCGCCCTTGGCCGTCAAACAGTTCTTCCGGTTTGTACTCGCGCATCCAATTCTCCAATGTGCGGAGATGCTCCGGATTGTTTTTTACACCCGCCAGTGGCACTTGGTGAGCCCGCCAGAATCCTTCAAGCTTGTGGTTATCGACGCTGGCGGGAGCGGTCCAGCCCTTCGGCGAACGAAGAATAATCATGGGCCAACGAGGACGGTCTGCTCGGCCAGAGCTTCTGGCTTGCTGCTGAACCTTGCGAATCTCCTGGATGCAATGCTCCGTGGTCGCCGCCATCGCCTGATGCATGCTCTCATGCTCAGAACCTTCTACGAAATAGGGTGTCCAGCCATACCCGCGCATGAGGCTTTCCAGTTCGTTGTGGCTGATGCGGGCAAGGAGAGTGGGATTGTTAATTTTGTAGCCGTTCAGATGAAGAATTGGAAGCACAGCGCCGTCCCGAATGGGATTCAGAAACTTATTGAGATGCCAGGAAGTAGCCAGCGGGCCGGTTTCCGATTCGCCATCGCCAACCACTGCGGAAACTATGAGGTCCGGATTATCGAACGCCGCCCCGCATGCATGCGAAAGCACGTAGCCTAATTCCCCTCCCTCATGTATGGATCCTGGCGTTTCGGGCGTGCAATGGCTGCCGATACCGCCAGGAAAGGAAAATTGTTTGAAGAATTCCCGTAACCCTTCCTCGTCCTCCCCCTTTTCGGGGTAAACCTCAGAGTAGCTCCCTTCCAGATATACGGGCGCTAAAACGCCAGGGGCGCCGTGTCCTGGTCCAGCCAAGAAGATCATATCGATATCGTACTTTTTGATCTGGCGCATCAGGTGCGTATAGATAAAAGCCAAACCCGGACTGGAACCCCAGTGACCGAGAAGACGGTTCTTAATGTGGTCGGGCTTGAGCGGTTCGCGCAGCAGCGGATTTTCTTGCAGGTACAGCATTCCAAGCACTAAGTAATTGCATGCGCGCCAGAAGGCATCCGTTTTTCTGAGTTCTTCCGCACTTAACGGTGCGCCTTGGACTGTCGATCGCGCTTTGCCAAACGCACTCAATTCGAGCAGTTGATTGGCTTCTGCCATCGCTGTTGACATTTCAACCTCCTGAGGATTCGAAAGGTCTGAATAGGTCGGCGGTGTCGCTCGGGAAGGGGGGCTGATTAATCGAGCAGCACCTGCCACTAAGAGAACAGTTCGGCCGGAGCGCTCCCGACCAGTGTCGGTGCAGCCGAACGAGTACAGTCTATCCTCAAAGCGCCGTTGCTACATTACAAATTTTTTAACAACACTGGATAGGCCCGCTCAAACCTTCTCCGATCCGCATGTGCCCGCCTTTTCGCGTCGGGGTTCAGTCCTCCGGGCGCCTTCCTACGCGCTTTACGGTATGGCTCGAAGTTTCAGGCAGGAATAGTGTTGCTTGAGGGGGTACCAACGATGGATGCCAATAACAGAGAAAGCAGCGCTGACGTGAATCCTTCGGGTGCCGCAAGTGGCACAGCCGCACGCATGAAGAAAACCATATCGGACCGGGCGTCTGATGCGAAGGATGCAGTCAACGATCTCAGTCGAAAAGCTGCGGATAAGTGGGAGAACTCCCGCCAGTCCACGGCAGCTGCCCTGGAAAAAACAGCCGATACGCTTCACTCCGGCGCGGACCAAGTTTCCGATTTTGGACATTCCGCCGCAAAGAGGGTCCAAACGACAGCCGATTACTTCCGGGAGACCGATCTGCAAGGAATCTTCGAAGACCTTCAGAACCTGGTCCGCCGTTACCCCGCTCAGTCGATTGCCACCGCCGCGGTTGCCGGGTTTCTGTTGGCCCGCGGCTTGCGTAGCCTCACCCGCTAAGTCACAGCCAGAGCGGTTGCAGTTGGAGATTCCCATGGCTACACCCCAAACGCAACGCACGGTGGCCGATGTTCTGCAGGACATCGTAGCCAACATCCAACAGATTATTCGCGACGAATTTCGGCTGGCTCAAGTCGAGCTCAAAGAAAAAGGTGCGCGCGCTTCCCGGCCGGCTAGCATGTTAGCCATCGGCGCGTCCCTGGGCCTTTATGCGCTGGGTTTTACTCTCCTGGCGGCAATGTTCGCGCTGTCGATTGTCATGCCACACTGGCTGGCCGCGCTGCTGTTAGCCCTCTTTCTTGGCGTGTCGGCCGTGGCCCTGGTGAGCGCGGGTTTAGGGGCCCTCAAGCGAATCGATCCCGTTCCCGGGAAGACTGTTCAAACGGTAAAGGAGAACGTCCAATGGGTGAAAGAGCAGACGAAATAGAAGAGCAAATCAACAGAAAGCGCAGCGAATTGAGTGAGAACATTTACGAACTGGAGGAAAAAGTGCGCAGTACCTTTGATTGGCGGGTGCAGTTCGAAGAACGCCCCATGACCTTGCTCGCCGTTGCGTTTGGCGGCGGCGTATTGGCATCTGCCTTCGTGCCGATGAGCGGCCGTCAACGGAAGCGGCATGTCCAAGACACCCGTAATGGAAAATCGAAGGTCAAAGAAACTCGTCAAACGTACAACCCAATGGATGCGGTTAAAGGCGCGCTGATGACCGTAGTGGCCAGCAGGCTCGGAGGTGCGTTGGGCGATTTCGTTTCGAACTACGGAAAGGAACTGCAGAGGGTTCGGCAATCTCGCCGCAATTCAATCCTACACCAGGGAGACTGATTCCATACGCCCAAGCCCCGAACAGGAATAGCTCGGGCGTCCCTATGCATCTTTATTCGCGGAACTTAATGCGAAATACATAGGCGTATTTGGCCGCTTTCTGATCCCCGAGCTTGATATGTAGACCGTTTCCCTGCTGCTGGAACTCCAACTTCGAGTCGTCACTCAGCGATTCCACAGAAGCAACATCTTGATTCCCGGCCTCGGGAACTATGGAGTGAATCACCGCTTCATGGTTTTGCGGCCAAGCCAGTTCGATAGCGTATAAGGTGTTGCCTTTGCTCGTGAACCGGAAATCTTCTGCGGTGTAGGGTCGCACATCGGTGTCATGAAACGCGCCTTCCGCTATCTTTGTCGGGCCTTCCCCATACACTCTCCACGGACGCGTCCCATAAATTGCCTCTCCGTTGACCTTCAACCAGCCCCCAACTTCCCGCAACACTTGCTGCACTTGGTCCGGTATGGTTCCGTCGGAACGCGGCCCGATATTCAACAGCAAATTTCCATTTTTGCTGACAATGTCCACTAACTGATGAACGATAAATTCTGGGGTTTTGAACGTGTCATTCTCAATGTAGCCCCAGGATCGGTTGCTCACCGACGTGTCCGTTTGCCAATAAAGGGGCCGGATTCCAGACAGCTGGCCACGCTCAATGTCCAGGACTCCGGACTTTTCCTGCATCGCATAATCCTTATAATTGATGACGCCTGCGGGTTTTCCTTCCGCAAGATTCTGGTTGTAGTAGAACGACGCGAAACGCACCAGTTCCGCTCGCACCGAAGGTTGACCAATCCACCAGTCGAAATACATCAGATCCGGGTGATACTTATCGACGATTTCCGCCGAACGAGCCAGCCAGTCCTGCGTCCAAGCGGGAGACACAAACGTGAAGTCATCCGCCAGCGGAGTGGCCTCCGGTTTATCCATCCAAGAATGGGCGGGACCATAAAATGCCGCAAACTGCGGGTCGTTTACGTCGGATCGAATCGCCCGTCCCACTCCCAAAAAGAAATTGTGCTCCACCCGATGAGAGGACGCGCCCAGTCGCAGCCCCTGTTCACGAATGGCCTTCGCGAGGTCCCCCATGAGGTCGCGTCGCGGCCCCATCTTCGCTGCAGTCCAGTCTGATAAATCGCTGTTGTACATCGCGAAACCATCGTGATGCTCAAAAACAGGAACCACGTATTTCGCACCGGCTTCCTTAAAAAGCTGTGCCCACGCCTCTGGATCGAACTTCTCTGCACGAAATCTCGGCACGAAGTCTTTGTAGCCAAACTTGTCTTGCGCGCCGTAGGTGGCTATGTGGTGCTGATATTCCGGCGATCCCGGCATATACATCAGTCGCGGATACCACTCACTGCCGAAGGCCGGAACCGAATACACTCCCCAATGAATGAAAATCCCAAACTTGGCATCTCTATACCAGTCCGGAACGCTATAGCTCCGCAATGATTCCCAATCCGGGCGGTACGGACCCTTGCGATTCCACTCATCCACTTCCTTCACAATGGCGGCACGCTTTGCGTCGAACTTTTCCGTGGCTTTCTGCCAGACTTCATCGATTGCGGTGGGACTCATCTCCGCTGTCGGTGCCATCGCATCAGCACTTTGCGCCCAACCACAAGATCCGAATAATAAAACCAGGCAGAGCCATGACACACATCCAACCAGGTAAACCTTCAGCCTTATTCTGTGACGAGCCATCATTTTCTCCAGAACATGCGCAACGACCCTGCTGCCAATTCAATCGTTCTTGAGCGACACTTCTACTTACCTAGTTCTTACTGACCGCGAAGGTCGAAGATTTTCTCCATCAGCAGCCATTTCTCTCCGGGACGCGCGCACGGC
>Ga0335076_10002171_pt1 | contig 19364 bp, 14 predicted proteins | sample Lox_Sample_25_FD_206717 | JGI IMG/M metagenome (GOLD analysis project Ga0335076, IMG submission 206717) | Soil microbial communities from Loxahatchee National Wildlife Refuge, Florida, United States - Lox_Sample_2.5 | ecosystem: Environmental > Terrestrial > Soil > Wetlands | place: USA...
TCGCCGTGGTGTAGAGGTGCGACAGCAATGCGAGGTCGAGCCGGACGCTCGAAGCGGACTGGCCCTCCCGGGTTCGTGTGTCGCGATAGTTCGCGATGATGTCGGGCGTCAACGCCGTGAGACTGTATTTGCCGAGACGGTCCTTGAGCGTCTTCGCGCGACGCTTCTCGCGTTCCGCCGTCGTCGGTCGTTTCGTCGGCGTAATCTCGGAAAGGTAGCGATCGAGCGCTGCTTTCAGCGTGAGCTGATGCGAGTCGGCGCGATTGATGAACACACCGCGCACCATGTCGTCTTCCGTGCTGCGCGCCCAATCCTCGGCATCACGCCTCACGCGAAACGTCTTGCTGGCGATCGGCCAACCGGTCCGGCGGATGACCGCCTTCCACTTGCCGAGCGGTGTTTTGACGAGCGTTGCCAGAGAAAAAACACGGCTGGCCGCGAGGCCGGCGCGCCCTCCGATGGCGACTGGGCACTGTACCTCCAGTGTACCTTCGGACCCTTACGCCGTCGAGGTACGAGGCGTAAGTCATTGATTATATGGTGGCCAGGGACGGAATCGAACCATCGACACGCGGATTTTCAGTCCGCTGCTCTACCAACTGAGCTACCTGGCCGTGCGTAGACCGCTCGCTTGCGGAGCCCCGGCGAGGCGCGAGGCGCGAAGCGGCGTGTATTAGACCGGCCGCGTCGCAGTATCGTCAAGATTCGATCACCGCCCACGTCTCGGCCCGATGGATGCACGACGCGACGTTCCCAGCGTACCCGCTCGCCTGGTCTAGCGCTCGCGCCCGCCGCTTGGGTACGAGTCCGCAGAGCGCGCTGCCCGAGATCGCGCTACGCTGAACTGCTCGCGCCCCGCTCGGATCGGTAGACACTGCGGGAATGAGCGCCGCGCCGTCGCCGAGGAGATAACGTCGTGAACAGAGCCACCGCGATCGCTTGTGCCCTCCTCGTCTTCGCCCGCGCCGCCGTGGCCGACGAAGGCATGTGGACGTTCGACAACTTCCCGGCCGCCGCGGTGAAGACCCAATACGGCGTGTCGATCGATCAGGCCTGGCTCGACCGGGTTCGCGGCGCGGCCGTCCGTCTCTCGTCGGGTTGCTCCGCGTCGCTCGTGACGGCCGAGGGGCTCGTGCTCACGAACCACCACTGCGTGCGCGACTGCGCGCAGAGCCTGTCGACGCCGACGGACGACTACGTGCAGAACGGCTTCGCGGCCGAGCGGCGCGACGACGAGCGGCTGTGCCCCGGGATGCAGGCGGAGATTCTCACGGCCATCGGCGACGTGACGCCGCGCGTGAACATGGCGACCACCGGCAAGAGCGGCGGCGACTTCGTGAAGGCGCGCGACGCGGCGATCGCCGCGATCGAGAAGGAAAGCTGCGCGGGCCGCGAAGCGCAATTCCGCTGCCAGGTCGTGACGCTGTACCAGGGCGGTGTGTATTCGCTGTACACGTACCGCAAATATTCCGACGTGCGGCTCGTGTTCGCGCCGGAGCTCGCGACCGCCTTCTTCGGCGGCGACCCCGACAACTTCAACTTTCCACGCTACGACCTCGACTTCTCGTTCGTCCGGCTCTACGAGAACAATCGGCCGATCGCGTCGCGCGATCATCTGCGCTGGAGCGCCGAGGCGCCGAAGGACGGTGAGCCCGTGTTCGTGGTCGGCAACCCCGGCTCCACGCAGCGGTTGCTCACGGCCGATCAGCTCGAGACCGTGCGCGACTTGAGCCTGCCGGAGTCGCTGATCCTGCTGTCCGAGCTCCGCGGGCGGCTGATCCGGTTCAGCGAGGAAAGCGCAGAGCACGCACGGATCGCGGACGACGTGCTATTCGGCACGGAGAACACGCTCAAGCTTTATCGCGGCGAATTCAAGGCGCTGGCCGAGCCCGGGTTCGTCGCCTCGAAGCGGCGAGCGGACGAAAAGCTCAAAGCCGCGGTCGACGCCGATCCGAAGCTCGCGGCGGCGGCCGGCGACCCCTGGGCCGAGATCGCGGCCGTGCAGAAGGACCGCCGGGCGCTCTACATGAGCGAGACGTACCTCGAGTCGTTCGCCGGCCGGTCGAGCCTGTTCGGCTATGCGCGCGCGCTCGTGCGCGCGGCCGCCGAACGTACGAAACCGAACGGCGAGCGGCTGCCCGAATTCACGGACAGCCGCCTGCCGCTGCTCGAAAAGCGCTTGCTCGATGCGCGGCCGGTGTACCCCGAGCTCGAGCAGCTCGAGCTCGAGTTCTGGCTGTCGAAGCTGCGCGAGAACCTCACGGCCGACGCGCCGGCCACGCGAGTGTTCTTGGGCAAGGAGTCTCCCGAGAGCCTCGCGGCGAAGCTCGCGACGTCGAAGCTCGGCGACGCGGCATTGCGCAAGATGCTCTGGGACGGCGGCGAGGCCGCCGTGAAGGCGTCGGACGATCCGATGGTCGAGCTCGTGCTCGCCACCGACGCCACGTCGCGCGCGGTGCGCAAGGACTACGAGGCGCGCGTCGAAGGGCCCACCGATCGCGCGCTCGAACGGATCGCGAGAGCACGCTTCGCGGTCTATGGCACGAGCGTGTACCCGGACGCGACGTTCACGTTGCGCATTTCCTACGGCAAGGTCGCGGGCTGGACCGACAACGGCGTGACGGTTGCGCCGTTCACGTATTTCCGCGGACTCTGGGAGCGCGCCACGGGCCAGCCGCCTTTCGCGCTCGCGCCGAAGTGGGTCGCGGCAAAAGGCGTCGTCGATGACGGCACCGTGTTCGATCTCGTCAGCGACAACGACATCATCGGCGGCAACTCGGGCTCGCCGTTGATCGACGCGCAAGCTCGAGTCGTCGGCGCGATCTTCGACGGCAACATCGAGAGCCTCGGCGGCACGTTCGGCTTCGACCCTGCGGTGAATCGCGCCGTGTCGGTTTCGACCGCGGCGATCACCGAGGCGCTGCGCAAGGTCTACGGTCAGGACGCGCTCGTGAACGAGTTGCTGAAGCGCTAGTGCGGTGCGGCCGGCTTTCGAGGCGGCGATCGCGGCAGACACCATGAGCGAGGTCGTTATGCGAGATCGACTTTTCACTAGACGTGCCGTGTTGGCCGAGTCCGCTCGCTTCGGCGCGCTCGGCGCACTCGGCGCCGCAATCCCGGCGGTCTGGACACCGGGTCGCGCGGAGGCGCAAACCGCCGTGCCGTCGACCGGCACTCACGTGGTGCTGCTCGGCACGCAGGGCGGCCCGAACTTCAACGCTCAGCGCAGCGAGACCGCGAGCGCGCTCGTCGTGGAGGGCGTCGTCTACCTCGTCGATCTCGGCGAAGGCGCGCTCGGCGCGCTGCGCAAGAGCGGGCTCGACTATCGCGCGATCGGCCGCGTGTTCGTCACGCACTTGCACGACGATCATGTCGCGGACCTCGCGTCGTTCTTGACTCACCAATGGACCGACGGCCGCGTCGAGCCGACGGTGGTCATGGGCCCGTACGGCACGGCCCGGCTGGTCGCGACCGCGCTCGAGCACACCGAAGCGAATGCCGCGATCCGTCTCGTCGACGAGGCGCGCAAGACCAAGCCGGCCGACATTTTTCACGGCGAGGACCTCGAAGCCACGCCGGACAAGCGCGAGGTCTATCGCGACGACCGCGTGCTCGTGTCGTCGGTGGAAAACACCCATTTCCCCGCGGCGACGAAGAAGCGGATCCCGTACCGCTCGCTCTCCTACCGCTTCGACACGCGCGGCCGCTCGGTCGTGTTCTCGGGCGACACGGCGTACTGCGAGGGGCTCGTGCGGCTCGCGCGCGGCGCGGACGTGCTCGTTTGCGAGGCGATGGAGGTCGCGAGCATGCGCAAGGCCTTCGAGCGGATGGTCGCGAACGGCGCTTATCGCGACAACCCCGAAGGCGTATGGGATCACATCGTGAGCACCCACAGCTCGACCGCCGACGCGGGGAGAATGGCGGAAGAGGCAGGCGTCGGGTTGCTCGTGCTCACGCATCTCGTGCCGGGCGCGCTCTCCGACATCGGCGACGAGACGTATCTCGCGGGCGTGCGCGAGCACTTCCGCGGCAACGCCGTGGTCGGCAAGGACCTGATGGTGCTTTGACGCGCGCGGCGAGCGAGCCGGTTCCGGTCGCGCCCGCGGCTTCGATCCACGGAGAATCGTCGGACGTATTATCCTGCGCCTATAATCCGGCGTGCACTAGCAAACGGAGGGGGCTCCTCATGCGCAAACTGAACACCGCTCTGTGTCTCGGCCTGCTCGGCGGCCTCGCGTTTGCTCCGCTCGTCGCGCTGGCGCAGCCCGCCGCTCAACCGCTCACGGTCAAGATGGCGAAGAAGAACGTTTACGTGGCCGAGGGAGGCGGCGGCAACAGCGGCATCATCATCGGCGATAAAGGCGTGATCGTCATCGACGCGAAGACCACGCAGCAGTCCGGAATGCAGGTCGTGGACGAGGTCAAGAAGCTCACCAACAAGCCGATCACGACCGTGATTCTCACGCACAGCGATGGCGATCACGTGAACGGCCTCGCGGGATTCCCCTCGGGCCTCACGATCATTGCGCACGCGAACAACAAGATGGAGCAGGAACAGGCGATCGCGGCCGGGGGGCCCGGCGCCCCGCCGAAGGACCGTCTGCCGACGAAGCTGGTCACCCAATCCCGCGAGTCCGACACGATCGACGGCGTGAAGATGACGCTGATCCACATCGCGCCGGCGCACACGAGCGGCGACTTGGCCGTCTATCTCCCGGACGAGAAGATGGTCTTCACGGGCGATCTCGTGGCGACGACTCTTCCGGATCCGTTGATCCATTTGCAGAAGCACGGAACGTCGCAAGGCTGGATCGACTTCGTCTCGGCGCTCGTGAAGCTCGACGCCGACACCTACGTGCCGGGCCACGGCGATATCCAGACCAAGGCGCAGGTCGAGGCCCGATTGAAGAACGCCGAAGCGAAGCGCGCCGAGATAGCGTCGTTGGTCAAGCAGGGCAAGTCGCTGGACGAGGTCAAAAGCGCGCTCGGCGAGAGTGCCGGCGGCGCACAGCGGTTCCCGAGCTTCACGGAGACCACTTACGAGGAGCTGACCAAGAAGTAGCGCGTTTCAGGCGCGCGCGTCGGCCGGCGACGCATAGCGCACGAAGCGCCGAGCGTGCCAACGCCGGCGCGGCTCTTTATCATTGAGCCTCATGAGCGACGACAAGACCTACGCGGTCCCGCAGGCGACCGCGGCACGCGCCTGGATCGACAACAAGCGTTACGAGTCCCTGTACCGCGAATCTCTCGAGAACACCGAAGCCTTCTGGGCGAAGCAGGCCCGCGACCGGCTCGATTGGCTCGCGCCGTTCAGCCAAGTCAAAGACACGTCGTTCGACGCGGCCAACCTGCACGTCCGCTGGTTCGCCGACGGCAAGCTCAACGTCGCGGCGAACTGCCTCGACCGCCACCTCGCGAAGCGCGCCGGGCAAACGGCGATCCTCTGGGAGCCCGACGATCCCAATGAGCCCGGCCGCAAGATCAGCTATCGCGAGCTGCACGATGGCGTCTGCCGCTTCGCGAACGCGCTGAAGAAGCTCGGGGTCGCGAAAGGCGACCGCGTCACGATCTACATGCCGATGATCCCGGAGACCGTCGTCGCGATGCTCGCTTGCGCGCGCATCGGCGCGATCCACTCGGTCGTGTTCGGCGGCTTCTCGCCCGAAGCGCTCAAGGGACGGATCGAGGATTGCGCGTCGCGCGTCGTGATCACCGCGGACGAGGGCCTGCGCGGCGGCAAGAAGATTCCGCTCAAGGCGAACGTGGACGAAGCCATCGCCGGCCTCGCGACGACGAAGGTCGACGCAGTCGTCGTCGTGCGCCGCACGGGCGGCAAGATCGCCTGGGCCGCGGGCCGCGACCACTGGTATCACGAGATCGTCGGCGCAGCGTCTTCGCAGTGCGCGCCCGAGCCGATGTCGGCCGAAGACCCGCTCTTCATTCTTTATACGTCGGGCTCGACGGGCAAACCGAAAGGCGTGCTGCACACGAGCGGCGGCTATCTGCTGTTCGCGTCGATCACCCATCAATATGTGTTCGACTACCACGACGGCGACATGTACTGGTGCGCGGCGGACGTCGGCTGGGTCACGGGCCACAGCTACATCGTCTACGGCCCGCTTTCGAACGGCGCGACGACGCTGATGTTCGAGGGCGTGCCGACGTATCCCGACTCGAGCCGCTTCTGGCAAGTCGTCGACAAGCATCAAGTGAACATCCTCTACACGGCGCCGACCGCGATCCGCGCGCTGATGCGCGAGGGCGACGCGCCCGTGCAGCGCTGCTCGCGCAAATCCCTGCGCCTGTTGGGAAGCGTCGGCGAGCCGATCAACCCCGAGGCTTGGGAGTGGTATCACCGCGTGGTCGGCGACGGCCGCTGCCCGATCGTCGACACGTGGTGGCAGACCGAGACCGGCGGAATCTTGATCACGCCGCTGCCCGGCGCGACGAAGCTCAAGCCCGGCTCCGCGACGCGCCCGTTCTTCGGTATCCGGCCCGCGATCGTGGACGCGAACGGCAAGGTGCTCGACGGCGAAGCGAGCGGCAACCTCGTGCTGCTCGACAGCTGGCCCGGGCAGATGCGCACCGTCTACGGCGACCATCAGCGCTTCGTCGACACGTACTTCAAGGCCTATCCCGGCAAGTACTTCACGGGCGACGGCGCGCGCCGCGACGCGGACGGCTACTACTGGATCACGGGCCGCGTCGACGACGTGATCAACGTCGCGGGCCACCGGCTCGGCACAGCCGAGATCGAGAGCGCGCTCGTCGCGGACCCGAAGGTCGCCGAAGCCGCGGTCGTCGGCTTCCCGCACGACCTGAAAGGCCAGGGCATTTACGCCTACGTGACGCTGAAGGCCGGCGTGACGCCGAGCGAGGAGCTGCGCAAGGAGCTCGTCGGGTGGGTGCGCAAGGAGATCAGCGCGATCGCGACGCCCGACGTGATCCAGTGGGCGCCCGGGCTGCCGAAGACTCGCTCCGGCAAGATCATGCGCAGGATCCTGCGCAAGATCGCCGCGAACGACATGAGCAACCTCGGCGACACGTCGACGCTCGCGGATCCCGCGGTGGTCGACGATCTGATCAAGAACCGCGCGCAGCCACCGACCTGAGGCGATCCGACGACGGCAGAAGCCCGGGCCACCCCGTATGCGGTCGCCCGCAAATGCTCAGCGCGGCTTGCGCGCGCGGAACATGAACTGATCGGTGTGCCCGCGCACCGACGGATCGAACACGACTTTCGTGTGATCGTCAGCGGGGTTCGCGAGAAGGTTCGACTCCGCCTCGATCGTGAAGCCGGCCTTCGTCAGCACTTCGCGCGCCTGTTGCGGCAGCATCCGATGGAGCATCGTGTTGTTCTGCCCCGCGATCCCGACGTGATCGATCACGCCGAGCACGCCACCCGGCTTCAGCGCTGCGTAGATCGCCTTGAGGAACTCAACCGCCGGCGCCTCGCCTCCGGGCTGATTCCCGAAGCCGTTGTAGATGTCGTGCAGGTTCATCGCGGTGATGACGGCGTCGACCTTGCCGTTCAGACCCGCCTGCTCGAGCGGGACGTGCACGGTCTCCACATTACCGAGCCTCGCGAGCATGTCCTTCGGCTCTCGCTCGGCGAGGAAGGGCGGATTCTGCATGTACACGTGCCCCTTCGACCCCACCGCAGCCGAGAGCACCTCGGTGAACCAGCCGTTCTCGGCGATCATGTCGACGACTTTGTCGCCCGTCTTGATGCCCAAGAACCGCACGGTCTCGATCGGCTTGCGGGCCGCATCGCGCGCCTTGTTTTCCTGCGAGCGCTCGGGAGCCGCGAGCGCCGCGCGCATGCGCGTGGTCTGTTCGTCTTGCGCATGCGCGACTTGCGCGAGCGCGCCGAGCGCGACGAAAACGACCAGAGACTGGACCAGCATTCGAACGTTCATTTGGCTTCGATCCCTTTCGTATCTCGCATCCATGGCAAAGAACGCGTCGCTCAACCGTAGCGCGGTGTCCCGACGGCTCTCTACTCATCTGTTGGCTTGAAGTCCGGCGGCTTCTCCGAGCCTTCGCCGAAAAAGAACTTCTGCATCTCGTCCTCGAGGAACTTGCGGGCCTTCGGCTCGATCGGCGTGAGGCGATATTCGTTGATGAGCATCGTCTGGTGCTTGAGCCAGCGCTGCCACGCGAGCTTCGAGACGTTCTCATAGATTCGTTGCCCGATCGCGCCCGGGTACGGCGGCCGATCGAGTCCCTCGGCCTCCGCGCCGAGCACCACGCATTGAACCATCCTAGCCACGCCGACGCTCCTCCGAAGTTGGCCGATCATGCTTGCAACCGGCTGCGCCCGCGTCGAGCCCCGCGGACCCTTTACGCGGTTCGCGCGAGATCGAATCGAACAGCGCCGCGACCGGCGCCGGAATTCCGACCACGGGCGCAGCGCTCGGCCGGTGCCACAAGAAATCGTCGCGATCTTGCACCACTCGCGGCGCCGCCGCGAGACGCAGCCAGCGCGGCTCGAGGTCGAGGTCGAAGTGCGTGAAGCCGTGCTCGATCGTCGCGAGCACGCGTTCCGCCGCGACGTTCGCGCCGAGTGTGCGCGCGCACCACTCGGCCGCCGTGTCACCGTCCTCGAGCTCGGGGAAGCTGTAGAGGCCGCCCCAGATCCCTCGCGTGGGCCGCCGCGCGAGCAGCACGCAACCGTCCGGGTCCTCCACGACGAGCACCGTGACGCTGCGGCGAGCTCGGGCGCGCTTCGGCCGCGTCGCCGGATACCGCGGCTGCGTCCCTGCGCGGCACGCGGCACAGCTCAGCGCGAGCGGGCAGACCGTGCACGCGGGCCGCGCGCGCGTGCACAGCGTCGCGCCGAGATCCATGATTGCCTGCGTGTAGTCCGCGACGCGCTCGTGCGGGGTGTGCCGCTCGGCGAGCATCCAGAGCTCGCTCTGCACGGCGCCCTCCCCGGGCCAGCCTTCGACGGCGTGATAACGCGCAAGCACCCGTTTCGCGTTGCCGTCGAGAATCGCGAAGCGCTTCTTGAACGCCTGCGCGAGAATCGCGCCGGCCGTCGAGCGGCCGATGCCCGGCAGCGCGTGGAGCTCGTCGAACGTCTCCGGAACACGTCCGCCGTGCTCCGCAACCACGGAACGCGCGGCGCGCCAAAGATTACGAGCCCGTGCGTAGTAGCCGAGCCCCGCCCAGTGCATGAGCACGTCGTCGAGCGGAGCCGACGCGAGCGCCTCGACGGTCGGGAAGCGCGCGACGAAGCGCTCGTAAAACGGCACGACGGTCGCGACCTGAGTCTGCTGGAGCATCACCTCCGATACCCAGACCGTGTACGGGGAGCGCTCGCGTTGCCACGGCAGATCGTGCCGGCCGTGCAGATCGAACCACGCGAGCAGCCGCGGCGCGATCGGGGTCGCGATCGGGGTCGGCGCATCGGACGCGCTTCGCGCGCTCGGTGCGCGCACACCGGCCGCGCGCGCGCCGCGCGCCGCGCGCGGGCTCGAGACTAGCGCGTCCGTCACTTGTTGAGCAGGCCCTTGAGCTTGTCCTTGAGCTTATCCTGGGCCTTCTGCTTCTGCTCGTCGAGTTCCTTGTTCGCTCGCTGCTTCGCGAGCGCGGAGACGTCCGGCGTCACGCTCGGCTCCGACATCGTGCCGGTCGCGTGCAGCGGCAGCGATTGGCCCGCGTACTTCGCCATGAGCGGGTCGGACTGGAGCTTCGGTCCGTCGACCATCGTCGCCTTGAGATCGAGATCGATCTTCTCGTCTAACAAGTTGATGGTGCCGTTGCCCGTGATCGTCATGAAGTCGAGCACGCCCTTCAAGTCCTTGTTCGTGAGCACCGCGTCCTTCACGTCGCCGCTCGCGCTCAGCGACGAGAACGCAGTGCGACGCGGCCCGGGCGGGCGCGGCGGCGCCTCCGACTTGTCGAGCACCGCCCGCACTCGGCGCAGCTCGTACCAAAGGTCGACGCCCTCGAGCGAGCCGTTCTTCACGTCGAACGATACCGCGCCGTCGACGCCCTTGCGCATCTGGCCCAGGTTCGAGCCCGTCGCGACGAGGTCGAGCTTCACGTTGCCGACACCGGTGAAGTACTGCGCGCCGAGGAGATCCTTGCCGAGCGGGTCGAGATTCACGGCGTCCACGTGCTGAGCGATCGTCATCTTCGCGTCACTCTTCTCGACCGCCACGCTGATGTCGCCGCCGTACTTGCCGCCGTAGAGCGACGCGGTCGGCGTGAGCTTCAGCATGCCGTTCGCGGCGCTGAGCCCGAAGGCCGCGTCCGAGACCGTGAGGCCGCTGAATTTCGCCTTTCCGAGCTTGAGCGAGCCCTCCGCGTTCAGATCGCGCAGCGCGTCGAGCGGCAGATTGACCGCGTCCAGCGAGCCCTCGTTCTGCGGCGCATCGGACTTGCCCGACGGCGGCAGATAGCGGTCGACATTGATGTCGTCGACCGTGAGATCGTAGACGAGCTTCTTGCCTTCGAGGCCCACGCGGCCGGTCAGCGTCGAGTCGTCGAGCTTGAGCCGCATGTCGCTCAACCCGGTCTGCGCCGACGTATAGGAGAAATTGGCCTTCGCGCTGGCGGCACGCAGCACTTTCGGGTCCGCCGTCTTGACCTCGACCTTGAGCGCGCCGAGCACGTCCTGCGGATCAAACTGCTGGATGTCGACGGCTCCCGACAGCGAGAGGTTGCTCATGAGCTTCGTGCCCTTGAGCGAGCCCGTCGTCGTGATGCCGAGCACCGCGAGCGAGAGGCCGTTCAGGTCGAGCGTTTCCTTCATGAGGTTCGCGTCGAGCGAATCGATCTTCAGCGTCGCGTCGCCTTGCCCGCCGGGCCAGCCCTTGCCGCTGCCCGAGATCTTGGTGAGGAGCTTGTCGAGCCTGTATTCGTCCGAAGCGAGCGTGAGCGTAGCGTCCATGCTCGAATCGACTTTGACCGCGACGTCCGCGCCCGCGAGCGCGAAGCGCATCTGAAGCGGGAATTTCTTGCCGACGCCGAAGCCCTTCGCCTCGAGCCCGAAGCCGGTGAGCTCCCACTTGCTGCCGGCCGAGGCGTCGCTCCATGTGACGCGCGCGTCATCGATCTCGAGCGAGTCGACGCCAAGGTCGAGGTTCCCGCCGCCTCCCGAGGTTTGCGCCGCACCCCCGGCCGGCGCGCCTGCCCCGCCGAGATCCTGCCAGTTGTTGCGGCCGCGCGCGTCGCGAGCGAGGTTGAGCTCCAAGCCCGAGAGCCGCGCGTTGCCGATCTCGACCTTGCCGAACAACAGCGGCCAGAGGGACACCTGCAGCTCCGCGCCGCCGATCTTCGCCATCGGCGCGGGGCCGAACCCTTGGGCGTTACTGAGCGTCGCGGAACCGACCTGGATCCGAATGGTCGGGAACATCGAGAGCGCGAGGTTGCCGTCGAGCGTGAGCGTGCGTCCGGTCGCCTTCGTGACGGCGGCCGCGATCTGGCCTTTGTAGTCGTTGGGGTTGAATAAGAAGCCGACCGCGACGACCACCGCGACCACGACCACCAGCAAGGCACCGACGACGATCGCGACGACTTTGAGGATCTTCTTCATGCGCGCGTCCTCCGAATGAGCCGTGGGCTCATCGTAACAACGCATCGCGACGGAGAGAAACGGAAATTCGCGGCCGCGGGAAGATCCGGTCGGACTGCGGCCTGTCCCGGCCGAGGGGTCGCGGCGCTCAGCGCGGCCGGCGGAATCGAATGGCGTTGCGACTCAGCCCGAGGCTTTCGAGCGCGTCTTGCCCTGGAATCGGCCGTTCCAGCTCTCTACGATCTGCTCGAGGTCCTTGGCCCTGCACGCGGCCCCGATCACGTGACCCTGCACCTTGTCGCAGTGCATCTGCTCGAGCAGCTGAAGCGTGCCCTCGTCCTCGACGCCCTCCGCGCACGCGCGCATCTTGAGCTTGTGCGTGAGGTAGATCAGGCCCTCGACGAGCGCGCGCGCGTCCTCGCGCAAGCGCATGTCGTTCGTGAATTGGTTGTCGAGCTTCACCTCGCTGAACGGCATCCGGTACAAGTGCGTGAGCGACGACTGGCCCGTGCCGAAGTCGTCGAGGCAGAGGTTGATGTTCTTCACGCGTAGACGCGCGAGGATGTCGAGCGCGACCGCGGGATCCTGCATCGACGCGGTCTCCATGAGCTCGATCGTGATCATCGACGGATCGAGGTTGTTCTCGCGGATCAGCGTGAGCAGCCGATCGGGGAAACCGAGGTCGCCCAAGAACTGCGCGGACAAGTTCACGCCGAGCTCCATGTAGAGTCCGTTCTGGAACCACACGCGCGCCTGTTCCATCGACGCGCGGAACACGAAGTCCGTGACCTCGGTGATCAGCCCGCTTTCCTCGGCGATGCCGATGAAGTCGCGCGGATAGAGCAGCCCGTACTCCGGGTGCTCCCACCGCACGAGCGCCTCAGCACCCTCGATGATCCAGCGGCCGGGTCCTTTGAACGTCGCCTTCGGCAAGTAGTGGACGACGAGCTGGCCGTTGTCGATCGCCTGACGCAGGCCCGCGGCGGTCACGACCTTCTTCTGCGACTTCAGGCGGACCAAGAGAACCTCGAGCTCGTCGAGCGCGATCGGTTTGCAGAACGCGCCCGCGACGTCGACGCCCATCGAGAGACCGAGCTCCGAGGCCGTCGTGAGCACGCGGCTATCGAGGCCGCTCGCGATCAGCACCTTCGGGCGCTGGCCGAGCGTCGAGAGCTCGCGCAGCAGCTCGATGCCGTCGCGGCCCGGCATCTGCAGGTCGAGCAGAATGACGGTCGGCGAGAAGTCGAGCACGGTCTGCGCGAACTGACCGGGATCGAGCATGACCTTCGTCTCGAAGCCCAAGTCTTCGCCGACCTGGCCGAAGAACGCGCCCACCTCGGCATCGTCGTCCACTACGAGCAAGCGGTTTTCGTTCACTTCGATGTCCCTCAGACGGCCGCGCGCGGCAGCGCGATCGTCGACGCGGCCGGAGTCTCGCGGTTCCAGTGGCTAACGAGGCTCGGTATGTCGTGGGCCGGCACCGCTCGGCTGATGACGAAGCCTTGGCAGCGGTCGCAGCGCAGGATCGCGAGCATGTCGAGCGCCGCCCTATTCTCGACACCTTCCGCGCAAATCTTTAGCCCGAGGTTGTGACCGAGCTCTATCAACGAGCCGACCATCGTGTTCGCCTCGCGGCTGTGCGGCACGTTGATCACGAGGCTCTTGTCGATCTTCATTTCGTTGAACGGCATTTGATACAGCTGCGTGAGCGACGAGTAGCCGGTGCCGAAGTCGTCGAGGGCGAGGCCGATCCTCTTCACGCGTAAGCGCGTGAGGATGTCCATCGTCATGGTCGGGTTCTGCATCGTCGCGGTCTCGGTGATCTCGAGCACGAGCTGGCTGCCGTCGAGCGAGTGGCGGCTCAGCAGCGACGCGACGCGATCGGGAAAGCTCAAATCGGTGACGAGCGTGGGCGAGAGGTTGACCGCGCACGCGAGCCTCAGGTGCTCGTCGTTCCAGGCGCGCACTTGCGCGAGCGCGGCGGCGAGCACGCTGCTCGTGAGCTCGGCGATCACGCCACTGCGCTCGGCAAGCGGCACGAACTCATCCGGCATCACGACGCCGAGCCGCGGATGCTGCCAACGCGCGAGCGCCTCGACCCCGTCGATGATCCAGCCACGCTCCGTGAGGCTCGCCTTCGGCTGGTAATACGGCACGATCTCGCCGGCCGCGATGCCGCGCCTGAGATCCTCGGCGTCAAGCGTGCGGCTCTGTTTCGTCTGCGCCGCCGCCGCGAGCTTCATCCGCAGGTCGCCGAGCAGTACGGGCTTCGCGAGCGTGCCGTACATCTTGAGACCCTGGCTGGTCCCGAGCTCGTAGGCCGCGGCGAGCACGCGCTCGTCGACGCCGCTCATGATCAGGATCGGCGCCTTGAAGCCGCGTGCGACGAGCATGCGTAACAGCTCCACGCCGTCGCCGTCGGGAAGGTGCAAGTCCATTACGATCAGCGACGGCCGGAACGAGTCGACGAGCGTCAGAAACTCGGCCGCCGTGCCGGCGCTTGCGACCGTGTAGTCGACCTGATGAGCGGCCGCCGTGATGAAGTCGACGACTCCGGGCTCGTCGTCCACTATCAGGAGGCGATTGACGTTGTCGGTCATGCTTACGGCGCGTCGCGAAGGTCGTCTCGTGAGATCGGCAATACCGTCCGGCCGCTAGCGTGCCGTCGGCATCCTTAGCGCATCTATCGACCGCCGCTCATTTTTCTTAATCGGCGGACCCCGTAGCACGTTATGTCAAAACGCGCGCGGCCGCTCAGGTCCGGGGCGATGGCCCCGGGCCTGTCCGCGTCAGCGAAAGATTGTCGGCGGCCGGGCGCCGCGGTCAGTGATGACCGGAGTACCAGTTCACGGCGAACTGAACGAGCTGCGGCGCGGTGTGCAGATTCAGCTTCTTCTTGATGCGCTGGCGGTGCGACTCGACCGTCTTCACGCTCAAGTTCAGGTTGCCCGCGATCTCCCGCGTCGTCTTGCCGCGGCCGATCAAGTTCAGCACCTGCACCTCGCGATTGCTCAACCGGTCGATCGGGTTCGCGCTTTGCACGCGGCCGGAGACTGCGAATCGCTCGATCATGCTCGCGCCGACGCGCTCGCTCACGTAGATGCCGCCCGCGAGCACGCGCCGCACCGCGACGAGCAGCTGGTCCGCCGCCGCCTGTTTCATGATGTAGCCGTTCGCGCCGGCACTCAAGAGACGCTCGGCATAAATGCTCTCGTCGTGCATCGACAGCACCAGCACCGGCAGTTGCTGGTACTTGCTACGGATGTCTTTCACGAGCTCGAGGCCGTCGCTGTCGCGCAGCGACAAGTCGAGGATCACGATGTCTGGCGTCAGCTTCGCCAAGGTCGCGCGGGCCTCTTTGACGTCGGCGGCCTCGCCGCAGACCTTCAAGTCCGGCTCCTGCTCGATGAGCTGAACGAGACCCTGACGAACGATCGGGTGGTCGTCGACGACGAACACGCTCTTTTGTCTTGCTGCGAACTCAGTCATTTTTTTCTCCTGGCGTATCGCCCTCCGCCGCCTGGCGCAGCACGCACCGCACGATCGTGCCGCCTTGCTTCCGCGCGCCCATCTCGAGCAAGGCGCCAATGATACTTGCTCGGTAGCGCATTATCTTCATTCCCATGCCGCCGCGCGTTTCCGCGGCCGGCATGATGCCGCGGCCGTCGTCCTCGATCGTCAACGCGAGCCGCTCATCGTCCGCGGCGAGCGCCAGGCGGATCTCCTTCGCGCCCGAGTGACGCGCCGCGTTGCGGATCGCCTCCTGAGCGATCCGATAGAGGTCCGCCGCGGCAGCGAGCCCGTGCAGATGGCCCGTGAGCCGGCTCGCAAACTTGACCGGAATCCCATACAGCGCCTCGCTGCTCGCGCAGAGCTGCTCGAGCGCCACGGCGAAGCCGTCGCGGTCGAGATGCACGGGCGACAGCCCCAGCGCGAGCGCGCGCACGGTCGAGATGCTCTTGTCGACCATGTCGCGGACCGAGTGCACGCGCGTCGTGAGCTGCGGTGCGTCGCGGGCGATCGCGTCCTCGAGCGTCTTTAAGAGCAGCGAAACGCCCGTTAGCTCCTGGGCGAGCCCGTCGTGAAGGTCGTGCCCGATTCGCTCGTGCTCGCGCTGGCTCACTTCCCTGATCTCGGCTTCGAGCCTCCGTACCTCGTGCACGAGGCCTTCCGAAACGAGCGTCGCCTCGCGCGATTTCGCGAGCTGGCGCTGCAGCTCGCGCTGCGTCTCGATCGACTCGGTCACGTCCTGCAGCGTGCCTCGGTACGCGAGAGCGCGGCCATCCGGCCCGCGCGCGATCACGCGTCCCCTCGCGATCACCCAGCGAACGCCGCCGCCCGCGGTCCGCACGCGATACTCGCAGTTGTGCTCGTCCGTCTCGCCGTCGAGATGCGCGCGAAGCTCGTGCTGCACGCGCGCCCGATCGCGCGGGTGCTCGAAGCGCGCGAGCTCCGCGCTCGTAGCGGGTGGGCGCGCGACGTCCAGCCTGAGCAGCTCCGCGAGCTCCGGGCTCGCCGCGATTCGATCGGAGGGAAGGTCCCAGTCGATCAACGCGAGGTTGCCGTTGCGCAGCACGAAGTCGAGCCTCGAGTCGACGCCGGCCGCTCCGGAAATCGGCGGCGGGCTCGCGGCGTGCAGGACGCCGGTCGCGGCGACTTCGGAGCTCGCTGCGGCGCGTTCGGCGCTACCGACGAGCTCGGTGTGGGCAGCCGCTTGCGTTGCGCCGTCGGCCACGACCTCGGTCGCCACCTCCAGCACGAGCCAACTGGCTGCATTGCCCGTCGCTTTCAAACGCCGCGAGACCACGTCGAATCGACGCGCGTGGCCTGTGGCGTCGACCAACGGGACGTCCCGGACGACGACCGGCTCTCCGGAGGCGGTCCCGGAAAACGCCCCGAGCGCGTAGTCGGGCACGCCCACTCGCTCCGGCGTCCGCCCGACGAACGCAGCGTTCGGCACGCCGTGAAACTCGGCCTTCGTCGAATTCACGAACAGGTAGCGTCCGGAGGCGTCGCGGATGCTGATCAGAGCGCGCACGCCGTCGAGGATGCTGACGGCGAGGTTCGGCGGAGCGTATGGAGCGCCCGGGGTTTCGAGGGCTGATCGAGAAGTTGCGGGCGCTTCAGACTCGCTTACGACGCGGTCGTTGTGAGCGGCGGCTGCCAGGTTGATCCCCCGTCGAGCGAGTCGTAACACGCTGACGCCGAAAGAGATGCGTCCGAGTATGTTGCATCATGCACAGACCCGCCATCGGGGAAGCCCTGAACGAACGCAACACTTCCGAATCCGGAAAAGACGTCGGGCCGCCGCGGCGCAGTTCGATCGGATCGATATTTCTCGCTTCGCCGACGCTTTGCCGCCCTTACGCGATGTTCTTCGCCGAGTCCTCCGCGAGAAGCCCCCGATCTTTCGCTAGGACGATCGCCTGAGCGCGCGAGCTCACGCCGAGCTTTTCGAAGATCCGCGTGACGTGATTGCGAACCGTCTTCTCGCTGATGAACAGCTGCCGACCGATGTCGATGTTCGTGCATCCCGTCGAGATCAGTACCAGTATTTCGCGCTCGCGCGGTGAGAGGCGCGCAAACACTGCGTCCTCGTCGCCTCTCGCGGGTCGACCGGTGAACGCCAGCACCTCGTCCTTGAAGCGAGCCCAAGCCGGTTCGGTCTCGAGCAAGATGTGGTTGCGTGAATCGAGCTCGACGAGCGTCGCGCCCGGAATGCGCGCCGCGAGGAGCCGCCCTTGCGACGGCGAGATCGCCTCGTCCGAGCGCGCGTGCAGCACGAGCGTCGGCGCGGCGACCTGCGGCAATAAGGCCGTGACGTCGATATGGAGACGAAACTCCATGATCCGCGCCGCCATCTCGGCGCTGGCCGTGATCTTGCACAATTCGTTGAACCAGCGGATCTGCTCGTCGCTGGCCCCGGGAATGAATCGCGACGTGAACAGCTGCCGATAGACTGGATTGTTCTGCCCCCAGCCCGAGCGCGTCAGCGCAATCCGCGCGCGCTGTGACTCCTCGGCCGCGCGGTCGTGCTGCATCGCTCGACCTTGCGCGTAGGCGCCGTACAGAATCAAGTGGGACACTTTGTCGGGATTCGCGACCGCAAAACGAATCGCCGCGGCGCCGCCCTGCGATATGCCGAGCAGGATGAATGGCGTCCGCGGTTTGGCCGCAGTGACGACAGCCTCGAGATCCTCGACGGAGCGATCGAGCGACAGCTCGGCAACCTCCCGGTCGCTCATGCCGCAACCGCGTTCGTCATAACGGACGAAGCGGTAGTGGTCGGCGAAGAATCGAATCCAGTGGCGCCAGACCGGGCTCTGCGGCTCGTGCTCGAGGTGTGTGAGCCAATTCGACGCTTTGACGAGCGAAGAGCCCGCGCCCGCTTCGGCCCAGGCAATCGCCGTGCCGTCGGGGGACTTCGTTAGGCGTATCGACTGGCGCAATCGTCGCCTCGGTTGGCTCGGCTCGCGCGCGAGTCTACTGCCGATCGGGACAAACCTCACGGGTGTGAGCGCCCAATAGGCGCCCGAACGGGACGTTCACCCCATGCCCAAGCGAAACGGCGCCGCCGAGCATGCATCGCGAGTCGACACATTCACCCCTTCGAGGAGAACGCCATGTCCTACGCACCATCGACCGACACGACGCAACGCTACGCGCGAGCCATCACGGCCTCGAAGCGGATCCGTTGGGACATCGACACCGACGTGATTCGCGGCCGGGCTCTGGACGTGACCCAGAAATTCCTGCCGGATGGCTTGTCGCTCGTCGACAACCTGCCGTTCTTGACCTCGGCCGAGCGCCGCTTCATGAGTCAGATCCAGGGTCGAACCTATGCGAACCTATTCGGGCTCGTCGAGCGCTTCATCAACGCGAAGCTGCTCGAAGTAAGCCGCGATCACTGGTTCGGCGATCAGGTCGCGCTCGAGGCGCTGGTCCGCTTCAGCGACGAGGAGCTCAAGCACCAAGAGCTGTTCCGGCGCGTCGAGTCACTCTCCGCGAGCAGCATGCCGCCCGGCTATGCCGTGACGGCGCAGCCGAACGACGTCGCACGCTTCGTGCTGGGCAAGTCGACCTGGTCCGTGCTCGCGCTCACGACGCACATCGAGATCTTCACGCAGATCCACTACAAGAAGAGCATCGAGCCCGATTCGAATCTGTCGGAGCTCTGGAAAGACGTGTTCCTTCATCACTGGCAGGAGGAATCGCAGCACGCGATCATCGATGAGCTCGAATGGCGGCGCGAGGACGCAAAGCTCAGCGACGCGGAGCGGGACGGGGCCGTCGACGATCTCATCGCGCTCGTCGCCGGAGTCGACGGCATCCTCCAGGCGCAGGCGCGAGCCGATGCCGAGTATTTCGTTCGCGGGAGCGAGCGGGCGCTCAGCGCAGAGCAAGTGGCAACCATCGGCGAGGCCGTGCTGAAGGCCTACCGCTGGCAGTACATCGTCTCAGGCGTCCAAGACGGCCGATTCCTCGGCGTGCTGTCGACGATGATCACGCAGCCCCAGCTCGAGCGGATCAGCGCCGCGCTCGCGCCTTTGATGTGAGCGCTCGGGTGCGCGACGGGCGGTACTAGTCCGCCTGCCGCGCTTCTTGCGCCTTGGTCATCGGCGATGAGTGCGATGTGGAGCGGGTGATGGGAATCGAACCCACGCCATCAGCTTGGGAAGCTGAGGTTCTACCATTGAACTACACCCGCTTTGCGGAGAGTTATGCGCTACGTAGTTCTCGCTGAGGCTAAAGCTGAGGATACCGACAGGGTCGAGCGATTATAGCGCGCTACTAGGCAGCGTCTGCGTTGCCACGTTGACACGTCGATTCCCGAGCCGTC
>Ga0335076_10002172_pt1 | contig 19358 bp, 20 predicted proteins | sample Lox_Sample_25_FD_206717 | JGI IMG/M metagenome (GOLD analysis project Ga0335076, IMG submission 206717) | Soil microbial communities from Loxahatchee National Wildlife Refuge, Florida, United States - Lox_Sample_2.5 | ecosystem: Environmental > Terrestrial > Soil > Wetlands | place: USA...
GACTTTTAGCTGAAGATTGATTTGACCATTCCATTCGTTTTCATCCAGCGTGAATACGATATCAACCGGTGTTTTTGATTTTAATAGATGGAATTTATTGGCCAGGTTGAAACCGATCCCTGAAAATAATGTATCATCCTGTTTTACAGAAAGCCTGATATGAGATTCCTTGACAACTTTTGAGTATCCTGTATCTGTAACATTTCTTGCGATAAATACCGGGCGCATATTATCCGGACCAAAAGGTTCCATTTGCTGCAGAATATTATAAAATGATGGAACGAGATTTTTGAATTTCACTTCTGCATCAATAATAATTTCCGGAATCAGTAAGTGAGGTTCAATGGTTGATGAAACGATTTCTTCAAACTTCGCGCTGAATTGTTCTACTTGTTCAGGCAGCAAAGTCATACCGGCGGCTGCGAAATGGCCGCCATACCCCAGCAAATGTTCGCGACAGGCATGAATGGCTTCATAAAGATTATACCCGCTTACACTTCTCGCACTTCCTGCCACGACCTCCCCGCTTTTAGTCAGTACAACTGTGGGGCGATAATATCTTTCTATTAGTCTGGATGCTACAATGCCTACCACCCCTTTGTGCCAGTGAGACTGAAAAACAACCGTTGACTTTCGGTTTATGTTGACCTCATCTTTTTCAATAATCGCGAGAGCTTCTTCGGTTATGCTGTTATCAGCTTCTTTTCTGTCCGTGTTATCAGAGTGAAGCATTTCAGCATAGGTCAATGCCTCCTGATAGGTTCCGGCTATAAACATCAGCACTGCTTTTTTTGCATCATCCATTCTTCCCGCAGCATTGACTCTGGGTGCAATCATGAACACCAGATTATTGATGTGCAATTTTTTTTTCAATGCACTCAGCTGAATCAGTGCCTTGATACCATTATTCGGGTTATTATTTACTTTTTTCAGGCCATAAAAAGCCAGGATGCGGTTTTCGCCGGTGATCGGAACAATATCAGCCGCAATTGCAGTAGCTACCAGATCGAGATAACAGAAATAATCTTCTTCGGGCAGTCCAAGATATTCTGAGATCGCGGTTATTAATTTGAATCCAACGCCACATCCGCATAATTCCTTATAAGGGTAAGGACAATCTTTTTGTTTGGGATTAAGAATCGCAATAGCCTGTGGAAGTTTGTTATCGGGCAAATGATGATCGCAAACAATAAAATCGATTCCTATCTCTCCGGCATATCCAATCAATTCTACAGATTTGATACCGCAATCCAGGGAAATGATCAGCGAAAAACCGTTTTCATGAGCGAAATCAATTCCCATTTTGGAAACTCCATACCCCTCCCGGTAACGATGAGGGATATAAAAATCAATTAATCCGGGATGATATATTTTTTGAAGAAACTGATACATGCAGGCTACAGAAGTTGTACCATCTACATCATAATCTCCGTACACAAGGATTTTTTGTTTTTTGCTGAAGGCTTCAAAAATGCGGTGGACCGCTTTTTCCATATTCTTCATTAACCAGGGATCATGAAGATCGGTGAGTTCCGGGCGGAAAAATTGCTTTGCTGCATCAAATGTCTCAATACCCCGCTGTACAAGGATACCGCAAAGAATAGGATTGATTTTCAGCGAGGCCTGCAGGGCTTCTGTTTTGAGTGGGTCGGGTTCTAATATATTCCATCTCTTTTGCATAGGAATCAGCGATACAAGTTGATCGTTAATTGTCAGTATTTCCGGTCGGTCGTGAACCTTACCAGTTCTTCTAATGCCCCACGGACATCGTTATCCGAGAATTCGTGTAAAATAGTAAGAGCCTCATCGCGATAGCTATTCATTTTGGCAGCCGCATATTGTATCCCTCCGGCTTCTACAACTTTATCCATAACATATTTTATTTTCCCGGCATTCTTGTTTTGATTTTTGATAATATAAATTAATTCCCGACGGGTAGATTTGTCGACCGTATTAAGCGTATAGATGATGGGTAGGGTGAGTTTTTTTTCCTTCAAATCATTGCCGGTTGGTTTTCCTATGGCTTCTCCTCCATAATCAAAAAGATCATCCTTTATTTGGAAAGCCATCCCTACTTTTTCCCCGAACCTGGCGAGTTTTTCCGTAAGCATTTCATCGTGACTGGTTGAGTAAGCGCCGGCTGCACAGGAAGAAGCCAGCAGAGATGCAGTTTTATTCCTGATGATTTCAAAATATATTTCCTCGCTGAGATTTAGAAAACGGGATTTTTCAATTTGTAATAATTCGCCTTCACTCATTTGTCTCACTGCATTTGATAACAATTGCAATATCCGAAAATCGCTATGATCCAATGACAGTAATAACCCCTTGGCAAGCAGGTAGTCTCCTACCAGTACAGATACCTTTGTTTTCCATAAGGCATATGTGGAAAAAAAACCCCGCCTTTCAAGTGATTCATCCACCACATCATCGTGAACTAACGTAGCTGTATGCAGTAATTCTACCAGGGAAGCAGCCCTGTATGTTGATTCATTGATCTGCCCGCATAATTTGGCTGACAGCAAAACGAACATCGGCCGAAGCTGTTTACCCTTTCGATTTACAATGAATCTCATGATTCTGTCTAGTAAAGGAGCCTGACTTTTGACTGCTTCTTTAAACTTTTTTTCAAATATTTTTAATTCTTCGTGTAGTATTGATTGTGATATGGTCATGATAGCAAGGCAAATTACTAATATTCTGAGGGAAGCATCCTATTTATAATTCTAATTGTCTTTACAAATACCATGAAGTACAGGACAAAAAAATTTGTAATTTAAAAGTCAATCAATATTTTTGCTATAATAATCCCCCTTGGTTTAATTCATTCATACACATAAACTTCAGTTATGATAGGCAAAAAGTACACGTTGTTGGTGAGCTTTTTATTGGCATTTGTATCATGCTCGATTGCTCAGGACAGCAACAGCAGCTACGATTTGCGTGATTCTTCCTTGATACCGGCGAGGAGGATACCCCAGCATCAGGAGTTCTTAAATAATGCTTACCCATTTCCCGCAAAACCACGCAATGAAGTTGAAATTGGAGTGAAAGGAGGTTTCCCAATGGTTGCAGGGGACGTTAGATATTGGGGGCCTACCGGGGGCTGGGGAGTTCATATCAGAAAAGCCTTAGGATATGTTTTTTCTGTCCGTGCTGAATACGATTGGATGAGGGCCAAGGGTTTGAACTGGCAGCCTTCCGACCTAAGTCTGAAAAATATTCCTCAACTGGCCCAATATTATCCGCCTGGCAGTGGCAATGTTTATTTCATGAACTACCGGACAACAATACACGAACTAACAGTTCAGGGCATTTTCTCTATTAACAATATTCGTTTTCACAGGGCGAAAACGGGTGTCACCTTCTATGGGTTCGGCGGTTTTGGGGCGATGACATACAGCACATTTTATAACGCACTCGACGGAAGCGGAAATCCTTATAACTTTTCCAGTATAGTTGCGCAATATGGACCCAATTATAATTATTCGGATAGGAAGGACATTAAAAAAGCAATTAAAAGCATATTGGATGGATCCTTTGAAACAATGGCCCAAAGAGACCCTTCACAACCAAAATTCGGATCAGCTCCGCTTAAACCCGTTGTTGTGTTTGGAGCAGGAGCAGAATTCAAACTGACCGATAGATTCAATATTGCCCTGGAAGATAAGTTCACAATTACGAAGACCGATCTTATCGACGGAATGGAATGGCAGGAAACCGCACAGGCTGCTTTAACCAGGGATTATGATTCTTATAATTTCCTATCAGTAGGCTTGAATTATAATTTAGGAAGAAAGGCTGTAGAACCTTTGTGGTGGATCAATCCACTCGATTATGCATACGGCGAAATCAATGCTCCGCGTCATATGAAACTTCCCAAACCGGTGTTGGATGATGCTGATGGTGATGGTGTTACCGACCAGTTCGACCACGAACCTAATACACCGGCCGGCTGCCCAGTGGATACTCATGGTGTGAGCCTGGACACGGATGGTGACGGAGTGCCCGACTGTAAGGATAAGGAAAAGATCACCCCGACTCAGTGTCAGCCTGTGGATGCAGACGGTGTGGGTAAATGTCCGGATCCGGCCTGTTGTAAGGACCTCAGTGCAAGACTTGATTCAGGAGGAGTTGGCGGGGTAGGCAGATCCAGATGCAGTATCGGTGATTTGCCAAGCATTACTTTCAAAGGCAGATCTGTGACTTTGAGCAAAGACGGTCAGGCCCTTTTAGCTACAGTTGCTGAAAAAATGCGCGAAAACCCGAATTGTAAAGTAGCAGTAATCGGATACGGCGAATCCAGCAAATCTGCTCAGCAATTGAGTTGGGATCGCGTAAACGAAGTGATTAAATACCTGGTTGAAAAAGAAGGAATCAATTCTGACCGGTTCATATTCAGATATGGCCAGAGTGGTGGTGATGAAAATACAATCGATCTCAAAGACGCCACAGGAGAGGAAGGACCGAATACAGTTCCGGCCCCTCATCCCAATCTCAGAAGAAGATAAACTTCCCAATAATAGTTCAAACCCCCGGTAACAAACAACCGGGGGTTTTTTTATAGAATCCTTAACTAGTTTTTTTTCCTTCCCCATTTCCAAAGTATTGATCTTTGAAAAGGTTAAATAAAAAGATTAACTTTGCAGGCCTTTATGAGAATATTATTCATAGCGTTCATAATCATTATGTTTTCATCCTGCTCTCTGTTTCCCAAATCCTGGAGAAAGAATGAGGGTTTTTCAAAAATCATGAAAAGTACGGATTATGACTACAAATTGAGGATGGCTGAGAAGTATTATGTAGAGAAGGATTATAATCATGCGCAGCAATTGTATGATGACCTTTTCCGTGTGATGAAAGGGACCGATCATTTTGAAGACATCTTCTATAAATACGCTTATTGTGCCTATTATCTGAAGGATTATGTGAATGCTGAAAATCTGTTTAAAGGGTTTGTCGAAGCATTTCCTAACAGCCAGAAATCAGATGAGATGGATTATATGCGGGCTTATTGCTTCTATAAACAATCGCCCAGGGTAGAACTGGATCAGACAAACACTACTAAGGCAATAGGATTTATGCAGGCTTATATCAGCACGCATCCAGGTTCTGACAAGGTTAAAGAGGCTTCGGAAATAATTGACAAGTGCAGGACCAAATTGGAAGAGAAAGATTTTCAAAATGCAAAACTTTATTATGATCTCAGGGCTTCAAACCCTGCTTATCTTAAAGCAGCTTCAATTACTTTCAATATCCTGATGAATACTTATCCGGATTCTGAAAAAAGCGATGAGTATAAATTATATGTTATTAAGTCCGATTACGAATATGCAACCAAGAGTTTTGAAGATAAAAAAGAACCGCGCTTTGAACAGGTAGTTACGGATTGTAATGATTTTATGGATCGTTTTCCTGAGAGTAAATTTAAAAAACAGGTTCAGGAATATCTGGACCTGGCATCTAATACAATAAAAGTTTTAAAAAATGAGCCGACTAAGAAGACAAGCTAGTGCAAATACTGCAAATACTGCAGAAACAAGAAACCTTACTGACTTAAAAAACAAAACGGGAAATTTGTACGAGTCAATCGCTATTATTGCGAAAAGGGCTAACCAGATCAATATTTCCCTGAAAGAAGAGTTGCATAACAAACTGGAAGAGTTCGCAACTCATACTGACAGTCTCGAGGAGATTCATGAAAACAAGGAACAGATAGAAATATCCAAGGCTTACGAAAGAATGCCCAATCCGGCGCTTTTAGCGACGCAGGAGTTTGTAGAAGACAAGATTTATTATCGTAAGAATGACGATGACCTATTTAGCTAATGAAATAAGTATCTTATTTTGGGAAATCCGATGCGACAACAATTTAGTTGTCGCTTTTTAGTTTTAATATTGGGTCATTGATCAGTTTCCGATATGAATTACCTGAACATGATCAAAGGGAAAAAAATATTGTTGGGAATAACCGGAAGTATTGCGGCTTATAAAGCAATTCTTTTGGTGCGGGAATTTGTAAAAGAAGGTGCTGATGTTAAAGTAATGATGACTCCCGCTGCAAAAGATTTTGTGACTCCTCTTTCCTTAGCTACTCTTTCAAAAAATCCAGTCTCGATTGACCTGTTTGAAGAAGATACCTGGGCCAATCATGCCTTGCTGGGAAGGTGGGCTGATCTGATGATCATTGCCCCTTTAAGTTGTAACACATTGGCGAAAATGGCGAATGGGTTGTGTGACAATTTATTACTTGCTACTTATCTTTCTGCTGCCTGCCCCGTGATTGTTGCTCCTGCAATGGATGAAGACATGTGGCATCATCCTGCAACCCGCGACAACCTGGAAAAACTTAAAACGCGCGGCAATATCATTATTCCGGTTGAGAAAGGAGACTTGGCGAGTGGCCTTGAAGGTGAAGGAAGAATGGCTGAACCTGATGCGATTTTTCGTTTTGTAGCAGACAATTTTTTTTTTATAAGGGATTTGTCCGGTAAAAAAGTATTGGTTACCGCCGGACCCACGCATGAACCCATCGATCCGGTTCGATTTATTGGCAATCACTCTTCAGGAAAAATGGGTATTGTCCTTGCTGAAGAAATCGCCAGTCGGGGAGGGGAGGTTGATTTGATTCTTGGCCCTTCCGCAATTAATGCGAAGGCTCCCGGAATCCGGGTTCATCGCGTTGAATCTGCTGCTGAGATGTACGACTTATGCATGGAAAAATTTCCTTCGGTGGACATTGCAGTGATGGCAGCTGCAGTAGCTGATTACACCCCGGTACAAGTGTCGCAAAAGAAAATAAAAAAGACATCGGATATTCTTACTCTCGAACTCGTCAAAACAAAGGATATCCTGAAAAGTCTGGGAGAGCGAAAAACGAAAAAACAATTACTCGTTGGATTTGCGCTGGAGAACCAAAACGAGAAAGAATATGCGATCAACAAACTCGAAAGTAAAAACGCAGACCTGATCGTGCTGAATTCGCTCAATGATGAAGGTGCAGGTTTTGGATTCGACACCAATAAAATTACTATTTTTGAAAGGGGCGGTAAGGAATTAACATTTGATAGAAAACCTAAATGGCAGGTTGCAAAAGATATCGTTGACCGGATTGTAAAATTGTTAAAGTAGAATATCTTTTAAACAGACGAATAATCTTTTTCAATTCGCATCGTTTAATCTTTGAATGCAATTATTTTGAAGATGATGTTTAAGAAATCTTTTCTTCTTTCTCTGCTTTTTATCCTGCTCATTTTTAAATCCGGGGCCCAGGAATTCCAAGCAAATGTTACAGTAATCGCCAATCGCATCAGTTCACAAATAGACCGAAAGGTTTTTCAGACACTCCAATCCGCTATATATGACTTCCTCAACAACCGTAAATGGACGGATGAAACTTTTCAACCCAACGAAAAGATTGTGTGCAGTTTTTTGTTGAATTTGAGTGCGGCGCTGGATAACAACACATTTCAGGGCAGTCTTTCAATTCAGGCAGCAAGACCTGTTTATAATTCATCTTATCAAAGTCCGCTGATGAATTTTATGGATGAGACAGTGACATTCAAGTATATTCAATTCCAGCCTCTCGATTTTAATGAAGCAAGAGTACAGGGATCAGATCCTTTAGCGGCTAATTTGACTGCGACTTTTGCTTTTTATGCCTATATGATTTTGGGTCTTGATTTTGATTCTTATTCTTTACGTGGAGGTGATCCCTATTATAGGAAAGCATTGAACATTGTAAGTAATGCTCCGGAAGCTGCGAATATTGTGGGCTGGAAACCATTCGATGGTGTTCGAAACCGGTATTGGTTGAATGAAAATCTTACAAACGCACGATATTCACAGGTTCACGATGCCTTGTATAACTATTACCGGCTTGGCCTTGACCAGATGTATGATAAGGAAACTGACGCAAGGTCAGCAATGTTGAACGCTTTGAGTATTTTGAATACAGTCAATACAGAAAACCCCAACCTGATGATCATGGATTTCTTTTTTGCTGGAAAGGCCAATGAATTGTCGAATGTTTTCAAAAAAGGAACACCCGATGAGAAAAACAGAGCACTGGATTTTTTGACAAGATTAGATATTTCAAATATCAACAGATATAAACAAGACTTGCAATGAGGCAGTTCGTTTTATTCCTGTCTCTTCTGTTTGCGTTAAGCTGTTCGAACCAGAACAGCATGCCAAAGGATATTATTGATAAAGATAAAATGGGAAAAATTTTGTGGGATTTGGTGCAGGCCGACCAGTATTCCACCCAGTATTTGGTAAAGGATTCTGCCAAAATAAATGTCAAACAGGAAACGATGAAATTATATGAAGAAGTCTTCCGGATTCATCATATAACCAAGGACGAATTTCAAAAAAGCTTTGCCTTCTATCTGGCTCATCCGGATATAACCAAGGTAATGTTCGACAGCATTTCCGCAAATGCTAATCGCCAACGGATGCAGGTATACAGGAATACTCCCAGGATTCCATCCAAACTCAATGTCAAGTAAGCAGTATAGCAGTATTGAATTGATGTTAATTGTATTTTTACATCAGTAAAATGATTGTATGAATAAAGTCGTAGCCAATGCCGATGAAGCAATAGGGGATATCCCGAATAATGCGGTAATCATGCTGGGAGGATTTGGCTTGTGTGGAATTCCCGAGAACAGTATTGCGGCATTGGTAAAAAAAGGGGTAATAAACCTGACCTGTATTTCGAATAATGCGGGGGTTGATGATTTTGGGCTGGGCCTTCTGCTGAAAACAAAGCAGATCAGGAAAATGATCAGTTCCTATGTCGGAGAAAATGCAGAATTTGAAAGACAACTATTGAGTAACGAACTGGAAGTTGAACTGGTGCCACAAGGCACTTTGGCTACCCGTTTACAGATGGCTGCTATGGGAATCCCGGCTTTTTACACTCCGGCTGGGTATGGTACTGAAATCGCGGCAGGAAAAGAAGAAAGGGAATTTAATGGTAAAATGTATTTGATGGAAACTGCACTGCATGCCGATTTTGCGATTGTAAAGGCATGGAAGGGGGACAGCTTGGGAAATCTTACATTCCGGAAAACCACGCGGAATTTTTCAACGTCGATGGCAAAGGCCGGAAAGATAACCATTGCAGAAGTAGAGCATCTTGTTCATCCCGGCGAACTGGACGCCGATCATATTCATGTTGCCGGAATCTATGTGCACAGGATATTTGAAGGAAGAAACTATGAAAAAAGAATAGAAAGAAGAACAGTTCAAATCGCTAAATAACGCATTAACTATGTTCGTTTCAGTCGATCTTTTGCACGAGGATATGGGCGTCGATAAAACAATTGCACGTTTTTTTGTGGATAGAAAAGTGCCTGGAGGAAATGCTTACTGGGAAAAGCGGCTCTTATATGTAGGAAGAGGGAACGGATATATTTTTATTCCGGTTTATTATGATTTACTTTTTCGTATAGGGATTCCAGTCAGACAATTACTCGCTGAAGAACATATCCAATTCATGGAAAAGATCCTTCATTTGGCCATGCTTGCTGAATCCAGGCAAATCAATCATACCGTGATGTTGGAAGGAATAAAAAAAATGTTTATTGGCAGGATAAAAAACGAATCCCTGTATAGCGAACTGCTTTTTTACCTTGAGCAACCTGTTATTAAACCAAAAGGCCGATTGGGAATGATTACTCCCGCCCTGAACCGAGGTGATGCTTTTTTATTCGTCCTTTGTGATTTGAATTTGTCAGAACAGGAAATAAACCTTGCTATTCAGTATTGGTATGCTTTGGTTACTACCTATTTGTTAATGGATGATGTGTACGATTATAAGCACGATAAATTAAATCAGGAAGAAAGTTCAATTGTAGAGCTCGGAGATGGTCATACAGGGTTTGAAAATGCAATGCGCATTCTGGATAATAATTGTAAAATCCTGGATTCTATTAATCGGTTTCTGAGTGTCGATTTCAAAAGACGTATAGCCGATCTTCAGGATCTCATGGTGTAAAATTAATAGTATGGGATTGGATAAATACGGAATTGCAAAACGAATTGCCAGGGAGTTGAAGGATGGAATGTATGTCAACCTTGGCATTGGAATTCCCACTCTTGTCGCGAACTATATTCCTGAAGGAATCAGTATTATGTTACAGTCCGAGAATGGTATTTTAGGCATGGGACCTTATCCGTCCGAAAATGAAATCGACCCGGACCTGATTAATGCCGGCAAAGAAACAGTAACCATTTTGCCAGGCGGAGCTTTTTTCGACAGTGCAGAAAGTTTTGGAATGATAAGAGCGGGAAAGGTTGATCTGACTGTACTCGGAGCAATGGAAGTTTCGGAAAAAGGAGATATCGCGAACTGGAAGATTCCGGGTAAAATGGTAAAGGGGATGGGTGGAGCAATGGATCTGGTTGCCAGTGCAAGAAATATTATTGTGGCCATGCAACATACCAATCCCAAAGGAGAATCAAAACTGTTACCTGATTGCACTCTGCCGCTTACCGGTGTTCGTTGCGTTAAAAAAATAGTTACTGATTTAGCCGTGGTGGAAGTCACCGGACATGGATTTAGATTGATTGAACGGGCACCGGGGGTATCCGTGGAAGAAATTAAAAACAAAACACTGGGGAAACTGATCGTTCAGGGTGAAATTCCTGAGATGAAATTATTATAAGATAATATTTGGTTCAATTTAATTTAATTTTCAAATCCTAATTTTTCCTGTAACATAAAGTAGCAAGCGTGTAAAAAAAATATCTTGCAAGACTTGCTACATTCAGTATCAAAACTTTGTCATTCGTGATGGAAGGGCGAAGTTGGAGGCAACAGCTGTCGATAATATTCAACAGTATGTTCATGGTGAAATAAAATAGTATCCCGGTGGATACCCAAAACAGTGGAGAATAGAAAATTTTCAGGTTATCGTTCCGTATTATGATTACAAGGGAGTAAAGGGTAAGAGAAATAATAAATCCATTCCCCAGGATATCTAATGCTATTTTCTTCTGATCAGATCCTTTCAGCAGATAATAAGTAATAATTGATGAAAGGATGGCAATAGTGAGAATATTTACAATTTCTTTCATCAGTCCCTTCGTTGTTGATTTGAGTATTTGAATGATCACAACGAATTCAAGTAAAGAAAAGATATTCTGTATGGAAAGAGGGTTGAGATATTTAGTTGAGGAAACCAAGACTATAAGATTTTCACTGAAATTCATCAAACACAATATCATCAGGTAGTTTAAAACATCTTTTTGATAAATTTTGCGGAACAGGATAATAATTACCGGTAGTAGCGGAAGAAAAGCGACGATGGCTGAAGTAAAATCAATAAAATTATTACCGGTTTTGAACATAATGCTGGCTGGTTAAGGTCAAACCGGTTTTTCATAGAGATGCTAGTCTGTCTTTTTGGGAACACGAGGCTAATCAATAAGATTGTTTTTAACAGCAAAAAAAACAAGCCCCGCCGTATTCTTGGCACCGAAACGCTCCATTAAGCGGTCTTTGATGGCTTCTACTGTTCTTGGGCTCACGTCCAGTTTTTGTGCGATTTCCTGGGCGGTAAACTCCATGCAAATATATTTGATCACTTCCCGTTCCCTTTCACTCAGGGTCACTTCCGTATTGAGGTTGGGAATAACTTTCGTGCGGGAATGGGATTTCTTCAGGAGTATCCTGTTTACGAAATTGTTCAAATAATATCCTTTGGTGGCGACTTCAACAATTGCTCGTTTGATCTCGGAGGGATCGGCACTTTTTAACAAATACCCGTTTGCCCCTATTTCCATCATATGACTAACAAAACGCTCGTCTTCATACATTGTCAAAGCGATGATATGGATATGTGGATATTGTTTGGCTATGAGCTTTGTGGTTTCGATCCCGTCTTTGAGCGGCATCCTGAGATCCATCAATATGATATCAGGAGCTGAAGCGGCTAATCCGTCTAATAGCTCCTGCCCGTTTTCAGCTTCCTGTACAAATTTGATATTGTTATAAGGGCGAAGCGACAGGATCACTCCCTTCCGGAAAATTTTGTGGTCGTCGGCAATAGCAACTTTGATTACTCCCATAGGTATTGTATACTGGAATAAAGTTACAGATTAATTTGTTTTCTTAAGCTGCCCGTTCTTCTTCTCTCACTATTTCAATAGTTACTTTATAATAGGTTTGAGACATATCTTTCTCAAAAAATATCTTGCCCTGTAATACTTTCAGGCGGCTTTGAATATTTTTCAGTCCAAGGCCTACATTGCTTTTGTTTAGCTTTTCAAAATCGGTCTGGGTAATGCCCCTTCCGTCATGATGAATGCGGATAAAAAACTTATTGCCGCTGGTATTTTGTGTGAGATGAATAAAGCTGGCATTGCTATGCTTGAGGATATTGTTTACCAGTTCCTGTATGATCCGGAAAATGATCAATTCGGTTTCTGCTTTCAGGCGTTCGCGATAGTCATGAAACCTGCAGCTGGCATTCATGCTTCCTGAGCCGCTGATCTTCTGGAAAAGATCATTAACTGCAGATTCCAGTCCGAAATTCTTTAAGGTCGGAGGCATCAGGCTGTGGGAAATATTCCGGATAAGCTGGATAGTGTCATCGATGATCTGCTTGGCATTGTAAATACTTTGCAACTGCGTATTCTTATCCAGGTTGACAAAATTTTCATTGAGATAAAGGCGGGCCGTCGCTAGCAAAGGACCGGCATCATCATGCAGGTCGGCAGCGATACGCTGGCGTTCTTCTTCCTGCAATCGGATGGATGCATTGAGCAGGGTTTTTTGCTGGTCTTGCTCTAATTTCTGCAATTGCTGTTGGTACCTGATTACTTTGCGCTGGTGAAAACTGATGAAGACAATCAGCCCAATGGTCAGCGCCAGCATTCCAATGGTACCAAAGAAGAGTACCATAGAAATATTATTATCAGGGCTCAAAACTTGCAGCAGTGCCATGTATTTTTATTCAGGGGTTTGGGTTATTCGTTTATTATGGGCTTTTTAGGATATCATTATGATTTGATGATTGGTCTGATATAGAATGATGAATTGTAAACCGGTTCATTAAAAATCCAATGCCAAAAATGATGTTTGAAATGATATTGGATATAGTAGTAATCACCCAATATTTCTGCAGTTCCTGCTGAGAAAGGCTGCCTGCTAAGATAAATAGAAAAAGTGTAGAGGACATATAAATCAAAATTCCCAGAACGATCCAGAAATATGGTACTGTATATATGAAATAAGTTTGGGGTTTGCTTATTTGTCCAAAAAAATAAATTAGGCAAAAAATAATTACGACAACGGACTCTAATGAAGCGGAAAATGAATCAAAACTTTTTTTATCTGCCCTTATGAATGTTGTTATTAATACTGCAAGTATGACAATTGAGGAAATCGGTATTATTTTTTTAGCGAAAGGAATATCAATTATTAGATAAAAAAAATAGGCAAATACTGCAAATTCACAAATAGTGAAAATTCCGTTTAAAATATTTTTCTCTTTTGATTCTATCTCATGAAAAAAATCGAAAAAGAGAGCGCAAAGAATGTAAATGAAAATTAACCACAATGCCTTCTTAGGATTCTTTAGGCAGGATACTAAAAAGCAAGTTATACAGAAAAGATAAGAAATAGCAATATACTTAATCAATTTCAAATTTTATTAATCAAATATAAAATTTGAAACTCAAAATACTAAATATATCCGAAGATTTGCGGTAATTTGTCTAAATTAAATCCAACTTAATCCACCAATTCCTCCACCCCCTTGTGTACCACGATCACCAATCAAAGCCTCGACTCTTTCCAATTTTCCAGTTTCATCAACGGCAGAATATTCTAAAATTGCATTTCCATTTTTGTCAACACCAACATAAACAAGAGTCTTTTTTCCAGTTTCATCAATAGCGTTATAAAAACGTAGCCCCACGCAACCTGGCTGTGATAAGATTTGTTCGATAATATTTCTTCCAATGTTGTAGCATTTAGAAGGGAAGTCGGGATAGGCATCCTGGAAATCCTTAACCATTTTAGCTCCAAGTTCGTGACTAATCGGCTCACCAATATTTGCATAATTCAGTGTGGTAGTGAGTTGAGTCTTGTCCATGATCGTAAATTTAAGAGGTTTGAGATTGTTAGTTTGGTACGTAAATAAACCCATAAAAAAAAGACCCAACAACGGTATACTCTTCCGGTAATTTACCTTAAATTGCCTGTAATTCAGGTCAGTAGTTAATTTACTAGGAATTGCCCCGTTGTTTTACGAGCAAAAATATAGTAAGTTTCCCAAACTGAATTAGTATTTTTACGATAACTTTCTTTGATTCAACCCTTTGACTTATATATAAAAAAAACACTTATGCACAATTTGGTAAAATTTGTGTATAAGTGTAATTATTTATACTGTTTTGGATTTTAAAAACGGAGCTTTACTGAATATTTACTGGGCTTGGATGTGACACAGTACTGGAACAATTAAATCGCTCTTTTACACGTTAAATGGAAGCCGAAGAAGGATGGATAAAGTTTTTTGAAAAAAGAAGAAGTTGACTGATACTGGATTTTACTGCTGTCTTTCATGGATATTGAAATCTCTTACTGGACGGTAGGTGGACATTGGATGGTTTTGAGGGCTTACCGATCAATCAACTTCTATAACAAAAATAGCTGAGAACCAGGTACAGAACAAGAGCATATTTGCCCATTTTTAGTTATTCAGTAATTACCTTTTGTATCGTAGAATTGCTATTGTTGATATTGTGTATTTTCGATTGCATCATGTAGAGTTGGTTTACTGGCTTAGATTTTAAAACCAAATATCTTTTTGTTGTTCTTAAAAATTTGTTCAATTTTTTTTATTAATACGACATATATAGAAAACCGATAATTCTACAACTAGCCCTTATGAGTGCTGAACTAACAATCAAGGTATCGATTGCTGATGATCATAAGATTTTTCGCGATGGTATCAAGATGGCTCTGAAAAACAAAGAATACCTCAAAATACTCTGGGAAGCTGAGGATGGAAAAGACCTCGTCCATAAAATGCAACTTAAATGCCCCGATGTTTTGCTCATGGATATCCGGATGCCGGAAGTGGATGGTATCAATGCAATAGGCCTCCTGAGGAAAGAATATGAGCAGGTAAAAATCATCGTCCTGACCATGTATGACGACCAGGAAATGATTTCCAAGATGATGGAAATGGGTGCAAACGCCTACCTGACAAAAACCACTGATCCCGATGAAATATACCAGGCCATTCTTGCCTGTATGAATGAAGATTTTTATTTCAATGATCTCGTAAATAAAGCCGTCTTATCAAAATTGCAAACAAAACGGCAGGTCCGTCAATTCTACCCTGACCCGATAAAATTCTCTGAAAAGGAAGTACGTATTCTAAGACTTCTCGCGCAGGACAAAACGACTGAAGAAATATCCAAGGAAGTTTTTCTAAGCCCCCGAACCATTGAAACCATTCGTCAGAACATGAAGACCAAAGTTGGGGCGAAAACAATTGCAGGATTAATCATGTACGGGATGAGAAATAAACTGATCGATTAAATTCAGTAAGCTAAAGGAACGACTCCACTTCGGATAGCGTAAATAGCCAGTCCCACACGACTCTTCACATTTAATTTTATAAACAGGGAATCCCGGTAATTATCTATCGTTCTCGGGCTGATTTTCATTTTCAATGCAATTTCTTTATAGGTGAGATCCGTGCTTGCCAGCTTCAGGAAGGCCAGTTCATTTTGGCTTAGCACAATGGTATGGAGCATGGAAGTTTTGAAAGCCTCATTCTTAAACAGGTTCACCAACCTGCCGGTTGTATTATGAGAATAATAATATCCTGTACTCATTACGGACTGGATCGCATTTTTCAATTCAGTAGGATGAATATCTTTCTTCAGAAATCCTCTCACTCCGGCCTGTAAAAGCTGTATCAATGCAATCTCTGAATCATACATGGTCAGGACCAATATAAATATTCCGGGACAATTCACGCGAAGCCATTTTGCTGTTTCATAACCATCGATCAGGGGCATGTTAAGATCCAGAATAACCAGGTCGGGTAGTCCTTCCGGGTTATCCCGATTTAGTTTATCTATGAATTCTTTCCCGTTACTGGCGAGCAGTACTGTTTGACACTCTTCAAAAGTATTGATGACGGCAGCCAGGGCATCCCGAAGCAGGATGTGGTCATCCACCAGGGCTATTTTGATTGGGTTGAGTTTGGTATTTTCCATATGTCATAAGGGAGTAGTAACAGTTATTTTCGTTCCTTTGCCAATATCACTTTCAATATTCAATTCTGCATTGATCAGCTTTGCCCTCTTTCTCATGTTATTGATTCCACTGCTGGTCTTATTTGAACCGTTCAAAGGAAAGCTCGAATCAAAGCCTCCACCATTGTCCTGTACATACATTTTTATCTGATCATCTGCACAGCATAAAAGGATGATGATTTCATTTGCTCCTGAATGGCGAACTATATTATTGACCGCTTCCTGTAAGATACGGAAAAGAATGATTTCTCTTTTTTCATTGAGGTACTGGTAATTGCCATTGATTTCAAAAATGACATGGAATCTGCCTGTTTTTTCAAGTTGGCTCACCTGTAATTCAATCGCCTTTTTAATCCCTCCGTTTTTGATCAGGTCAGAACTCAGGCTTTTGGACAAATCTCTCAAATCATCAAGTGCCTTGGTGAGCAGATCTGCTGAATCCCTGATCCGCTCAGCGGCAATATCCAGGTTTTCAAAACTAAGGGTGTTTAAATTCAGTTTTGCAAGGGAGAGAAACTGGCCTACGTTGTCATGAATTTCTCTTGCTATATACTGAAATGTCTCCTCCTGTATTTCCAATTGGGTCTTGAAAAGTTCCTTATCATAATTCAGTCTGATTGTTTCCAGTTCTTTAGTAAAACGAACTTGCCTTTTTTGATATATGAATAGAATAGTTATTATAAACCCGAGCAACAAAAAAATCAAGAAAATTACAATTACGAGAAATACTACTATATAGAAATGGTTTCTTTCTTGCATGTATAACCTTTAATGAATAATAAAAATAGAATTGTGTATAATGTATAGTTTACAGCCCAAAGAATATTCGAGTAAGTAGGCAGATTAGAGTCGAAATAATTTATCAAAACACACCCTGGGATAACAGTACTATTGTAAAAAAGAATGCCTGTGATAATCCAAAAGGTGGGATGGTTTTTTAAAATAAATTGCTGAGATGTTTTGATCAATTCATAAAAATAGAAGAGGCAAGGGACAAAAATGCAAAAAGACTCTATCGCTAAAATGTAATTGCTAGAATGAACTATTACCGAAGGATATTTTATAAAACAAAAAGACAGGAATACAAAAAAAGAACAATAAATTATTTTTGTTATGGTTTTTAATTTTTTTGAAGAGATATTGGTATGCAGATAAGTAAAAAGAAGAGTGATTTCAACAATTAAAAATGTATTTAGAGAAATGCCGATAATTTTATAAGCCAAAAATTTGTTTACTATCAGCAAATCGACGCAAATCCAAATAAAGTCTAATAGTAAGGCTGCAGCTATATAATAAGTAATGAGGTGTAATTCTCTTTTTCTCCGGCCATGCCTGATGCTTATAATAAAGGCAATGAAATTCACAGCGATCATTATCCAATCACTGAAGAAATATCGGGATATGTATTCGTAGTCCAAAACAGGGATTTTTTTGGCGGAATGCGAAACTACTAGATTTTTGTCAGGCCCCAATACGTGAAAAAACCCTTGTCAGAGAAGAAAATATTCTTGATTTGTAGGAAGGCAGTGGCGGGCATAAAGATGCCTGCTTTTCTGTTTTCATCCGCATACCGTTCACACAAAAAAGCAGGCAAATATTTTTGTAAATAAATATCCTAAAAAGGATAAGGTTTACCAAAGGATTTGGATCGATGATTCAGCTATGAATCAGTGGGTTGTTTTTCATAGACCAGATTGAAGGGATAATGGCATTTTCAAGGATAACGATTTAAAATTCAGTTTATCGGGTAGGCTTACAACAGAATTAAAAAATAAAGTTGATTGACATTGGACTTTGCACGGGATTCATAGAATATTGGAAAATTTTTATGGACGGTAATCTAGGACATTGGATAGTCTGAGGTCGCTAATCCTCGTCAATCAACTTTAAACCAAAATTAAATGTGCATAACTATGTGGACAATAGCAGTAATGCCCGATTTTGTTTATTCGGTTTTTACGAGCGACTTAGTAAGATGCCCAAAAAGGGTTGGTAAAATCACGATCACCCCATAGTAGAATTTCGAAACTAAAAATAGTTTTAGTATATTCCGAAATGCAATAATTTCGTAAATCTCCTATGGTAAGTTTCACAAAAATTTTACATTTTGGCAATTAAAATGAGCAGCTGAAAGCTTAAAATTTCAACCGTATGAAAAAACCTGAGTTAAATAAAACCATTAAAGTAGTAATTGCGGATGATCATGCCCTTTTCAGGGCTGGAGTGAAAACGGCCCTCTCCGTAAAAAAGGATGTAGAGCTGATTGCTGAGGCCGATAATGGTATGCAATTACTTAACTTGCTAAAACATGTTGAGCCTGATGTGATATTACTTGATATCCAGATGCCGATCATGGATGGAATCACGGCCCTGCCTGAAATAAGAAAGCTATATCCCCAGGTGAAAGTAATCATTTTGTCCATGCACAATGATCACTCCATGATTTCCAAACTGATGGAAATAGGCGCCAATTCTTATCTTACTAAAAATTCTGATTCTGAAAATATTTACAATGCAATCAAAACCTGCTATGAGCAGGAGTTCTTCTTTAATGAATTAACCAATAAGGCCCTCCTCTCCGGATTACGGACAAAGCGCATGGATACCGGGACAGCCCAGGAAGTGAATCTGAGCGAAAAAGAGCTGACCATATTGAAGCTGATGTGTGAAGAAAAGACCACCAAAGAAATCGCGGATCTGGTTGATATAAGCCCCCGAACCGTCGAAGCCATCCGGGATAAATTAAAAACCAAGACCGGAGCCAAGTCAATGGCCGGCCTGGTAATGTACGCCGTAAAAAACGGGATCATAGAACAACACTGATAAGATTTGTTTTTATCAGACTGACAAATCCTTTTCATTTTTTCCGAACTTTCGGCAGTGACTCGTTACATCAATTTCAATGGAAATATTATTCGGTCGGATCAACCGGTTATTACTGCTGATAACCGGGGGTTCCGATATGGCGACGGAATTTTTGAAACAATCCGCGTTCAAAATAATTTAATTGTATTGGCGGACCGTCATTTCGAGCGTCTCTTTGCCGGAATGAAATTGCTGCAATTTGA
>Ga0335076_10002173_pt1 | contig 19357 bp, 17 predicted proteins | sample Lox_Sample_25_FD_206717 | JGI IMG/M metagenome (GOLD analysis project Ga0335076, IMG submission 206717) | Soil microbial communities from Loxahatchee National Wildlife Refuge, Florida, United States - Lox_Sample_2.5 | ecosystem: Environmental > Terrestrial > Soil > Wetlands | place: USA...
TCACAGGAGATGGGACATCTCTTTATAGGCCACAGCCGTCAGGATGTCTGTATCTGGCGAGAAGCGGCTAAGTTTTTGCACTTCGGCGACGGCGGTGCCATGAGATGACTTTTCTCATTTCCAAATGGCGAAGTTAGATGCAACGACCGTTCAGGTGATCGATCGTTACAGGGCGCCAAAATTTAGTTCGATGAATGCTATGCATAACCAAGAGGATTCATTTCGGGTCATCGCATTTACCTCTCAAGAGGCGGTGAAATCTGTTTCTTTCATGGACGGCGGCGTGTTATGACACCTTCCCGATGTTCGCCCATCTGCTCCCGATAGATTTCCATCGACTCTGCGCCCCTTCTCCTCGCCGTTTATATCCCTCGCCGCCATATGCCACCGCAGGGATTCGCCTGCTTGAGGGCTGGCTTCGGTCATGCCAGCGAAGTCGTATGAGCGTCGTACAGGCGAGAATAAAGTTTTCAAATAGAGGTAACAAAAGTGTATGAGAAATAATGTTTTTCATTTCTTTTCGATCTACACCATGCTGCAGAGTCCGCCCAACTTTCCTTACTTTTATTGTCCAAAGTGTCGCATCAATTGCGGAAATCGCCCACATGAAAAACTTTTCGCTTCAGAAGCTTACACTGCCTTCTTAACCCAGATCAAATCGGGCCCATTTGTAAAGGGTGAGCTGAGCCTCCCAAGCTCGCTTGGCGTGCTTGCAGATTAAATCATGCGTTAAGCATGTCCTCACGTCAAGTTGTTGCGATCCGAATGTCCCATCAGCCTCGTCACCGCCAAATTTTGATGAGCCCCCTTTCCAACCAGTCTATGTCTATATTTTGGCTTTTTGCCTTGCCAATAACATTTCGAGTTTGTTCAAAGTATTAAAGAGCCGTTTGTAATACCAGAACGGGGGACGGCGCGCGGTATGCATCCTTAGAGCCGGATTTTGTCGTCATAGCGTCGCCACTCTCCCTTAAATTTCCGAATCCGGCCGCAAGGAACAGCGCTGTTGCGCACGACGACTTCGGGGGACAATCTGGGACCATAACTTCCAACCCACTTTTCCGATGCTATCCATGGCCCGATTAACGGCCCTCTGTGCGCTCCTTGTGATCAGAGGGACGGATTGAGAAAGCTTGGCGACCAAAGGGACTTTCGCGATAGTTCGGCCGAAATTAAACGTTGTTTTTTTCACTTTTTTTATCATTATTATTATTATTATTATTTCGTCTTTCTTACCATCCCACCCTGTGATCGACCGAAGATGTGCACGGCCCGCTCCCTTCGCGTTACAACAAAACCTTCATTGACTTCAATTTTCCGCTTGGGAAATCCCTGAGCAGCGGAAGCGCGTGTGGGGCGCTTCTATAGTCACCAAATCGAGATTGGCAAGTAAATTATAAGCGACAGCGCTCTCATATCGCGCGAATGAAGCTCCCAAGATACGAACTTGCCTTGGGACCGCTATATTTATCCGATGTCCAGAACAGGTGACGCTAGCCGATTAAATGAAAAGCAAAGTCTAATAATGCAACCGGCGGGAAGCTCGTACCACCACCGCAATTTCATTTGCGACATCGGGCGGCCTCGCGCCTGCCGTAGTTTTATCTAAGGACGACGGCGCCTGTTTTCTTTGACTTCTTTTGGCGCTGTGCATTGGGCATGTCAGTAATCTCGGAGATGGTGGCTTCGCCTTTGACTCTGAAATAGGAAATCTATCCATTGCATTATGAGATGATAACCACGCGAAAATCGCTCTAATTCGCGGGTGCCTTCATCTCAGCATTCCCGCCGATCTGCCGTCTGCCGGGCCTTCTGGAAATTGAATTCGAGGAAGGGTGCTTCGGGAGAGCGTGTTTCGTAGTCCAATTTCCTTCGACGATAAGGCTGCAAAGTTCCTCCACAGCAGTTTTCTTGGCGCCCTCTTTGCTGATAGAATGACATATCCATTAACGAGCTATGACAATGACAACAAACACAGACAATCCTCTCAACAGACAATGCAGACAAAACACTCGATCTCCACGAAATTCCGCCGCCCACCACCCGATCCGTCTTCGGAGGAAACATCCCCCCGGACAAGAGTCTGACCAACCGCCCCCTCCTGCCGCCAATGACCTTCCCCACGAAATCCGCCAGTGCATGAACAACAATTCATTTCCACACATCTGCCGTGGCAAATAAACCAAAGTCATCGGAGAACGAACTATCCTTCTTCTCGCGCTCTTTCGTTTTTGCCGTGGTCGTGGACGTCGCCCAATCTCCAAATCCGTCGTTCGCTGCGGATCCCGCCTTTACCGTCGTCGTGGAGGTCCAATCCCCAAATCCATGATTTTCCGCCGATGCTGATCCATTGGATTTTGTTGCCGCGGCGGGGGCGGCCGTCGTCGTTGTCGTCGTTGTCGTCGTCGTTGCCCAATCTCCGAATCCCGAACCAAAGCCCGAAATCGACGAACCTTTGTTAAATGCCGTATTCGTATCGCTCGCGCCAAACCCGCTTGTTGTTGTCATTCCAAACCCGCTCTCCCGCGAATTCGACGGCCCGCCCACTGTCGACGATGTACTCGTCTTCGAAGCTTGAGGCACACTTGTCATTGTCCCGGCCGTCGAAGCCCATGGATTACCGTTATACCCCGCCGCAGCACCTGAAGAACGGGCATTTGCTGTTGAAGCCCACGGATTTCCGAATGATGATGGCGCTGGTGCAGTGGTAGTTGTTTGTGTGCCGGGAGGCGGGGCGGTACTTGTCGGCATAAGACTGCTTAATAATTGAATTGGTTTGGGGGTTATTGTGGTGGGGGCCGTCGATGTACTAGTCGTGGTGGTAGTGGGTTTTGAGAGATTGAAATTCGCGGCGTAATTGGCAGAAGTCAAATTCGCGGTTTGGGGGGCAGGAGAAGCTGAAATCGGTGTGATTGCTGGAGAGGGAGCTGGCAAGGGTGTAAGTCCTGGGCTTGGCCTAGCGGGAGTCGAGATATTCGATGGGTTTTTCATCGGGATAGTGAAGCTTGATGGGACTCCGACGGGTTTAGTTGGTTGCGGTGCGACAGGTTTAGTCGCTCCAAAGGATAACTTGGGGGATATCAAGGATGAAAGTGCACTGCTCGACAGGGGTGGATTCGAGGTGATAGCAGCGGGCTTAGTAGCGGGCGTGATGTCCAATCCACCGAACGCAGAAGATAAATCTCCTAACGCGGTCAAATTCGATGACGGGGCCGTCTTCCCCGAAGGCGCAGTCGGGCCAATCGTAAGAGGCGGCGCGCTTGGGGCAGGCGCAGGTTTCGCAGGTGGAGCATACAGTTTCAATATCGAGTTCTTCAAATCATTCCTCGAAGTTGGTCGTCCACTGTCGGCGGCGATAACAGGTGCGGTGTGCGTCTGCACGGGTGAATCAAATTCCAATCCCAACAAAGATGAATTCGATACGCGATCTGTTCGTGCTCGTACGGCCAGTGAGGGAGAGGGGGTTCGGGATTTGTTTGTGGGGTCGAGCAAATTTGATTCGCGCGCAAGTTTTGTTTCGTCGCCGGTTACGACGCCCTTTGTTGTTGCCAGTGAAAGTGACCTTGTGGAGAGCGAAGTGTCACGGTCGCGCTGGAGAGTTTTCTGGACGATTGCGAGGGGGACGTCTTGGTCTTCGTCGGAGTGAGAAGGTATGTCGTCTAGGGTTGATGGGTCTGTTGGTGGGGTCGCGGATAAGGCCCAACGTTTCGATGAGTATTTGGTACGAATAAAGTTCTCCATTTTCGAGTCCGAGGGCACATGTCCTGGTGCCAAGTTTGCTTCCCAGTACCTGGCCACGCACAAAGTCAGTTTTCTCAACGCGTTGTAACGGGGTTGATCTGATACTTGTTGGCCCTGCGATTGCCCCATTTCACCATCATCTGCGTCTGCTCATCTGTCCACGCATCTAAATCGGCACTCTTAACTCGACTCACATGTGTCCCCAAGCCTCGATGAATGCCACTGCATCGAATACAGATGAACACGCCGAGGGACCAGGAAGTCCAACGCGGATGTGTGTTGACATGACAATCTGCACAGACTCGGTTCTCGGGGCGTTTCATTAGGTCCTAAAGACCAGAGTCAGTCAGTCGGCAGTGAACGGTTCACGAGAAGAGCCTCTTTCCAGAGGAGAAGGGGAACCGGGAGGGGGGGTGGGGGGGAGGGCCGAGTACCCTGAGGATTGCGGCGTTTTTGTCTGTTACGGACTGGGGCTGTCGTAGTCGGTTTGCCATCGGTTCTGGAGAAGGGCGTCCTTGGCCCGTCCGTTGCCGTTCGCGTTCCGCCTCCTGTGCGCCGGGCTGGCTCGTTCTGCAGGCGACGTTCCGCTGGCAAAGGGAAGGTTCCAAGATTGCGATCTGAACGACGGCGGCCAGGGTTAGGGGATGGACGTCCACAACACCTGCAAAACAGAGGGTGGGAACGGGCCAGCAGGAAAAAGAGAAAAGCCGTCCAAGGCAAATTCAGCCTGAACGCGGGGAGGACCACCATCCGATCCCTTCGATAACTTTCCAATCGACAGGAGGCGAGGGAAGAAGGCGAGCGTTGTCCTCGGTGTGATCCTGCCACTTTCCCCGTCTCCTTCCGCAGTCGCCCCCGGGCTCACGTTCGTTTTTCGTCTCGTCCCAGTGTCACATCAGCATATGCGCACGACGCCCTCTCCCGGCATCTTCTCTTGATTCAAGCCCCCAAATGCGCGACTACTCCTCCTCCTCCCCGCCAAACCTGTTCTCCTCCTCCCCCTATTCGTCCACACACAGCACGCATCAATCCAACGGCGCACCCTCAACGGCCGCGGCAGCAGCAGCCGGAACAAGACAGCTTCGCAGCCCCTCGGCCTCGTCCACGTCCTCACACCACACCAACCCCGACTCGTCGTCGACTGCCTCTTCGTCGTCGAGGAGACGGGGCAATGAGCAGATGGGTGACCAGGGCTACTATTCTTCCAGCTCCATCACCGATGAGCCCACCGGCAAGGACAGTCCGAATAAACGCGCTAGAACCGGCAGTTTAAGCGAGCATGGTACGAAACCCGTTCTGCCCACTATCAAAGCGACCGTCTGCTTTACTTCATTCATTTGACATCCTCCCTTCAATAGCCTTCTTTTCTCCCGTTCTGTTTGTTTTATGTCCATTTCAGTTGTTGCTGTTTTGGATGCCCTGGGGAGGCTTGTATTGATTAACTAGAACCGGATGTTGGCTCGCCAGCAGCATTCCACCCCACCCCACCCGCCAATCCTCATGCAAGCCCAGACGATCAAACAGCGCAATCCGCCACGATTCCAATGTCAATGCCGAAAATGACACGTCCGTTATCACCCTCTGAACAAGGCAATCTCCTCCGTTCAGCAATGCTCCAACGTCTCCACCTCGATCAAACGGTCTACTTGATACCCACAAAATGGTTCAACACATTTACTCGGTGGACTGCCGGTGCTGGAGCTGCTCCTGGGCCTATCGATCCACAGGCTACGTTGCTCGATTCCGAGGGGGTTTTGTTCGATGGCCTCGTCGAGGACCGCGATTGGGTGTTTGTTCATCAGCAGGGGTGGGAAATGATTAAAGAATGGTATCTTCCCCCTCTACCGGTTTCCCGATCTCCTCTCCCTTTCCCTTGGGATATATAGTTTCGAGGATTGTTGTTGACCCGTTTGTTTTGCGTAGTCACGGCGCACAAAGTTCGCTTCCCCGTAAAACAATTCCCGAGTCCCCAATTTCGCAAACTCCCCAAATTGAACTTCGCCCGCCCAAAATCCACCTAACAAAAATAACCCGTCCAACAATACAATCCCAGCAGACATTCTCCTTCTACACGCCGTACCCCCAGCCTTCGCCGACGCTAAGCCTCTCGAAATCCGCGCCTGTTTCAGACCTTGACAACAAAGTCCGCGATATGTATGATCTCCCTGGGGTTGAGATACGGTATTTTCGCTTTGACCTTGTCGGCGGACGCGATGTAACAAGGGACACTTCCCCGGCAAAAGTAAGGAGATTGATTGACGTTGACGCGCCCCTCGACACAAGTCTTCTTACCCGGACACTCGGCGAAATAGGCCTCGTCGAACCACGGTTGGGAATAGCCTTCGAACACCGTCACCCCAACCAAAAATTCCCCCTCGACACCTCTCCTACAACCTCCCCCACACAACAATCCCCGCCTTCTCAAGGCCATACGTTAGGCGCCGCCCCGAATGTCCTCGGCTTCGAAACCCGCGGGCGCCCACTCTCCAAGGGCTACACCAGCGACTCGCTCGGTACGACCCGCAAAAAATCCCTCAATCTAGGCGATTCAACGGATGATGAAGAGTCGGGAGCAGGAAGGTTGATTGGACCGCTGTTACCAGGGTCATATCCGCGGACGCCTGATGCGAGTCCTGCGAGGGCTGGGACGACGACGGGCGCTGCGGCTGTGAGGAGTGCGAGTGCGGATCGGGTTGAACGGAGGGCCGGGGCGTTTAATTTACGGTTTTCGAGTGGAAGTGGGTTTTTGAAGGATGAGCGTGTTCGTGGGACAACGGGATTGAATAACCTTGGTACGCTCTCTCTTCCCAAAATTAAATACCTATTCCTGTTTCCTCTTGTTCTGCTTCATACCCTCTTTTTTCGGGGAGGTTTCTAACGTTCGGGGGAAGGCAACACGTGTTATATGAACTCGGCACTGCAATGCTTAGTCCACTGCAAAGAATTAACGGAATACTTCCTCTCAAAAGTCTACGAAAAAGAACTCAACACAACAAACCCATTAGGCATGAAAGGCCAGCTCGCAGCAACCTACGCCGCCCTCATCAACATACTCTTCCCCTTCACCAACATAAAACCGACCTTCCCACCCGCAGACTTTAAACGTGTCATCGGCCGCTTCGCCCCTAACTTTTCCGGCTATGGGCAACAAGATTCCCAGGAATTCCTCGCCTTTCTACTTGACGGTCTTCACGAGGACTTGAATAGGGTAAGGGCAAAACCGTACGTGGTACGGGATGAACTTATCGGGGTTTTCCCGAGTGAGGAACAGTTGCGTGAGCTGGCTGAGAGGAGTTGGCGGGGTCATAAAATGAGGAATGATAGTGTTGTGGTGGATTTGTGGCAGGGGATGTATAAGAGCACGGTTGTGTGTCCGGATTGTGACGTTGTCAGTGTGACTTTCGATCCGTTTATGGATTTATCTGTGCCGTTGCCGATAAAGCAGACGTATTTTTCCCCAACCCCCGTGGCCAAATTCGCTCCATTACGGACAAACTCTTGTTTTCGTGCTTGGCTTTGGGAGTGGGTTAACGGAGGTTTAGATGGAAGCATCCCGGGATTATATTTGTTCCGGATGAGGGGCCGCTTGTAATGATTCCAGTGGAATTACCTAAATCCGCGACGATAAAAGATCTCAAACACGTCATCGCTGAAAGAATGAACGTCGACCCAACAATCGTACCCTCACCCCACCCCATCGCCCAGATGCTAACCACAACCCGGTAGTTGCACTGCGCCGAAAAATGGAATCGCAAATTCTACAAACATCACACGGATTCAATGAACCTTGCCGACACAATCACAACCCCCGCAAACGACGAAGTCGTCATCTACGAGCTTCCTGGTCTCAATGACCCTGAATCAATTCTCATCCCGGTGTTTCACGCTAGCTGGAAACTGCACCATACATGGGCTTCGAGTCCAGATGACTTTGGCATGCCATTTCTGATTGTTTTGCGTCCGGCCGAGGCGAGGGATTATGAAGTTGTGTATGACAAGATTCGGCGGAAGTATACGCAATTCTCGACGGCGCCGGAACTTCGTGAGCCTCCACCAACTGACCAATTTGAGGCCGCGGCACACGAAGAGCAACAAGTTGATGGGGACCCAGCGGACGACCTCGTTATGGAAGATGTGGTTCTCACACGAGCGGAATTAGCAGATCGACAGCAGGTGAAAAAGTCCGTAACGATTCGAGTGCAAGGATACATCCGTTCTTTCAGTTTTTATCACGTATCTGATGACGATAATAAATTGCCTACTTCCGTCGAACGGACGCTCTCCCTTCTCCCGGATTTACAAGAGTACTTAAGACCCCCCGAGCCGGCGGAAGTGGAAGAAGAGGCCCCTCAGAGAATGCAGAGTCTTGCCCCTTCGGCAATGGAGAGCGTTCACCTTGAAAACTCCCCTATCCCAGTCGTCGAAGAAGAAGATGATACAGTTGCGCCAACACCAACATGTCACACGCAATTCCCCGGCTTCAGTATAACCGATGATGAGCCGCGGCAGCCCCCTCAGGAAGACGTCGTGGACGATTTTATCAATATCTCCGTTTTCGACGATAATGCCCAATTGTCGGATGGGGAAATGCTTCCATCATTGCAACCTACACCATCGCCGTCGATGATGGATTCCGACGACGAGAACGTTACAGCCTCGCAATTAGGCATCGGAATACGAGCCACTGCCCCCTCTCCCAACGGGATCGTCGAAGAACCATTGCCGACATACACCTCCCTCTTCTCACAACACCAACAGCAAGAGTACGAAAGTAAAGACGCCTCAGTCCCGGACGTACCGACCCTTAAACTCGGAGACGCCCTCCTCTGCGAATGGTCTGAAGTAGCCTACCAACACATCTTCGCCAACCCCGACCATCCAACCCACTGGAACCCCACCCAAACCTGGATAGACCCCAATCCGCCCCCCGAACAACAACCGCGAAAGAAGGCCAACATCGACCTTGACGATTGTCTCGATGAATTCGGCCGCGAAGAACAACTCGGACAGGATGACCTCTGGTACTGTCCCCGCTGTAAAGAACACCGCCAAGCCAAGAAAACACTTCAACTATGGCGAGTGCCGGATATTTTTGCCGTACATTTGAAACGGTTTAGCGCTAATCGGGGGTGGCGCGATAAATTGGATAATTTGATTGAGTTTCCGCTTCAGGGGTTGGATTTGACGGAGCGCGTTGGGGATAAAAGCATGTTGGCAGAGGGCGAGAGGTTGGTGTATGATCTGTTTGCTGTGGACAATCATTATGGGGGACTTGGGGGTGGTCATTATACTGCTCATGCGCAGAATTTTGTCGATGGAAAGTGGTATTGTTTTGATGGTACGTCCCGCATTTCCCACACCTTTTCCCCCGTGTTTCGCAGCGGGCGGCGGCTAATTATTGCAGATTCAAGTGTGAGGCCTGTGAATCCAGAGGATTGTATTACCACAGCGGCCTATTTATTGTTCTACAGGCGGAGATCAGATTCACCACTGGGGCGCAACACATCGAGATTGATCGCCGAATACCTCGCTCAAGTCGACGAAGAACAAAATAAGGCAGTCGAAGAAGAGGGAGAGGAGGGAGAAGACGAACAATCGAGTTCCACGACGGCTTCACCAAAGGTCGACGGGGAAGACGAATCATCAAGCTCTTCATCACCATTCCCCAGCGTCATGTCAAAGGGATTTAAAACATCACTTCTAACATCCTCGAAATACACGACCATTGACCATCAAATGACCCCGACTACCTGGGGTGGAGGATGGAGTAATCGGATGAATCGTGCCTACTTGAATAGTACGTCACACAAGTCGACGGATGAGGCAAACGAGGCGGACCAACCCAATTATACGGATCCGGAGACTGAGATGTTGGGAATGGAATTCAGGGGTCCTGATGATGATGACGTTGATTTGATCAGCACCGGTCCCGAGGATAGGGATATCAATCCTGAAGGCGAGAATTGAGCCCTCGGCGGTTTGTAGCAATGCGCTCTTTGTTTGTTGCAGAGTAGAGTTTGAATGTGGGGTTGGGGTTTGCATTTTTCTTTCGTTTGCATTGCTGTCAGGGTTCGACTATGTTTTTTTTTTTTTTAACTTTCTCTTTCTTTACTGGAAACATGCCAGGGAATTAGATTTTCGAATAAAAATTTTCGGTTGCGTCGTGATGCGATCCCATCAAGATATTGATCGCCGAAATAGTCTTCGCAATGCGATTCAACAATGTTCCTTTGTCTTGGTCAGGGCCCCCATTTCGCTTTGAGGAATTTCCCTTTGTTCCCCAATATGATCTCGCGTTTCTTCATTTATCGTACGTATCCATTTTAGATAAATCATTTAAACTTATTCTGGGTCGATAGATCGCTCGATTCGATCTGACGGTGGATCCGGAAAATGAACCTTGCTTTGAGCCTTGAGAAATTAATTCCGACGAGTGCTCGCTGTGGGGCCACATGACATGACAGTTGGGGCGATCCCCGAGAGCCAAAAAGCGGAGCGGGCGCATCCAACAAGTCTACTGCTCTAGGTATGCAGGTCCTCCCCCACCTCGGACCTGCCAGGACCTCCAATGTCCGGGTTCCCTCTTATTCAAAAATTTCCTTCCTTTGTACAAGAGGGGGCATAAGAACATTCTTTCAATCGGCCGACAATAAGCAACAAATCCCCTTGCTAAGGTCGATCCGGACCGGGATTGCTTATCATGTTGGAAACCTTAATTCGAGATTTCCATTAGCACACCATTAATTCTGAAACAATGGCCTCGGACGCCGCAAATGAAGTTTTTTTTGCATTCAAAGACAGAGGGTATTGTTTTCCAATTAATATCTTCTTCGAACTTGCTTTGCACTATCAAAGTAAATACCATAGCCTCCGTAATTTACATTGAGAAATTTCCGAAGATAAGGGTCAGGTTTCAGGATGGCCGCTCGGGGGTCGATTTCCCGTATACGGTCTGATATTCAATCCACCCATAATTGAGTATTCAACATGAAACAGAGATTCCCGCTTCTTCAGACAGCTTCTGTTCTGAAACAACGTAAAGAACTGTATTCACGAGGCTTTGTTCCTAAAATAAATGTTAAGATAACGTGAACAAGACGAAATGTCTAGAGTCTGTGCGGTCATTCGGTGTCAGAAGGAGGTGCATTGCAGTTCCGGACCCGGGGTCACAAGATAATTCTATTTCAGCCGTATTCCGCGTGCCCGGGCCCTCAGCGGAGCCGCCCCCCCACGTACTTTGGGCATGGAACTTGGCCCACGAGATATTACAATCGGATCCGTTTCGCGCCGGACTGGACCTGCTCTCCTGACCGCTGAGACCAATGGTGCTACGACTTTTCGCCATATCAGAAATCCGCCGCCATCAATGTAGCCACCACCTCTTCAATGCATTTTCCCTTCCGCACGCGTGTGCATTGTTTTCCATCCGAGAGCATCGTCTCTTGGTTCGTTTCTTCCCAACAATCCACACGTTCCTTTGTACGCCAGGGATGGGGAGGAAATGCCAAGGGGGCGCGGACACCCTGCGGGCATGCAGTGCTTGGGCCTCATTTCCGGGTTCCATGCGCGATGGAACGACCGTCTCGAACGTCAAAGGTAGATGAATCATCCCCTGGAATCCCCGTTCTGTCAGAGAATGATCCGCAGAATCCTGGCATCCCTGTCCAAATTGGGAATACCAAGAAACACCATGCTCGAACCTCCATTTATGTCCAGAAAATATTAAATAGAATACCATGGTTCGGCGTTCCCTTTCTTTCGGGTCGGATTCATCCCATTTCCGTCGATCGTGTCTCAAGACCCGATTTCAGCCCCTTGAAGCAACCCCGGTTGTACGACGCCACCAACCCATCTGATTCTTCGGTCGGAGGGTAAAACTTTGTCCCATCTTCGGATCACACATTCCTTTTAACACCTACTTGAATGGCGAACAATAGATCTCGTAATTAATTCATGACCACGTTAGGGGATCAGGTCGTTGCATAACCCCGGGTTCGTGTTCTTGGACTTCTTTGTTTCTGACAAGTATAAATTCGTCAGGTTCTGCCCGTTTGTCCCCCGCTGTTCATCTCAGTCCACCGCCCCTCTCGTAGCGACTTTGCAAATTTGCCCGTCGAATAACCTCAATCGAAGTCTCGTTGTTGAAATAAGACATGGCCTCTGTAAACGTCAACAGATGGGGAGACCATTTCATGATGGTTTGGTATGGACATCCTTGCTGCCTTCGTTGACTCGAAGTTACACCTGCGGAGGGAGGCCTGCAACCTATTTAACCCTGGGAAATTATCCCAGGACCACCTGTATTCAAGGAGGCCACTCCATTGGCCAGGTACACGGTTTCGATTCGATTGTCTAACCTGTTAGATCGCTTGCTGCCGCGCGCACGACGAGGTTGGCGAGTGCAACTATTGCCAGCAAGAAAACATTTGGGCTGAGCAGGGCCGGCCTGACATGGTCTACCCCCGCATGGACCCCCAGTACAAGCAAGATGCTTGAAAAAGATAGCCGGTGGGCTTGTGGAAGTTGTGGGAACCGGCGTCGATCTCTTTCTGGTTGGGATTTGTTCTCGAGGAATGTATACTTAGCCCTATGACCCTCATTCAATGAAAGCTTGGTTGAACTTTTGCTTGCATTCGCAAGTCTTTTGGTTTCGTTATGATGACTAGATCCACGCCGAGCTATCTGAAAGGTTTGGCGAAAGAGATTGTTAATTTGCAATGGAAGAACGATTCCACATTCCCAACAAAGGATTGCGGAAAGGTAGGGAGGTTTCCACGGGGAGATATAATGAAGATATCGAAGCCGAGGTGCCTAGGAGTCCTCCGAATCCTTTTGAGTTCCTTTTAAGGGGAAAGGGTGCCATTTATGATATCGTATGAGCTTCAAGGCTTTGGCGCTGGCGTGACGTGGATGGACGACGAAATTTTTGTCTTGGCTTAAATACGGGAGATACCATAGGCCATATACGTCCCGCGAAATCAAAGAGACGAACAATTGAAATTCGAGTTTATTTTTCAATGAATTCGAACGTCGCATGTGTGGCGGTAGGCTCTTTATCCGGGATCCTTTGATTCCAAATCCAGTGAACCGGCTCAGAACGCGTAATTGATCGCCGTTGAGATCACAGCCACGTATGTCACCTGAGCTACAATAATATAAAGCACTCAGGGATTGATTCTATTAATGGAAACCCTTGGCTTTCATCTGAGACTGAGGCTGACGGGGGATCTCAACCTACAGGCAATTCTTATTGCGGTTTCTCGGAGGGTTGGAATCTTCCGCTATTTCTACAAAGAAAATTCTACAGATTATTATACTTTCCGTATGGCGGATATTCTGCGTGCCACCTCAGAATCATGATAAGTATGCAGCACGGCGGAAGCGTACGATCCCTATCTATCTCTCATTCCGACCCTCAAAAGGCGATACATAAATTTCTGTTTAGAGTGTCCTGGTCAAATACTTTCAGTGGAAGTAGTACGAAGTATCTTCTAAATGTTAGATAGTAGAACAGGCTACGCGGTTAATTCACAATTACTGGAAGTCCTCCCGTCTTTATGCTGACGCCACTAAATTTATATGACACTTGTAGAGAACAATGGCTTTGAAGTTGAGGCGGAATAATTACTGCTGGGCACTAACTATGACGCAATCATCAGGTGACGAAGGATATATCCCATGACCGAATGGACCTTCATTGTTGTAACATTCAAATCACTCCTTGGCTGCACGAGGACGCGGTTTTCGATTTAAGGTTGGCACAAGCATAAGCGGGACGTAAATCCGGAGCGCATAAAACGTCCCAAAGATATCACGCCAACCCCTCTGCCTCGAGACATTGACGGACGAATGAGAAAACGTCGAGCAAAGCAGACGACAGGGGATCGTCGATGTGGCTTAAATCCAGCATCCGGGCATTGTTCTTCCAGAAAAAGCGGACAATAGCTGATGATCAAATATTTAATTGAATGCCGTGTGGGAGGCCCTCTTAATTTAAAATTGAAATTAATATATGCAATCTCCACGGAATCCCGCATCCCGCTCGTCAATGTTCTCGGTAGCCTCGCCACTTTGGGACTGCAATAAAGAATTTCGTCCCGCGGGGTAATCCCATTCACACCCGCGTACAATGTATTCCAATAACCGGCCATACGCCCTCGCTAAATGCTTCCACGTAAGTTCTTTGCTGACTAAATTCGGCCGACGATCATCGGCCGCGACCACGTCCTCGCCTGGAGCCAGGTGAGTCGGGAGATTCGACGCCGTCCTCGTCATCGCTGCTTTCCGTCGCGGGTCGCCTTTCTCTGCGGGTCGGCTGACTCTGGGGATCACGTTGCCGCCTTGGCTCATTGCGCGTTTTAACCTTGACGCCTTGTTTTGCGAGGGCCCTGGTGAGTTCCGTACTGTGCATCATCCCAGGAAACCTTTTCGCTTGGAAAACGATGAATATATGGCTCAGGCATTCTGCGACGACTCGACCTGGTCGCTGCGGGAGACCGTTTCCGGGGATCTCGAGTTGCAATAGGTCCATCTTGAGTCGATATCGACCTTCTGCGCGTATCGATAGATCTGGAAATATAAAAAATAAGGCCGGATTTCCGTGCTCGTCTTCGTATTGACCAACGTTTGCGAAATTCTCTCCCATCATGTTTTTTGCGTGTTTTTGCTCCACTTGAATCGGTAACTCCTCCGCCGTGCCTAATCCTGCGGTGCCACCAATAACTTCTCTTATCGTGCCCCGTTCCTGTGTTCCTTCCTCGTTCCATAAAGTACACTGTAACACAAGCAATTCCCTCTCCCTTGTCGACAATGGGCCGTTTAGTTCGTGAAGTTCGACGATAGGAGGCGGGTCTATAGGACGCCGGTCCTTTTCACCGAATCCACACATCCTGGCCCGTATTGGCTGCTGCCGGACTGTGATTCTGAACCCAGCCTGAGTGTCTGCGCCTGGAGGAAGCGTAAAGGCGCGTGTTGGCGGAGGGTCATAATTTAGAGGAGGCGGAGGTAAGATTGCTTGAAATGGTGGAGGAGGTGGTAAGCCTTGATAAGGAGGCACTGATGGTCGAGACAATGGTGGGCCGGGAATCGGTCCTTGAGGGAGAGGAGGCATTTGAGGACGAGCAAATGGTGGCATATTGGGGGGTTGCATGGTTGGGTGTTCATGGGGAGGAGGTATTGGATAAGGCGGAATAGGATAGTAAGGAGGCGCCGGTGGGACGGCTGAGATGTGCAAAGGCGGTTGGTAGGGAGCGTATGTAGGGTACTGCTGAGGATAGGGATATACTCTTGGAGGACTGTTTGTTCGCTCATAAGGAGGGAAAGCTGGGGGGCCAGGCATTGGCGGCGTTAACCAGTAGGGAGGCGGATAGGGAGGGGGAGGGGGTGCTGGCGGTGGAACGCCATGGTGTCCTGGCAGCGGATGCGTAGGATGGTCAGGACGGTGATCGCCGCGGTATGCCTCTACGCGCCGCTCGACTTGATGGCGATCAGTGCCACCAGGCTCGATGTGCGCTGCTGGATCGTCGGCCAATTTGACGGGTGGAACAGGGACGTGCGGGTCCCTTGGGCCTTTAAGCGATGCGAAAGTGGTCTTGTCGCTGCAGTGGTAGGGAGGGGTCGGCGGGCAAAGAGCGGTGTTGTGTGCGGCGGGGCGGTGTTGACCTATAACGTCGAACGGATTGTGCGGTCCAGGGCTACGAGGTGCGCAGAGGCAGGAATTAGCCCATGGCAAGGTCGGTGGTGCTAGTGGTGCAGGCTGCCTGAAGATGATTTTAGGTTGGTCGCGCTTTCCGCAAGAAGGTTCGCTTTCACGAGGTCCACCCTGGGAGCAGAGACCACACCGGTTGTCTGAGGCACCTTTCCGGGAATGTCTGCAGGCAACAGATATGTGTTCGCCAGGTTCTCGGCTATTAGTGAAAGTGGGAGGGGTCAGCTGTACCAGGGTCTGTGCACATTATTTTATACTTTGGGGGGACACTCTTTTCGCCCCCATAATACACACCCGTATCCACGCTTGTTATCTGTGCGCCACATGATCAGTTCAACCGATCCAGGTTGAATAATAGACTTTCTGCAACAATGTTCGGAACATGAATAATATAGACAAGGGGGCTGTACAACGCGATACCCGGCCAGGTTGAGGATCGGCCCCAACCTTACTGGCAGCCACGCACAGCAAAGCAAGCGAAACCGGGTATCCGACCCACGATCGTTCCCTAATCTTAGTCCCGGGGTCTGCCGAGTCAACTTTAACAATCGTAACATCCTCCAAACGTACCCCCACCTTTTTGTCACAAAACATCACAGAGGGTATATAGACTTGAAGCGGAACCGGAATTGGGGTGGCGAAAAATTTTGAATCCGATCGGCTTACCGCACTCGCAAACGCTTTCGAGTTGAGGGGGGAGATGCGAACACAATTCAACAACTCTAGGACAACCAGTCTTTATATAGCTTCATAATCCACATGGTTACCCCCGCAAAAACAATGCGAATACTATCATCACTCTAATGCGAAAACACAATTCATATGATGCAGCCCAGAAGATGGCCGGTTCCATGCCGAAATGCGCGTCCAAAAGAGTTGCGAAAGGTCAAAATCCGCAATACCAACGACGAACTCCGCTCTTTCCGTCCATGATCCCCTCGGACGACCGGAAGGGTGGAAATATAAAGACTGACAAACATCTCCCGTAACCCCCTGGAGCAATACGAAGTGCATCAACCTATTCTAGTGGTTCCGTCTCGTAAGACGGCAAACAACACGAGCCCCGTTCCGTTCCGTTTGCTAAGCGTGTAAAGTGTGCCACCAAACACGCTTTGGCCTCGGAACTACACCTTTTCATTAGCAAGCCCCGAACTTTGATGCGCGCCGACTTCGCCCTGCTTCCCTAACGGCCCCCGCCCAATATGACGCCATTCACCTGAAGGCCGACTCTCCATTTGACGTGTGGCGGGAGGCGCCGACGATCGCTCTCGGCCGCACGCGACCCGATGGAATTGGAATTGAAATGGAAAGGCCTGGAACAATCGAAACGACATTTTCTCAGGTTTCTAAGCAAGGACGCCCCTTGTAAAGCCTGCTATCATTCTTAAACAGGCTTAAGATAAAACGTACTTGGCATAGAATTCGTTTAAATGGATGTCGATTATGGATTGGGCTTGCATGAACGGAGATCATCAGCGTTTCCTTATGAATGGGAATTTTCTATACGGAATTTGGCGAGAGCTGTGGTCAAAGTGAAACTTGCGGTCGATCTGCTATGGAACGTACATTTCCGCAGAATATCCCTTTCCAAGCTCCGAAGGCGTTCTAAGAGGATGAGATCCACCGGCCGTGGCCTATCCTTACGCGAATTTGCATATGGACGTTCCATCGAATGGGGTTACCTGTCGGAGGGAGTCCAAAAGCTCTGGGCCGAAGTACATCATACAGCCCGGGAAAGGCAAGAGCGAAGGTCACGGTTCAGGTTATGAGTCCTTAGCGTTTCATCGCCGCTTGTCGGCCTATGAACAGCCTCAACTGCAATGGACAATTTCGGTTCGGACAATGTTCTGCGCTTGGTTCGCTTCATCTCCGAGCCTTAGACCGCCAGGAAATTGATATAGAACACAGCCTCAGAATTTAATTATGGCAGTTGCACAACCATATATCAGAAGCCGACTGTTGGGTATTGCGACATTCGGCCCCTCCGGTTTCCTTTCCGAAGAAGCTCCGGCCGAAGCTATCATTAAAGCGGGTCGGTCACAAGACCGTTTATTTTTTCTTTTTCTTTTTCGGTTTTGTTTTTTATTTTCTTTTGTATTGTTCACTTCGATGGTGTAATTCGCCCGCCCCGCAAGGAACCTTATTCAAAAAATGCGCTCACCCGAGGGCCGCTTCGATGCGCTGCTTCGTAATGCGAGATTCGAGGGAATGGACAATACAACCTTCATTTCTCGGAAAAGTGCAATGCATTTGCGGTAAGAATGGGATTCAATCGCAATTCTCACGAGTTAGAAACTCGCTAGTTTCCGAGGTGGCTCCCCGAACATGTACGCTTGCGGCTCTGATCCACTTTAACGGATTGCTGAACCATAGTTTCGTTCGCCCTCCCCAATGTTCATCGCAATTACCATGGTTCCGACGAAAACCTGAGAAAAATTTCTCATCTCAAATCGTTTGAGAGGGCAAAGGTAGATTTCATGTCATTTTGCGAGCCTAAAGGCTGATCGGCCTGAATTTCGCCCGTTGCTGTCCAGGTCTATTGCGCAAAGCTCTAGATTTTGCTGATGGTCTTCTTATGAGCAATTCTATTGGAGCAAGACAAGGGTCAAGCACCCAATTCGGTTGCTCCAAGTCGCTCGCCTAACTTCCGTCCAGAATTTACCTTCTTCCCGAGTTCTTCGGGTGCTGGTCAAATTATCTTTCTTCACAAGCATCAATTACCCCGCCTCCGTATGTCTTTTCTGTTTATCTTATGCGACGCGTAGGGGAATACAAAACAACTTTAGGACACAGACTAAACGGCACATCACGCACACTCATAGGACGGTTGCATGTCAATTTTCGCCTCATCAGAGAGGCCGAAAACCCATTGCGGAATCAATAAATGCGACCAGCATACCGGCCTTGACACTCTGTGCGATCTCAAGGGTTCGAAATAATTCGAGCTTCCGGAAAATTCTGTAGAACAAAGTGCCTAGCGTATATAACGACCTGCTGGTCTTCCGTAATCGACAGCTGAACCAACAGATTTATTTGTAATCGGTTATGGGCCTGGAGTCGCCCCCTGCCCTCGGTCCTGCTTCCAAACCTGCAGTCGAAGTGTGCCAAGCATAGTCTGCGATCGATTATTATGGTCGAAAGGCTGAGAAGCGAATTGAGCTAGCGCAAAGCAAACTAGCTAATGTACTACAAAGCGAACTGTTCTGCTGTTCCGAGGTACTGAGCGAAATGATTCTGGGATGATAGCCACGACCAGAGTTACTTTGCTTCAAAGCATCCTTCTGAATACACACTCCTGCAGGTCAAGCACACATTTCTTCAGTGATGTCCCCCGGTCGAGCTAAACTGGAGACCAATTGGAGACTGACCAGTATATGTTGGCTCTTCAAGTGAGTCGGGTTGTAATTTTTATAATATGAACTGGATCCTAGATTATTAGAACCAATATCTCAGTCAAGTCAATCTCAACTTTGATCGAGCCAAGCTTTCTATATATAAAGCATTGAGCAAACCGGTTATGACAGCACTTTTATCTAGTCAAACATTGAGCAACTTGGTCTCATATTTCTCAATCGATATGTGTCGGTTAAGCAATGTTATATGTTTGATGTGATAGAAATTCATTTGTAAATTATTATTATGGTAATTTTTCTATTATGTGTAACAGAAAATTGACCAAGATGATTTTTACTCGGTTCTGATGATATCGAACCAGAAGATTTTGAAGCAATGCATATTATTCAATTATCTAATCTACTTATAATAAGGGGTCATTGCACTATACTCACTTGTAGTAATGAAGTTATGTTAGTGATATCCACTAGTTGAATCGACTCTCAGTTTGCTATTGGATCTGATTTAACTGGCAGAACTTATCAGTGAGTTAGAACTCAATCAATAAACTTCTCA
>Ga0335076_10002174_pt1 | contig 19350 bp, 9 predicted proteins | sample Lox_Sample_25_FD_206717 | JGI IMG/M metagenome (GOLD analysis project Ga0335076, IMG submission 206717) | Soil microbial communities from Loxahatchee National Wildlife Refuge, Florida, United States - Lox_Sample_2.5 | ecosystem: Environmental > Terrestrial > Soil > Wetlands | place: USA: Florida...
CGCGGGTCGGTCCGGAGGTGCTCGAGGAACGCGGGGAAGGTCCCCGCGAAGCCCACCTGCCGGATGACGCCCTGCATCTCGCCCTGGATGCGCTCCACCTCCCGCAGCCCGAGCGCGTGGACCGCGTCGGAGGTCGTGTCGAGCGTCGCGTAGCGCGTCACCAGCCACTCGTAGTAGGCCCGCCCGTCCGGCAGGTCGGCCGCCGCGATCGTCGTCCTCGCCCCCGGCAGGTACGCGCGGGTGAAGAAGTCGAGGAGGGAGCGGTAGGCGGGCAGGACCGCCTCGACGATCGCCGCCCGTCCGGCGGCACGCAGCCGCTCCTTCTCCGGCTCCGGCAGGCCCGGGGGAAGGGCTTCGAAGGGCGCCCAGAAGACACTCGTCTCGGGCGCGGCGCCGGCGTGGGTCCCGATCGTCCCGTCGTAGCCGTCGAGGACCACCCGAGGCAGCGTGAACCCCGTCCGGAGCCCCTCGCGGAGGAGCGCCTCCTGCTGGTCGAAGTAGGCGGGGATCGCCCGGAGCCGCGCGACGTATCTCTCGTAGTCGCGGACCGTCGCGAGAGGGACCTGGCGGGGCAGGAGCGCGATCTCGGTGTGGAAGCCGCTGTCGCTCGTCAGGGGGGCCCGCCAGTCGCCGAAGGCGTGGGCGGCGAGCTCGTCCCGCAGCTGCCGCTCCAGCATGCGGTGGCTGACGCGGTCCGTGGGAGCGAGCCCCGAGGGGTCGACGGCGAGAAGGCGCTCGAGCAGGCGCCGCGCGCCCTCCGCCCGTCGCTCGAGGTCGGCCCGCGCCATCGACGGGAGCCGGTCGTCGAAGCGGTGGTCGCCGACCGCGGTCGCGAGGAGGGGGTTCTCGACGAGGTCGCGCTCCCACGCCTCGGCGACCACGGCGTCGAGCCGCCTCCTGGCGTCGTCGTCGAATGCCCCCAGGGAGAGGGCGCAGGCGAGGAGGACGGAGACCAGGCCGACGCGCAGCATCGGCTGCACTTCCCCCTACCGGGCCTGGAACGTCTTCTTGGGTCCGGCCCGGGCGTCGGGGTTCGGCTCGGCGGCGAGGAGCACAGCGGCGGCGATCGCGAGCATGATGTCCTCCCTCGGGTCGGCTGGAGGCTATCGGCTCGGGCTCCCCCGGTCAATCCGGCCTTCAGGTCTTCCCTTTACTCCCTCGGGTCTTCGTGGAGAAGATACGCTCCGGTCACGAGAGGAGGCTGCATGGCCGACCGCAGGGCGTTTCTCCGCACGGCGGGCGTCGGCGCCGCAACCGCGGCCGCCGGCCTGCGTCCCCGCCCGGCTGCCGCGTTCGTTCCCGCTCACCTCTGGGACAGGCACGACTTCGGGAGCGGCCCGCCGGTGACCGACCGCCTGGACCAGGGGCCGTTCCCACAGTACCCGCCCGAGGAGGTCCTGCCCGGCTCGAGCGTCGTCATGGCCACGACACCCTCCGACGACGTGGTGCCCGGCTTCGGCAAGGGCCTCGTCGCCTACGTGACGGGCGACTTCGGCGCGCGCACCTTCGACGGCCTGGACCCGCAGCGCGCGATCGAGGACCTGGTTCGCCTCCCGATCGGCGACAAGCTCTACGTCCGCCCGACCTGGCGCGAGATCCAGAAGCGGCGGGGACGCCTCGATCCCGAGCCGTACTGGAAGATCGTCCTCGACGTGGCCCGGCAATACGGAAGGCGCGTCGGCTTCCGGGTCATGATGAGCGATCCCGACATCCTCGAGCCCAGCCTGCCCGACTTCCTCCTGGAGAAGGTGCCGATGGTCCGGCTGGCCGGCGAGTGGACGGGAGGCGACGCAGGGGCGGCCCGCCGTCGCAAGGTCCTCGAAGAGCCCCGCTACGACCACCCCGCCTTCCAGCAGGCGTTCCGCGAGCTGAACGAGCTCCTGGCGAGCGAGCTCGACGGCGGCCCGCTCGTCGAGTTCGCGGACACGGCCATGTACGGCTTCTGGGGCGAGGGACACACGTGGCCCTTCACGAACCACCCCTTCCCGGACTACGCCACCGCCGAGGCCACGTGGGTCCGCATGCTCGAGGTCCAGCTCGACTGCTGGAAGAGGACGCCGCTCGCGACCAACACGCAGCCCGACTTCAGCCGGGTCGGCAACTCGGAGGTCGTCGACCGCACGATCCGCAGCCACAACTGGCTGAGGAGCGACACCATCTTCATCGAGAACGAGCAGATCGAGGCCCTGTCGAACCGTCCGCCCTGGACGGCCGCCGTGCTCGAGCAGGGGATGTCCGACGGGTCGCCCGACTCGCTGCACCTCGACGACGGCGTGACCCGCACCGACAACGCCTTCTGCCACGTGATGGACGTCGGCGCCAACTACTGCTCGCTCTGGAACTGGCACAAGGAGGGCGCGGCGAACGTCCTCAACTACTACCGTCAGTTCCCGGCGACCATCGACCGCCTCGCCCGGCGGCTCGGCTACCGCGTCCGGCCCTCCTTCGTCTGGTCCTACGAGGGCGCCGACCGCTCGGGGCTCGTCGTGGGCTTCGCCAACGACGGCATCGCCGGGGTCCCGGGCGTCCTCCGGGTCACGGTCGCGAGCGCCGACGGCGCGCTGAGCGTGAGCGGCGGCCTCGACCCGGGGTACCCGCTGCCGGGCCGGATCCGGCAGGCCCGCTTCCCCCTGCCCAGGGGCCGCGACTGGAAGGGCCTCAGGCTCCAGGCCGAGCTCGAGGTGAAGGGCGTTCGCCACCCCGTCCGCTGGGCCTGCCGCCAGCGCCTGAACGAAGACGGCTCGTTGACGCTGCGGCCGACGAGAGGAGTGTGACGGGCGGTCCGGGAATCGGGACGGCTAACGGACGGCGACGATCACGAAGTCGGCCGGCTGGCCGCCCGCGTTGCTCGACTCGTGCCTCACCCCGCGGCCGATGAACTGGACGTCGCCGCGCTTCCAGCCGCTCACTGGCGGCTTGCCCTCGACGGACAGCGCCAGGCTGGCGGCGCCGAGCGCGATCACGACCTGGTCGAACTCGTGGGTCGAGCCGGTGGCCTCGCGGAAGTCGGGGCCGGCGGTCACCTTGATCGCGACGGCGCGCGGGCCTTCGGCGAGGGTCGCCGCCTGCATTCCCGGCCGTGCGCTGGGGAGGGTGGCCGTGCCGGGGCTCTTCGCCTTGAGCTCGACCAGGATCGCGTCGATGGCGGTGGTGCCCACGTTGGCCGGGTCGTGGGTCGTCGCCGGCGTGTAGGTGGCCGCGTCCTGGGTCAGGTCGTGCTCCTCGCTCTTGCCGTCCGGCATCGTGAAGCGTGCCTTCCCGCTCGACAGGGGGACGAGGATCGCGTCGGGGTGAACGTGCATGACGCTCCTGGCGCCGACCGGCATGTGGATCTTCAACACCCGGACGGCCGCGTTGTCCAGCAGGACCCTGTAGTGCGCGGGATCCACCTTCACCGGATCCTGGGCGGCGGCGGCGAGAGGAAGGGCGAGCGCCGCGCCGAGCGTCAGCGACGTTCTCATCGTGGGCCTCCTGGCCTCGGGGCCACGGCGGCTGCTCGTGCCGGCCGTGAACGAGTTCGACCTCGAGGCGGAAAAGTGCCCTGTACGATACCCGTCGACGGACCCAAGTCAAGTCGTCTCGGCGGACGCGCGTGTCGGAACGGAGCCCCGTCTCCCGGCCCGCGGCCAGGGCCACGGCGCCGGGCGTCTCGCCTACAATGCCCGCGATGCCCATCGACCCCAGGATCCTGCGCCGCGCCTCCGCGTTCCAGCTCCTCGACGACGAGGAGCTCAGCGAGCTGGCCTCCCACGCCGACGAGGCCTCGTTCGGCGCCGGGGAGACGGTCTTCCGCGCCGGCGACCCGGGCGGCGTCATGCACGTCGTCCTCTCGGGGCGCGTGGAGGTCTCGATCGTCGACGACGACCGCCGTCGCGTCGTCCTTCACTCGCTCGGGCCCGGCGAGATCTTCGGCGAGCTGTCGCTCTTCGACGGCGAGCCACGCTCGGCCACCGTCGACACCGTGGAGCCGACCCGCACGTTCCTGATCGACAGGGAGGACCTCGAGCGCCTCTTCGTGCGCCGGCCTCGCGCCGCCCTCGACGTGCTTGCGGTGCTCGGCCGCCGCCTGCGCGCGACCGATCAGCTGCTCTCCGAGCGCGTCGCTCGGAACCCCAACGAGGTGCTGGAGGAGAGGGCCACCTTCGGCGATCGCGTCGCCGACGCCGTCGCCCGCTTCGGCGGCTCGTGGAGCTTCATGTTCACCTTCGGCGCCTTCCTCGTGGCCTGGGTCATGGCCAACACGGTGCTCCTTCTCGGGCGCCCGGAGCCGTTCGACCCCTACCCGTTCATCCTGCTGAACCTGTTCCTGTCGATGCTGGCCGCCATCCAGGCGCCGGTGATCATGATGAGCCAGAACCGGCAGGACGCGAAGGACCGTGTGCGCTCGGAGCTCGACTACCGGGTGAACCTCAAGGCCGAGCTGGAGATCATGGAGCTGCACGAGAAGTTCGACCGCCTGGAGAGCCGGCTCGGCCCGGGTCCCGCCGAGCCCCCGGCCGGGAGGCCGGGAGCGGACGCTCGCCGGGAGCCGGGCTTGCCGACCCCAGCCCTGGGAACGCTCGAGCGCCAGTCCGGGTAGCCGCCCGCGCAGATCCTCGTGGCGCAGCCACTGGCCCAGGCGGGCCAGAGCCTCGAAGACCGCACGGCCTTCGCCGAGCGTCCGGCGGGATCTCGTCGTCGAGGGGTTTCGTGGATTCGACCTTTTGGATTCCGGCGGCCGGAGTCCTTCTTTCGGAAGGCGAAACAAGAAGTTACGACGTGACACCTCCTGGCACACGGATTGCTCGATGAGGAGTCGTCACCTTGTCACACCGACCGTGATCCAAGGCCCCCGCGCGACTCCCTCCCGGGAACCCCGCGTGAGGGCGCCCATCGGAGGAGGTTGAACATGAAGTTGTCTCGAAAGCCGGCTCTCGCCGTCGCACTGGCGGTCGTGGCCGGCCTCGCCCTGTCCGCCACGGCGTGGGCGCAGGGCGCCGTGGGGACGATCGACGGCCGCGTGCTCGATCAGAGCCGGGCCGCCGTACCCGGGGCGACGGTCACCGCCAAGAACGCCGCCACCGGCCTCACCCGGACCGCGGTCGTGAGCCCGACCGGGACCTACCGCGTGGCGTCGCTGCCCGCCGGCACCTACGACGTGAGCGCGTCGCTCACCGGCTTCAGCACCCAGGTCACGAAGGGGGTGGAGGTCCGCGTCGGGGACACCGTCACCGTGGACTTCTCGATGAAGGTGGGCGCGGTCGCCGAGACGATCGAGGTGGTGGGCGAGTCGCCCCTCGTCCAGGCCACGGCATCGGACGTCGGCCAGGTGATCACGCAGAAGATGGTCGAGAACATCCCCCTCAACGGGCGGAAGTTCCAGGACCTCTCCCTCCTCGTGCCCGGCACCCGCCCCTCCAACTACTACGACCCTACCAAGACCGAGGTGGGCGGCATCAGCTACGGGGGCGCCACCGGGCGCTCGGTGATCATCAACGTGGACGGGGGCGACAACAACGACGGCGTCGTGCGCGGCCTGCTGCAGCAGTTCAGCGCCGACGCCATCCAGGAGTACAAGGTCACGACCCAGCGCTACAGCGCCGAGTACGGCCGGTCCGTGGGCGGGGTCGTCAACGTGATCACCAAGAGCGGGACGAACGACTTCCACGGCAGCGCGTTCATCTTCGCCCGGAACCAGGACCTGAACTCGAGGACCTACTTCGAGGAGAAGGCGAACGAGCCGAAGCAGGACTTCAGCCAGCAGCAGTTCGGAGGCTCGCTGGGCGGGCCGATCGCGAGGGACAAGGCCCACTTCTTCGTGTCCTACGAGGGGAACCGCCGCAACCAGACCGACACCATCTTCACGAACGGCGTCCTGCCCGACGAGGAGGGCCCGATCGAGAAGCCGTTCCGGAACCACCTCCTCACGGCCAAGCTGAACTTCGAGCTGAGCCCGAGCAACTCGATCATGGTCCGCTACGGGCTCGAGGACAACTCCCGCAAGAACGACTTCACCGGGGGCAACGCGATCAAGACCGTGGGCGCCACCAACACCAACACGATCCACTCCGCGATCATCAAGGACACCGCGGTCCTGGGGCCGAGCAAGGTCAACGAGCTGAGCGTGATGTTCCAGCACTTCGAGAACGACATCCTGGCCAACTACCCGAACGACCCCGGGATCTCGACGCCCGACTTCACGGCCGGGGCCAGCGTCAACACGCCCCAGCAGACCATCCAGAAGCGCTGGCAGCTCCGCGACGACTTCTCGTTCCGGAAGGAAGGCTGGGGGGGCGACCACAACTTCAAGGTCGGGGCCGAGCTGCTGCTCTCCCACTTCGGGGGCTACTTCATCCCCACCCTCTACGGCTACTTCATCTTCCACAACCCGCTGCCGGGAGCGCACAGCGTCAACGACTACCTGAACCACGTCGCCGACACATTCACCGGCTCCGCGGGGACGAACGTGGCCGACGACAACTGGACCTACGTGGCCGGCTACATCCAGGACGACTGGAAGCCGACGCCCAAGCTGACCCTCAACCTGGGGCTGCGGTACGAGATCCAGTATGGCCCCTACGCGAACAAGTTCCAGAGCGTGGGCAAGGCGGCCCTGGAAGCGGTGGGGTACAACGGGCAGCTGAAGAACGACCTGAACAACTTCGGCCCGCGGGTCGGCTTCGCGTACGACGTCAAGGGCGACGCGAGCTTCGTGGTCCGGGGCGGCTGGGGCCGCTACTACGACGAGATCTTCCAGAACATCACCCTCTACGAGGCGTGGTCTGACCCGAGCACCCCGCTCAACTTCGTGTCCGCCTCGCCGTCGCCCTGGACGCCCGCCTACTTCGCCCAGAACCGAGACGCCATCCGCAACTCGTTCCTCGACCCGACCTTCAAGGGCCAGGCGGTCCGGCTGACCGATCCCAACCTCGTGCAGCCCTACGCGGACCACGCGAACGCGGGCTTCTCGGTGGCGCCGAATCGCCACGTGGCGTTCGACATCGACTACGTCTGGTCGCACGGCCAAGACGAGGTCCACCGCTGGAGGGTGAACACGCCCCAGAACGTGAGCACGCTCATCTCGCCGGCGGGGGTCTTCGCTCCCGAGTACGGCCCGTTCATCGTGGAAGGCAACCGCGGGCACTCGACCTTCAACGGCGTCTACGTCGCGAGCAAGGTGCGGACGTCGAAGTTCTACGGCATCGGGACCTACACGTGGTCGAAGGCCATGAACCTCGCCAACGACTTCAACAGCCAGACCGCCGACATCACGAACGCCAACTGGGAGCTCGACTGGGGCCCGACGCCCAACGACGTGCGCCACCGTGTCACGGCGGCGATCGTGTACCAGCTTCCGCTGGACTTCCAGCTCTCGAGCGGTTTCCAGTACAACACGGGCAAGCCCTACAACGCTCTCGCTGGCCTCGGGGGACTGCGCAACGCGGTGCGCGCGATCGATCCCACCACGGGCCAGATGTTCCCGAGGAACTCGTTCACGGGTCCGGACTACATGAGCTGGGACGTTCGGCTCTCGAAGATGTTCCGGTTCGGCGGCGCGAAGAGCCTCGAGGCGCTTTTCGAGGTCTTCAACCTCACGAACCACGTGAACCTGAGCGGCGATCCGGCCTACGGGTTCATCAACACCTACACGTCACCCAACTTCGGCACCGCCACCCAGATCGTCCCCAACAGCCAGCGACAGGCCGAATTCGGGCTGCGATTCGCGTTCTGATCGGGATCGACCCGTCGAGCAGCTCCGCCGCTTGAAGGGTAGTGAGGGGGTGGCGAGCGAAAGCTCGCCGCCCCCTTCGTTCTTCCGGGCCTATTGCCGACGGCCGTCGGCCAGACGGATCCGTGCCTCGGCCCGGAGGTCGGGTGGGGCCTTCTCGTCTTCGGCCACCCGGCGGTACTCGGTCGCGGCCTCGCTCGCGCGCTTCCCGCGCTCGAGGACCTGGGCGAGGTTGAAGCGGGCCTGAGCGGCCTCGGGGTCCTTGCCCAGGGCGCGGCGGAGGGTGGCTTCGGCGGCCGCGAGGTCGCCCTGACCGGCCAGGAGCGCGCCCAGCCCGGTGAGGGCGGGAAGCGAGTCGGGCTCGAGCCGAAGGACCGTTTCGTATTCCGCTCGCGCCTCGTCGCGGCGTCCGGCCTCGGCCAGGACCTTCGCGAGGTCGAGCCGGATCATCGGCTTGGCCGTGTCGGTGGCGATTGCCTCGCGCAAAACGGCGATCGCCGCCTCGTGCTCGCCCCGGGCCGCGAGGACACCCGCCTTGAGGACTCGCGCGTCGGTGAACCTCGGGTCGAGGGCGAGCGCGGCCTCGGCCTCGCGCAGGGCCGCCTCCCTCTCCCCCAGCCGCACGTGGCAGATCGCGATCCACTGGTGGGCGTAGGAGCTCGTGGGGACGAGCTCGAGGTAGCGGCGGAACCGGGCGATGGCGGGACGGCTCTCACCCTTCCCCATGTAGGCGCTCCCGAGGATGAGGTTCGCGAAGGCGTTCTTCGGGTCCTCGGCGAGGACGGCCGTGAGGACGGGGATGGCCTCGTCGAACCGCCGGTCGCGCACCGCGCTGTTGGCCTGGCGCAGGCGATCGAAGAGGGCGATGAAGTCCTTGGGGTCGGCGAGGCTCCCGCTCCCGGCCTCTCTGGGCTCCGCCCCCGCGCCGATGTACCCCAGGGCGGCCAGCTTCTCCATGGCCTCGCGGTCGAGCGTCTGGAGGCTCATCGCGTCGCCCGAGGCGGCGAGCCGGCCGAGGCCCTCGCGGAGGGCGTCGGCCGTCTGCCGCCGCTCGCCGTACAGGTTGTGGTCCTCGCCGGGGTCGGTCGCGAGGTCGTAGAGCTCGGGCCGAGGGGCGTCGATGAGCTTGTAGCGGCCGTCGCGCAGGGACCGGAGGGGCGCCCAGTTCATGTAGAACTTCGGCAGCAGGGTCTCCGAGTAGGCGGGAAGGGGCGGGCCCGCGCTCCGTCCCTCGAGGAGCGGCACCAGGCTCCGCGCATGGGGTGCCTGGAGCGCCGGGCCACCGACGAGGTCCAGGATCGTCGGCGCCACGTCGACGAGGCGCACGGGGTCCGTGACCACGCGGCCGGGGGGGACGAGCCCCGGCCGCCAGAGGATGAGGGGCACGCGGAGGACGCCCTCGTACACGAACATGGAGTGCGTCATCTCACCGTGCTCGCCCAGGCTCTCGCCGTGGTCGCCCGCCACCACGACCAGCGTCCGGTCGAGGAGGCCCTTCCCCTGCAGGCGGTCGAGGACCGACGCCACGATCGCGTCCACGAACGCGATCTCGCCCTCGTAGGGGTCCTTCTCGAAGAGGTCGCGGAAGGGGTGCGGGGGGCGGTAGGGCTCGTGGGGATCGTAGAGGTGGAGCCAGGCGAAGAAGGGCGCGTCCGGCTCCAGCGCGCGCTCGTCGATCCACCGGCCGAGCGCGAGCGCCGTCCGGTCTCCCCGCCGCTCCGCCTGCAGCGTGACGACCTGGGTGTACTCGCCCTCCATGCGGTCGTCGTAGGCGTCGAAGCCGCGGTCGAGGCCGTAGCGACGGTCGAGGATGAACGAGCTCACGAACGCCCCGGTGCGGTAGCCGCGGGCCTTGAGGCGGGTGGCCAGCGTCTCGAAGCGGGGGGCGAGGTAGAAGTTCCCGTTGTTCCGGACCCCGTGCTCGAAGGGATAGAGGCCGGTGAGGATCGAGCTGTGGGAGGGCAGCGTGATGGGCGCGGGAGCGACGACCGTCTCGAAGCGCGCCCCCTCCGCGGCCAGGCGGTCGAGGTGCCGCGTCTTCGCGGTGGCGTAGCCGTAGCAGCCCAGGCGGTCGGCGCGAGTCGTGTCGAGCGTGACGAGGAGGACGTCGAGGGGGGCGCGCCGCGTCGTGGTCTCCGGCCTCGGTCGCAGGACGACGACGGCCGCAACTCCGAGGAGCAGGACCGCCCCGAAGCCCACGCCGGCCCAGAGGCGTCGGCGAGGTGACGCGCCCACCGGAGAGGACGCCGGAGACGGTGGCTTGCGCTTGCGGGATCGGCTCACGGGCGGCCTCGGGATGCCCGCCGCAGGAGGTCGGCGACCCCCTTCTGCCGCGGGTCGAGGGCGAGGGACTCTCGGAAGGCGCGGGCGGCGCCGTCGGCGTCGCCCGACTCGAGGCGGGCCACGCCGAGGCCGTTGAGCGCCGTCGTCGTGCGTCCTCCGACCTCGATCGCCATTTCGAAGCGGGGGATCGCGGCCGCGGAGCGGCCGCTCTTCCCGAGGGCTCCGGCGAGGTCGAGGAGGGCCTCGGGGTTTCGCGGGTCGAGGGCCACCGCCCGCTCGAAGAGGGCGAGGCCTTCGTCGACGCGCCCCGCGCGCACGCGCGCGACACCCAGCCCGAGGAGGGCCGGCACGTTCGTCGCGTCGCCGGCCACGACCGGCTCGAGGAGCGCGGTCGCCTCGTCGACCGCCCCTCGCTCGAGGGCCAGCTCGCCCAGGCCCCGCCGGGCCTCGCCGCTCGCCGGGTCGAGGGCGAGCGCAGCTTCGAGGGCGGCCCGGGCGTCCGCGCTCCGGCCCATGGCCCGGAGCGTGCGGGCCCGGAGGATCGGGGGCTCCGGCGCACGGGGGTCGAGCGCGGCCGCCCGGTCGAGAGTGGCGAGGGCCTCCGCGTGGCGGCCGGCGAGGCGGAGCGATTCGGCGAGGACGGTGAGGTCGTCGAGGGAGAGGGGCCCCTTCGACTCGAGGGCACGGATGTCCGCGATCGAGTCGGCGTAGCGTCCGCCGAACTGGTAGGCGATCGCACGGTACCGTCGGGCGAGTGGGGCGTCCTCATCCTCGTCCAGGACCGCCGAGAGCTCGCGAGCGGCGAGGGCGGGGTTGGCGCGCGCCTCGGCGAGGCCGCGCTCCAGCCGCTCGACGAGCGCGATGCCGTCCTTCGGGTCGCGTCCCGTGGGGTGAGGCGGCGCGGCCCCGCCGACGTAGCCGAGGGACCGGAGCCGCTCCGCGACGTCCGCGCCGGCCGATGCCGCAGCGTCGGGGGCGCGAGCCTCGAGCGTCCGGCGGAGCCCGGACCGGAGGGCCTCGGCGTCGTGCGCTCGTGCCTCCGCCACGTCCCGCGTCTCGCCCGGATCGGTCCGGAGGTCGTAGAGCTCCGGCCTCGGAGCGTCGACCATCTTCCACTGCGCGGTCCGCCAGGCGTGGAGCCCGGCCCAGCCGAGGTTCAGCTTGCAGAAGAGGGATTCGGCGTAGGCCGGCGCGTCCTCCATCTCCCGCCCGTCCGCGGCCGGCCGGAGCGAGCGACCCTGCATCGCGCGGGGGACGGCCAGCCCGGCGTAGTCGACGAGGGTCGGTGCGACGTCGATGCCCCGGGCGACGACCGGGGACACCCGGCCCCGCGGCAGGCCCGGGCCGGCCATGATCCACGGCACCCGGAGCGTCGCGTCGTAGACGAAGACGCCGTGGGTTGCCTCGCCGTGCTCGCCGAGGCTCTCCCCGTGGTCGGAGGTCACGAGGACGAGCGCGCCCGGCCGCCCCTCGTCCGCGGCGGCGAGGAGGCGGCCGAGCTCGCGGTCGACGAAGGCGATCTCGCCGTCGTAGGGGCTCGCCGCGAAGCGTGCGGCGAGGTCCGCCGGCGGGTCGTAGGGAGCGTGGGGGTCGAAGTAGTGGACCCACGCGAACCAGGGGGCGCGGACGGCGCGAAGCCAGTCGACGGCGGCGCGCGTCACGTCGGCGGCGGTGCGCTCGACGTAGGCCGCCCGCCGCGGGTCCCGGCCGCGGAGCATCCGGTCGTCGTACGTCTCGAAGCCGCGGGCGAAGCCGAACCGGCGGTCGAGGGGAAAGCCGGACACGAACGCCGCCGTCCGGTAGCCGGCGTCGCGGAACACCTCGGCCAGCGTGGTCGGGGAGGGGGGGAGGACGAACGAGCCGTTGTCGCGGACGCCGTGGCCGAGGGGCAGGAGGCCGGTGAGGATCGAGGCGTGCGACGGCGCGGTGAGCGGCGCGTGCGCGACCGCGGTCGCGAAGCGTAGGCCGCGCGCGGCGAGAGCGTCCAGCACCGGCGTGGCCGCGGCCCGGTGGCCGTAGCAGCCGACGTGATCGGCGCGCAGCGTGTCGATCGTCACCAGGAGGACGTTCGGCCGCGGCCGGGAACGGACGAAGAGGAGGGTCGACCCGAAGGCGGCGACGGCGAAGAGCGCGAGGCCGAGGGCGACGCGACGGCGCTCCGGCGCGGCGCGCGCGCTCACCGACCGGGCCCCTGCCGGACCTCGGCGAGGAGGCGGGAGATCTCGGGCTGGTCGCGGTCCAGGGCGAGCGAGCGCTCCAGCAGGTCGGCGGCCGAGGACCGCTCGCCGAGCTTCAGCTCCGCCCAGGCGAGGCCGTTCAGGAGCTCCGGCGAGGCCTTCCCTCGATCGAGCGCGTCCCGATAGTGCCGGGCCGCTTCCGCCCAGGCTCCCCGCCGCGCCTGGGCGACGCCTTGAAGCAGGCTCCGCTCCGGCGAGGGCGCCGCGTCGGCCAGGGTCGAGAGCGCCGCGTCGGGCCGGCCGAGGGCGAGCCGGGCCCGGGCGAGGTCGAGCCGGACGGGCTCCGCGTCGGGTGCGAGGCGGAGCGCGCGCTCCAGCCAACGCTCGGCGGCGGCCGGATCGGAAGCGGCGAGGGCGCACTCGCCGGCGAGCGCCAGGTGCGCGGGCGACCCGGGAGCGGCGGAGGCGGCGCCGTCCGCCGCCGGGCGCGCGTCTGCGGGCCGGCGAGCGGCGATCGTCAGGTCGACGAGCCGGGTCAGCGCGGGCAGGAACGTCGGCTCGGTCGCGAGGGCGGCTCGCAGCTCGTGCTCGGCGCGGTCCGCCCGGCCCTCGACCCGAGCGGCGATCGCCCGAGCCACCGCGGCCGCGGGCGGCGAGACCCGCCCCGCGGCCGGCCCATCGGCCAGACGCCGGGCGTCGGCGCGGAGGCCCGCCTCGGCGGCGAGGTCGACCGCCTCGATCAACGCGTCCCCGTTGTCGCCCTTCTGGCCGAGCGCCTGCTCGTAGAGGCCGAGGGCGGCCTTCGCCCGGCCCTGGTCGCGGACGGCCTTGGCCAGCCACAGCAGGGCGGCGACGTTCGCGGGCTGCGCGTCGACGACCGCGCGGAGCTCGCGCTCCGCCTCGCTCAGCTTGCCGTCGCGGTAGAAGATCTCCCCCAGGTTGAGCCGGGCGAGCGAGGTCGTGGTCGCGCCGACGTAGCCGAGCGCCCGCAGCCTCTCGGCCGCCGCGGGGTCGGGCTTGAGCGCGGCCGCCGCGTCGGGTCGCCGGGCGGGCTCGTAGCTCGGGACGTGAGCGACCGCTCGCGACGCGGCTTCCGGTGGAAGGAGGCCCGTCACGACCCGGCCCGGCATCTCCAGGCTCGTCGGGAGGCCGAGGGCGTGAAGGAGCGTCGGGGCGACGTCGAGCGGGCCGACCATGCCCACGTCGTTCCTTCGCTCTCCGGTTGCCGGGCTCCGCGTCCCGGCCAGGACACCCGCCTCGACCGCGCCGACGATGCCGTAGGGCCGGTGCCACGCGGTGGCCGGGCCGCGGAGATCGTCCGGGTCCTCGCGGATCGCGGCCGTGACCCGGTAGAACCCGTGATCGGAGCACACGACGATCCACGTGCGCGGATCGGCGCGCGCGGCAAGGCGGGACAGGAGGACGTCGGCGTCCCGGTAGGCTCCCTCGATGGCGCTCGGCCCTCGGCGTCGGTCCTTCACGAACCGGTGGGAGACGCTGTCGATCCCCTCCAGGTAGACGAGCAGCAGGTCCGGCCGCACCGAGGCGAGGAGGTCCTCCGCCATGCCGCTCAGCGTGCGCGTGGCGGCGACGATGGCCATGAGGTGAGCCACCGGATCGCGGTAGAGCCGGCCCGCCGGCTCCTCCAGGGCGGCCCGGGCCCGCTCCCACTCCCCGGGCGCGAGGTCGAGGTAGGGGGCGAGGTCGCTCGGCCGAAGATCGCGGGGCCGCACGACTCGCGGGGCGAGGCGGGCCGACTCGGACGGCGGCGCGATGGCGCCGGGCGGGAGGGACTCGTCCGCGCGGAGGAGCTGGGGAGCGACGCCGTCGGAGACGATCACGCCGTGGACGGACTCGGCGGGAGCGGTGGCCCACCAGCCCACGACCGCGACGCGACGGCGGTTGGCGGAGAGGATGCTCCACAGGGCCTCCACCCGGCGCTGAGCCACCCCCACCGGAGCCTGGCCTCCCCCGGGCAGGTCCACCATGAAGTCGAGCACTTGATGGTCCTCGGGACGACGGCCGGTGGCGATCGTCGTCCACAGGATGGGCGAGACGAGGGGCGGCGTGGCCCTCATGACGCCGGTCTGGCCGGCGGCGCGGAGGCGGGCGAGGGCGGGAAGCCGGCCCGCGGCCGCGAGCGGGTCGATGGCCTGCCAGTCGGCTCCGTCCAGGCCCACGAGGATGACCGGCCGAGAGATCGCGACAGGCGCGCCCTCTCCCCAGCCCGGAAGGGCGAAGGCGACCGCGGCAACCGCGAGGCGCACCGCCAGGAGGCGCGGCCGATCGGGACGACGCGGCGCGGCCGACGAGAGCATGAACGAGCCATCATAACGGCCGCGCGGCCCCGACTCCACGGCGGGCGAGCCGCGCGCGTGGGCCGGGCGTCCGCCTCCGTTGGCTTCGCGAGGACCGGGCGGGCGAGCAGCTCGATGTGAGCCCGCACGTCGTCGGGAACCGAGCCGAAGCCCGGTCGGCGCTCGTTCCGGGTGCGCTATCGCGTTGTTGCGAATGAAGATATGGGGCGGGCGAGCCAGCCCACCGGTGGAGGCGGTCGTCGGTGGACGGCCGGCGATGCGACAAATGAACTACGCGGATGAGAAACCGGCAGGATGCAGCCTGAGGTGACGTTTCGGTAGGATTCGGACGCTCCGATCCATTCGGAGCCTTCACGGGGGCGCGGTCGTCCCTCCGTCGTTTCCCGAAGACCGCCGCGCGCTCGATTTCCGCGAGGGGGACCTGATGGCGCGACTCGACGCCGACATGCTCGAGCAGATCCTGACGACGCTCCGGGAGTACGCGCAGCAGAACCTCCCGCCGTCGAAGCTTCTCGAGCTCGAGATCGGCCACGAGTTCCCCGAGCGGATCATGAAGGACCTCTACGACCCGGGGCAGATCGGCCTCCACCTGCTCACGATCCCCGAGGAGTTCGGCGGCCTCGGCGGCGGGGCGTACGACATCTACCGGGTCTCCGAGGCGATGGCCGCGATCGACCTCGGCATCGCGACCGGCGTGCTGGCCACGTTCCTCGGGACGGACCCGATCAACGTGGGGGCGACGGCGGAGCAGAAGGCGGAATGGCTCTCCGCCCTCGCCGAGCACGGCCACTTCTACGCCTACGGGGCCACGGAGCCCCAGGCCGGGAGCGACCTCGGCGCTCTGACGACGACCGCGATGCCGGTTGCGGAGGGCGGAAAGGTCGTCGGCTACAGGATCAGCGGGCGCAAGCAGTGGATCAGCAACGGGGGAGTCGCCGACCGCTACACGATCCTGGCCAACGCGCCGGGCGGTCCGAGCTGGTTCCTCGTGGACAAGGGTGCGGAGGGGTTCACGACGGGGAAGCCCGAGGACAAGCACGGCATCCGCGCCTCGAACACCGCCGCTCTCTTCCTCGAGAACGTCTACGTGCCCGCCGACCGCCTCATCGGGGCCGTCGAAGGGAAGGGCCTCGTCCAGGCGCAGGCCGTCTTCGGCTACACGCGTCTCATGGTCGCCGCGTTCGGCCTCGGCGCGGGCTGGGAGGCCCTGCGCCGCGCGGTCCGCTACTCGCAGGAGCGGGTGCAGGGCGGGGGGCCGCTCAGCCAGAAGCAGGGCTACACTCACAAGCTTCTGGTGCCGAACGCGGTCCGTCTCGAGGCCGCCCGCGCCTACATCGAGTGGGTCGCGGAGCGGCTCGACGGCGGAGAGGAGGACCTGGCGACGGAGGGCGCAGTCGCCAAGTACCTCGCCACCGAGGCGGGCAACCGGGCGGCCGAGGACGCGATCCAGGCCCTCGGCGGCTACGGCTACACCCGCGAGTACATGGTCGAGAAGATCAAGCGCGACGTCCGCATCACGACGATCTACGAGGGCACGTCCGAGATCATGGAGTGGACGATCGCGCGGGACCGCTGGCAGCAGCACTTGAAGAGCCGGGGCCGGTACTACCTCGACTGGGCGGCGCGGGCCGACGAGAGGCACGCCCAGTCGCCGAACGTCGGCGCCGGCCTCGCCGCGACCGCGCTCCGCTCCCTGGCCGCCCTCCTCGAGCGGGCGCGGCTCGACCGCCTGACCCGCAACCAGCACGTCCTCTTCCGGCTCGGCGAGATCGTCGCCTACGCCGAGACGGCGGCCCTCTTCGCCGAGCGGGCGGCCGCCGCCCCCACGAAGGCGAGCGGCCTCGAGCCACGGACGCTCGAGGCCATGGCCCGCGTCCACGCCCGCGAGGCCGTCTTCCGGGTGGCGGGCGACGGCCTGCGCTGGGCGACTGGCGCCGGCCAGACCGACCCCGGCCTGAAGCAGCAGCTGTGCCTCGACGCCGCCGTCGCCGCCCAGGCCGGCCTCGTCGAGGACATGGACCGCATCGCGAGCGACCTCGTCCGGGCGTTCCCGGCCAAGTGAAGGAGCAACGCCCATGAGTGACCTCCGCTCTCGAGCCGTCGCCGTCGTCGGCCTCGGGGCCATCCTGCCCGACGCCCCGAACGCCCGGGCCTTCCGGGACAACGTGTGGGCGAAGAGGTACTCGATCACCGACGTCCCGCCCGACCGCTGGAGCGTCGCCGACTACTACGACCCGGACCCGTCGGCCCCCGCGAAGACCTACAGCAAGATCGGCGCCTGGGTGCGCGGCTTCGAGTTCGACTGGAAGCGCTGGCACATCCCGCCCCGCGTGGCGGAGGCGATGGACCAGGGCCAGCAGTGGGCGGTGACGATCGCCGCCGAGGCTCTCGCCGACTACGGCTACCCCGGCAAGCCCCTCGACACCGAGCGGACGGCGGTCGTCCTGGGCAACGCGATGGCGGGGGAGCGCCACTACCTCACCACGCTCCGCATCTCCTTCCCGGAGTACCGGCGCTTCCTGACGGAGACGAAGGAGTTCCTCGACCTGCCGGTCGCGGTGCGGGAGACGATCCTCTCCCGCTGGCACGAGGTGATCCGGAAGGGCATGCCCGACATCACCGAGGACACGATGCCGGGAGAGCTGTCGAACATCCTGTCCGGCCGCGTGGCCAACGTGCTCAACCTGCGCGGCCCGAACTTCACCGCCGACGCGGCCTGCGCGTCGACGTTCGCCGCCCTCGACGCGGCGGTGGACATGCTCGTGGCCGGGCACTGCGACGCGGTGGTGACGGGCGGCGTCGACCGCAACATGGGCACGAACTCGTTCGTGAAGTTCTCGAAGATCGGGGCCCTGTCGGCCACCGGGACCCGGCCCTTCGGCGACGGGGCCGACGGCTTCGTGATGGGCGAGGGCTCGGCGGCCTTCCTCCTGAAGCGGCTGGCCGACGCCGAGCGGGACGGCGACCGGGTCTACGCGGTCGTGCGCGGCCTCGGCGGCTCCTCGGACGGGAAGGGGAAGGGCATCACGGCCCCGAACCCGATCGGCCAGCGGCTCGCGATCGCGCGAGCGTGGGAGAACGCCGGGCTCGACCCGGCTACGGCGGGCCTCGTGGAGGCCCACGGCACGAGCACCAAGGTCGGGGACGTGGTCGAGGTGGAGAGCCTCGTCGCCGTCTTCAAGGGCGCGGCGAGGGGACAGGTCGCCCTCGGCTCCGCGAAGAGCAACGTGGGCCACCTGAAGGCCGGGGCCGGGGCGGCGGGCCTGCTGAAGGCCGTCTGGGCGCTGCACGAGAGGATGCTGCCGCCGACGCTCCACGCCGATCCGCCCAATCCCGGGATCGACTTCGCGTCGACGCCCTTTGCCCTCAACCACGACCTCCGGGAGTGGAAGCCGGCGAACGGCGCGCCCCGGCGGTGCGGCGTCTCCGCCTACGGCTTCGGGGGGACGAACTTCCACGCCGTCCTGGAGGAGCACGTCCCCGGCGCCCTCACGAAGGGCGAGCGGCCGGCGCAGGTGGCCGTGCCCGCTCCCTTCGCTTCGGCGCCGGGCGGAGGAGCGGCCGCGACGCCTGCCCGCCCGCCCCTGCGCGGGCTCCTCGTCCTCGGAGCGCCGACGGTCGACGGCCTGCGCGAGGCCGTGGACGGGATGGTGGCCCGGGTGAAGGCCGGTCACGTCCCGCCGGTCGCCGTTCCCGAGCCCGCCTCCCTCGCGGCGCCGGAGCGGGTGGTCGTCGACTACGGGGACGGCCCGGAGCTCGTCGAGCGGCTGCTGAAGGCGCAGAAGGCCCTGACGACCGAAGCCCCGGCCACGTGGAAGGCGTTCCAGGCCCAGGGGGTCTTCCGCGGCAGCGGACCCGCCCCGGGCAGGATCGCGTTCCTCTTCACGGGCCAGGGCAGCCAGTACGTGAACATGGGGCGCGATCTCGCCGCGGCCGACCCCCTCGTGAGGAGCGTCTTCGAGGAAGCCGACCGCGTTCTCGAGCCGATCCTCGGGCGGACGCTCACGAGCTACATCTTCGTGGACCGCCACGACCCGGACGCCGTGAAACAGGCCGAGGAGGACCTCAAGCAGACCGCGATCACCCAGCCCGCCGTCCTCACCATGGACACCGCGATGTGCCGGCTGCTCGGCGAGTTCGGCCTCGAGCCCGACATGGTCATGGGCCACTCGCTCGGCGAGTACGGCGCGCTCGTGGCCGCCGAGGTCCTCACCTTCGCCGAGGCGCTCGAGGCCGCGGCGGCACGCGGCCGGGAGATGAGCCGGGTGAGCTTCGGCGACAACGGCGCGATGGCGGCGGTCATGGCGCCGGCCGATTTCGTCGTGAGGGAGCTCGAGAGCATCGAGGGCTACGTGGTTCCGGCCAACCTGAACGCCCGCGGCCAGGTGGTCATCGGCGGGGAGACGGCGGCGGTGGAGCGGGCCGTCGCGGCCTTCGGAAAGAAGGGCTATCAGGCCCAGCGGCTCCAGGTGAGCCACGCCTTCCACACAAGGATCGTGGCCCCGGCGGCGGAGCCGCTCCGGAAGGTCCTCGACCGGTTCGACGTGCGGCCGCCGAAGCGGCCCCTCGTCGGCAACGTCACCGCCGACTTCTACCCGTCCGACCCCGAGGCCATCAAGGACATCCTGTGCCGGCAGATCGCGTCCCCGGTGCGCTGGGTGGAGGGTGTCGAGCGTCTCTACGCCGCCGGCGCCCGCGCGTTCGTCGAGGTCGGCCCGAAGCGGGCCCTCAAGGGCTTCGTGGACGACGTCCTCTCCGACCGGCACGACGTGATGTCCCTCTTCACCAATCGGCCCCGCCCGAAGGAGGTCGCGAGCTTCAACCAGGCCCTGGCCGGGCTCTACGCGGCCGGCTACGGCGCGCG
>Ga0335076_10002176_pt1 | contig 19338 bp, 12 predicted proteins | sample Lox_Sample_25_FD_206717 | JGI IMG/M metagenome (GOLD analysis project Ga0335076, IMG submission 206717) | Soil microbial communities from Loxahatchee National Wildlife Refuge, Florida, United States - Lox_Sample_2.5 | ecosystem: Environmental > Terrestrial > Soil > Wetlands | place: USA...
CGGCACCAGCTTTGAAGGTCTCGGCGCCGGGCAATATGGCTTCAGCGTGACTGGAGCTCCTCCGGACACCAACGGCACCGTGGGCGCGTCGCAATACGTGCAGTGGGTGAATACGTCATTCGCGGTCTTTAACAAGTCAACCGGGGCATTGGTGGCGGGGCCGACAGCGGGGAATGCGTTGTGGGCGGGATTTGGCGGCGGATGCCAAAGCAACAACGACGGCGATCCTATCGTTCTTTATGACAAGCTGGCGCAACGCTGGATTTTCAGCCAGTTCTCGGTTTCGACCACGCCCTACCTGCAATGTATTGCGGTCTCAACGACATCAGACGCGACCGGCAGCTACAACCGTTACAGCTTCCAGTACAGCAACTTCGACGACTATCCCAAGATGGGTGTGTGGCCCGATGGCTACTACGAAACCTTCAACATGTTTAACGGCAACACCTTTGTCGGATCCGACGTGTGCGCCTACAACCGCACTGCCATGCTGAACGGGCAGACGGCGACGCAAGTCTGCTTTCAGCAAGGTTCGTCGGTCGGCGGCCTGTTGCCATCTGACTTGGACGGCACCACGCCTCCCGCGGGCGGCTCGCCGAACTACGTGCTTAACTTCGGAACGAACAGCCTGAACCTCTACAAATTCCACGTCGACTTCACTACGCCCGCCAACTCCACATTCACGGGACCAACCTCGATCAGCGTGTCGGCATTCACGCCGTTGTGCAGCGGAGGAACCTGCGTGGTGCAGCCCGGCACGACACAGAAGCTCGATTCTCTCGCCGATCGCATGATGTATCGGCTGGCGTATCGCAACTTCGGCACTCACGAATCGCTGGTGGCGAACCATTCGGTGACGATCACTGGCGGCGGCGGCATCCGCTGGTACGAAATCCAGAACCCGAGCGGAACTCCGGTCCTGGCGCAGCAAGGCACCTTTGCTCCCGATTCCAGCTATCGCTGGATGGGCAGCATTGCCATGGATCAGGCCGGCGACATGGCGGTCGGATACAGCGTGTCGAGTTCCTCGATCAATCCGTCGATTCGCTACACCGGCCGCGTTCCCACAGACCCGGCGGGCACGATGGAAGCGGAAGTCAACGTGGTGAGCGGAACAGGATCGCAAAGCACGGGCCTGAGCCGGTGGGGCGACTACAGCGCCATGCAGGTCGATCCCGTCGATGACTGTACGTTCTGGTACACGCAGGAATACATCAAGACCAACGGCACGTTCAACTGGAACACGCGCATCGCAAATTTCAAGTTTCCCGGCTGCGGTGGCGCACCCTCGCCCGACTTCAGCATCGGCGCCTCGCCTTCTTCCGTGACGATCGCGCAGGGCGGGAACGGAACGAGCACGATCACCATCACGAGCTTGAACGGCTTCAAGTCGGCAACTACACTGAGCGCTTCCGGACTGCCGAGCGGCGTGACCGCAGCTTTCTCGACCAACCCTGTCACGCCACCGGCCAACGGCAACGCGACTTCCACGTTGACATTGACCGCTTCCGGCACGGCGACTACGGGCACAAGCAACGTGACCATCACCGGAACCTCGGGCGCGCTCAGCCACAACGCGACGATTGCGCTGACCGTGAATGGGTCCGGCGGCGGAACGCAAACCGCGGTCTACGATTCCACTCTGAAGGCGCCGAAATGCGCGACGGTCACGTCCGGCTGCGATTCCGGTCCGTCATTGCTTCTGGGCCGCGACACATTGTCCGGCGGAGCCGAGCCGAATCAACCCAACAACATCAACAGTTCGTGCGCGGACGGCACGTCGGGAACGTTCCATTCCGACGAATCGAATGACCGCCTGGTGATCACCACCGCCGACGGCAGCGCTCTGGCGCCGGGCAAAACTGTAACGGTTAGTGCGACGGTCTGGGCCTATAGCTCGTTCACCACCGACGCACTCGACCTTTACTACACGGCCAACGCCAACAGCCCTTCGTGGGTGCTGATCGGAACTGTTGTGCCCACGGCGGCGGGGTTGAACACCATTTCGCGCAACTACACTTTGCCGAGCGGCGGCAGCCTGCAGGCCGTGCGCGCGAACTTCCGCTACCAGGGGAGCGCGTCTTCGTGCAGCACGGGAGCCTATGACGATCACGACGACCTGATCTTCGCCGTGGGCGGCGGCACTCCCGGATTCACGGTATCGGCCGCGCCCACAGCGGTCAGCGTGAGCCAGGGGTCGAATGCCTCGAGCACCATCACGGTGGCGAGCCAGAACGGATTCAACTCCGCGACCACGCTCAGTCTGTCGGCACTTCCCAGCGGCGTGACGGCAGCATTCTCGACGAATCCAGTCACTCCGCCGGCCAATGGCACCGTGACCTCAAACCTCACCTTCACCGCGTCGGCGACGGCCACCACCGGCACCACCAACGTGACCGTTACTGGAACTTCGGGCACGCTCGTGCAGACGACCACCATCGCGCTGACAGTGACTTCGTCGGGAGGCGCGCTGACTGCTGTCTACGACTCGACTCTCAAAGCGCCGAAGTGCGCCACGGTAGGTTCGTCCTGCGATTCGGGACCGACTCTGCTGCTGGGCCGAGGCACGATGAGCGGCGGAAACGAAGTGAACCGTCCGAACACCATCAACAGCACCTGCGCCGACGGCAACTCGGGAACGTTTCACTCCGACGAATCGAACGATCGTCTGAAAGTGGCGACTTCCGACGGCACTCCGCTGGCGCAAGGCAAGACCATCACGGTCACGGCGACGGTCTGGGCGTGGACAACACCCTCAGCGGACTCGCTCGACCTCTACTACGCCGCCAATGCAAGCAGTCCGACGTGGACGCTGATCGGCACGATCACCCCAACTGCCGCGGGCGCTCAGAGCATCTCGCGGACCTACACACTTCCGTCAGGAAGCACGCTGCAGGCGGTGCGGGCGCAGTTCCGCTACCAGGGGACGGCGTCTTCGTGCACCTCGGGCTCGTACAACGACCACGACGACCTGATCTTTGCTGTGAACTGACGGCAGAGCGGGCCAACAAATCAACAAGGGCCGGTCTAAAAGGGCCGGCCCTTTCTATTGCCTGCGATCACAAACTCAGACCCTGATGGAAAACTACGCCGACCACCTCATGGATCTTGCCGATGCCACACTCGTTTCTTTCGCAAGTCGCAAGGCAGAGCAGGGTCGCGGGGAGTTGGGTGGTCTATTTCTCTGCGGTTGGCCGAAGGTCTATGTTTACCGTAACTCTTCCATGCACGCTTCCAGTGCTTCCCTGCTTGGCCGCACCGCCGATTCCGGCAATGTCGCCAGCGGTTGGTCGGTCACGTTCAGCATGTCGATGAAGCTCGGCGCCTTGGCGTTAATGTAGAAAACGCCGGTCAGCACCTCGCCCTTGGCGTGCGATTCCATCAGGCGGCTCACGGCCTCGACTTTGTCGGTCGGATCGTATGCTTCTTCGAGCTTTCTCAGCCGCAGGCGCGAGCCGTCGTGCATGGTGACTTCAAACGTTGTCCCTGGATCGTAATCCACGTTGATCTCTTCGAATGCCGGGACGAAGCTGACCTCGTGCAGAGGCTCCTCGTGGGCCTGCATGTATTTGTAGGACTTAGTCGAGCCCTCGTGATCGTTGAACGTGACGCACGGCGAAACGACGTCGAGCATGACCGTGCCCTTATGGGCGATCGCTGCCTTCAACATGGTGTGAAGTTGCCGCTTGTCGCCGGAGAAGGATCGCCCGACAAATGTCGCACCCAGCTGGATGGCCATGGCGCAGGTATCGACCGGCGGCAGATCGTTCGCGATCCCGCTCTTCAGCGTTGAACCGAGATCGGCTGTGGCGGAGAACTGGCCTTTTGTCAGGCCGTAACAACCGTTGTCTTCGATGATGTAAATGATCGGCAAATTGCGCCGCATCAGGTGGACGAACTGGCCGGCGCCGATGGATACCGTGTCGCCGTCACCGGTGACGCCGAGCGCGATGAGATTCTTGTTGGCCAGCATCGCACCGGTCGCGACCGCCGGCATGCGGCCGTGCACCGAGTTGAAGCTGTGGGAGCGGTTCATGAAGTACGCCGGACTTTTCGACGAGCAACCGATACCGCTGAATTTGGCCACACGCTCGGGTGACACGCCCATTTCGTACATGGCGTCGATGATGCGTTCGGAGATGGCGTTATGGCCGCAGCCGGCGCAGAGCGTGGTCTTGCCGCCACGATAATCGACGACCTGCAAGCCTATGCGGTTCGTTTTGGGTGCAGGCGTAGTCGGAGTGGTTGCCATTTACTTGCCCTCCATCATCATGAGTTCGTCGGTTACGGAGCGCGCGTCAATCGGCAATCCGTGGATGTGGCAGATGGAGCGCAGGCGCGGCGTCAGTTCGGGCCGGATGTCGAGCTTGAGCAAGGTGGCCATCTGTCCATCGCGATTCTGCTCGACGACGTAGATCCGGTCGTGCGTCTCGATGAAGTCATGCACTTCCCGGGTGAAGGGATATGACCGCAGCCGCAGGTAGTCGGTCTCGACCGCGTGCTCCTTGCGTAGCTGGTCGCGGCTCTCAATGATCGCCCAATGCGACGTGCCGAAAGCGATGATGCCGATCTTCGACTTCCCATTGGCGATGATTTCCGGGCGCGGCACAAACGAACGCGCTGTCTCGAACTTCTTGTTGATGCGCTCCATGTTGCGCTCGAAATCGTCGGGGCGCTCGCTGTATTGGCCCTTCTCGTTGTGGCCGCTGCCGCGGGCAAAATATGACGCCGCGGGATGGTCCGTGCCCGGCAATGTGCGATAGCCGATGCCGTCGCCGTCCACGTCTTTGTAACGGGCGAAACTGCCCAGCTTCTGCAGGTCTTCCTTGGTCAGAACTTTTCCACGCTTGATCGGCTTGTCGGGATAGGGAAACGGATCCGACATCCAGTTGTTCATCCCCAGATCGAGGTCGGACATGACGAACACGGGCGTCTGGAAATGCTCAGCGAGATCGAAGGCATCCTGCGCCATGGTGAAGCACTCGCCGACCGAGTAGGGCAACAACATGATGTGCTTGGTGTCGCCGTGGCTGAGGAACGCTGTGGAAAGAATGTCGCCTTGCGATGTGCGCGTGGGCAGGCCGGTAGAAGGGCCCACACGCTGGATGTCCCAGATCACCGCCGGCACTTCGACGTAATAAGCGAGACCGGCGAACTCGGCCATGAGTGAGATGCCCGGCCCGGCGGTTGCGGTCATGGAACGCGCGCCTGCCCAGGCGGCACCAATCACCATGCCGACTGCGGCCAACTCATCTTCGGCCTGCACGATTGCAAAAGTCGCCTTGCCATCTGGTCCGATGCGGTATTCCTTCATGTACTCGATCATGGTTTCGACCAGCGACGACGAGGGCGTAATCGGATACCAGGTCACGACCGTGCATCCGGCAAACATGCAGCCCATCGCCGCGGCCGAGTTGCCGTCGATGATGATCTTCCCGGAGGTTTTGTCCATGCGCGAAACGACGAACGGATCGCGCTTGGTTAGATTGGCGGCGGCGTAGTCATATCCGGCCTTCGCTGCAGCCAGGTTCAGGTTCGCCGCTTTCAGTTTCTTGGCGAACTGCTTTCGCAGCGCCTTCTCGACCTCGCCCATGTCGATCTCGAGCAACTGCGCCACGACGCCGACATAGATCATGTTCTTGACCAGCTTGCGCAGCTTGGCTTCGGGGCAAACGGGCGCAACCAGCTTGTCGTAGGGGACGGAGTAGAAAATCAGGTCGTTGCGCAGCTTATCGAGAGCGAGCGGCTCGTCGTAGAGCACCGAAGCCCCGGGCGCCAGCGCTTTCACATCATCCTGCGCTGTCTCGGCGTTCATGGCCACCAGAAAGTCGATTTCTTTCTTGCGGGCAATGTAGCCGTCCTTGTTGGCGCGAATCGTGTACCAGGTAGGCAGTCCGGCAATGTTCGACGGGAACAGATTCTTGCCCGAAACCGGCACGCCCATCTGGAAAATGCTGCGCAACAGGACGGTGTTGGAGCTCTGCGACCCCGACCCGTTCACGGTCGCAACCTGAATGCTCATGTCATTGACGACACGCTTTTGCCCCAGGTGGCCGGACGATTCCTGAGGCACGACATCCGTGGTGGCCATTCCCTTCACCTTTCTGTTCGTGGCCGGGCCAGCCCCACAGGCGCCCGGCATTGTGCGGAATGAATGCGTGAAAACCCTTTATTATACCTACGGGTGGAGCGGGAAGGGTAATCAGGACAGCACATGCAGGGAGAGCCAATGACCAGCACGGACAGGCACGACGCAAGAGGCAGCGACGGAGTCCGAGGGGGCAGAATCTGGAACGTGGCCCTGCTTGGTTTCGGCACGGTGGGGAGTTCGGTCGCGAAGATTCTCCAGGAGCGGCGCGGCACGAACCTGAGTCTGACTCACATCTGCAATCGCAACGTCGCGCGCAAGAAGGTGGACTGGCTGCCCGCGTCGGTGCAGTGGACGGAGAAGTTCGAGGATATCGAGGCTTCCGATGCCGATATCGTCGTCGAAGTGATGGGTGGCCTGCAGCCCACCGAAGACTGGATTCGCCGGGCGCTGACGGCGGGAAAGTCTGTTGTTACTGCGAATAAGCAACTCATCTCGCGTTGCGGCACGGAGTTGATCAGCCTCGCGCGACGGAATGGCCAGGAAATCGCATTTGGAGCGTCGGTGGCGGGGGGTGTTCCCGTGATTTCTGGGCTGCACGAGGGCCTGGCCGGTGACGACCTGTTCAAGATTTGCGGGATCCTAAACGGGACGTGCAATTACATTCTCAGTCAGATTGAAAGCAATGGCGTGTCGTTCGCCTCGGCTCTGCGGGAAGCGCAGAAACTCGGCTTCGCCGAGGCTGATCCGACCGAAGACGTCGACGGTCTCGATGCGCGTGCCAAACTCGCGATCCTTGCCCGTGTTGGACTGCACTGTGCCGTCGATCCTGATGCCATTAAGTGCCGTTCAATTACTCCGATTGACTCGGTCGACTTCGAATACGCCAACCGGCTGGGATGCACGATCCGCCAGATTTCGCTGGCGGAACTGAAGGGGAACGAGTTATTCGTTGCAGTTCAGCCCGCACTGGTGGAACTGAACTCGCCGCTGGCGAGCGTGGAAGGCAGCCAGAATCTGGTGATGTCTACCGGGGTGTATGGAGGTGAGACGGTCTTCGGTGGTCATGGAGCGGGAGGCCATCCCACCGCGGTCGCAGTCGTCTCAGACATTCTGGCGATCGCGCGCGCCAGGCAGGCCGGAATCGACTCCGCAGCGGGCGCCTCCCAGAAGTCGCCCACGGTCACCGCTGACTTCACAACCAAGCACTACTTGCGCTTTATCGTGAAGGATCGTCCGGGGATTATCGCCAGCCTAGCGACAATCCTTTCGCATTGCGGCATCAACATCGACTCGGTCTTACAGAAACCGGGCTGCCCGAAGTCGCACTTGCCGTTTCTGATTACGCTCGAGGAATGCAAGGCGTCGCTGGTGGATCGTGCATTGCAACAAATTAACGCTCTGGACTTCCTGGTACAGCCCTGCTTGCACTTGCCCATTCTGGCGGGGGAGCTGCACGCGAAGTGAATCGGCTCAGGAATGAAGGCGTTCGGCCTGTCCAAATCAGTCAGCTAACCTAGGTCCAGGGCGATCTTGAGCCGGTCTTCTAGCGCCCTGAGGGATTGAGCATCGAGCTGACCCAACAGTCTCCCAAGTCGATCCTTGGTGATCGCCCTGATCTGCTCGCACAGTGCCACCGAGTCGAGTGCGAGCCCTCCGGCACCCTTCTGCAGCAAGAGTTGACTTGGATAGATCCGTGCACAATTGGCTGCGTTTGTGCACGGAATACATACGACAACGCTGCTGTTCTGATTGATGGCATCTCTGCTGATGATAATTACCGGCCGCGAACCCGCTTGTTCGGATCCTCGAGTCGGATCCAGCAAAGCGAAGTAGACCTCGCCCCGGGAAGGGGTGCCGGTGGCCACGGTTAATCGCCCTCATCCGCGCGCTGAAGCGTCTGGCGATCATTGGAAGCAAATTGTCTGGTCACGATGCTGGACTCTCGCTGGTAATGAGTGTCGTGTTTCATCTTCGCGAACTCTCGATCGATGAACTCTCGCCGCACTCGCTGCAGCCGCTCCTCGAGAGACCGCACCAGCAGATCGTTCAAACTAGAGGCATCAGTCTCACCTTTCTCGAGTGCGCGGCGCGCTTCCTCGTAGAGGCGCCTGGGCAGGCGGACCGTCGTCGTTTGCAACGTCGACTTAACTGGCATGGCCTTCCACTCCTATCAGCAAAACCAATCACTATTGATACTATATCTATATTTCATATTATAGTATCATACTTGGCTGCAGATGGCTATACCGTTGGATGCGACCAGACAATCAGGCCCGCGATGAAATGGGATTTTATTCTTCCACGTGGAAGAAGTGCGCCATGTTGCGGAATTTTGCGTAGCGTCCGTTTAGCAGGTCGGGAATGGGCAGCCGCTTGAGTTCGGCCAGATGCTGCTGCAGCGATTTGTCCACCATCTCCGCGGCCTGGGCGTGGTCGGTGTGGGCACCGCCCGGCGGTTCGGTGATAACGCCGTCGACGATGCCGAGTTCAGTGAGGTCTTTGGGTGTGATTTTCATCGCGGCGGCGGCAATGTCCCGTTTGGTTGCGTCGCGCCACATGATTGACGCGCATCCTTCCGGTGAGATCACCGAATAAATCGAGTTCTCCATCATCAGCACGCGATCACCCACGGCAATCGCGAGCGCGCCACCGCTGCCTCCTTCGCCGGTGATGGTCACAATGATGGGAACTTCCAGGCGCGCCATTTCGCGCAGGTTGTAGGCGATGGCCTCGGCCTGTCCGCGCTCTTCGGCGCCCAGCCCCGGATAGGCGCCGGGAGTATCGATGAAGCTGAATATCGGCCGTCGGAACTTGGCGGCGATCTGCATCGCGCGCAGCGCTTTGCGGTAGCCTTCAGGATTGGGCATGCCGAAATTGCGGTAGACCTTCTGCTTGGTGTCGCGGGCCTTCTGATGCCCGAGCACGAGAACTTCTTCCCCGTGAAAACGGGCCATGCCGCACACGATCGCCGGATCGTCGGCGAAACCGCGATCGCCGTGAATCTCGCTCCAGTCGGTGAAAATGCGTTCGATATAGTCGAGGGTGTAGGGACGCTGCGGGTGGCGGGCGAGTTCGGTGCGCTCCCAGGGGTTCAGGTGCGATGAGATCTCCCGGCGCAAGTCGTTGACCCGATCATGCAACTGCTGCACCTGACGGCGTGTTGCCTCGTTTTGTCCTTCGAGCATCTCCAAGCGCTGAATCTGCTGCTCGATTTTTTCCAGTTCGTTTTGCGCTTTCAGTCCCGAATCCATTTTGATGACGTTTCCATTCCCGGAGGTATGATGGGCTTCCACGATCGATAGCAGAAACTCGGTTCCGAGGATCGCAGGGTTGACCCCTTGGCTGTCGGAATGTCCTGCCGCCCTTATTCTCCCTCGACTCATCGGCCGCACCTGTTAACGGGTAGGGATCAACTGATGACGCGCACGCTGCCGCGTCCGCACAGCTCTTCCACGCGACCAATGAAATTGCGGTCTGGCACCACATTATAGCCTTCGGCTTCCATCACCACCATGAAATCGCCTTCCCGCTCGACGTCAAACAGGACCTTGGCTTCGCCCTTGCGCTGGTTGAACAAGGCGTGCAGGGCACCGACGGTACTTTCGTTGGCCGTCTCAAGGGGAATTCGAATGCGTAACGCTCTTGGCAGGGGAACACGCGCTTCATCGAGCGGAATGATTTCTGCAGCCGTAATTTTGGGATTCGATCCTTCTTCGACGCGCACTCCGGCCCGCACCAGGACGGGCACCTCCAGCTTCACTTTGTCCTGCAGGCGCTTGTAGGCCTCGGGGAAGACGATCATGTCGACCTTACCCGTCATGTCCTCGAGTGCAGCCTGGGCATAGAAGTCTCCTCGCTTCGACTTGAGCACACGGACACCGGTCATGATTCCCGCCGTGGTGATCACTTCCTCCTTGGCGGTGGACGTGCGCATGGAGCCGATCTCTTCGATCGTCTTGGCGCCGAGATCCAGGAGCTTGTCTCTATATTTCTCGAGTGGATGTCCGGTGATGAAGAATCCCAGGATCTCTTTCTCGGCCGTCAGGCGCGTGTGCTCATCCCAGTCGGGTGTGTCGGGGAGAGCATCGTTCGCTTGATGCACAGGTTGGTCGTCGAACACACCGAAGAGGCCGTGCTGTCCGGACTCGGCGTCGCGCTGCGTTTTCTGGGCGCGCTCCATCGCCTTGTCGAGGGTCTGCATGAGTTGTGCGCGGCGGCCCAAGGAATCCATGGCGCCGCTCTTGATCAGGGATTCCAGCACGCGCTTGTTGAGCAATCGCAGGTCGACTTCTTCGCAGAATTCATACAGTGAACGGAAGGTGCGCCCCAGCTTCTTCCGCGCTGCGACGATCGATTCAATCGCATTGCCGCCCACGTTCTTTACCGCCGCCAGCCCGAAGCGGATCGCTTGCCCGTGGGGAGTGAAGTTCGCGTCGCTGACGTTGATGTCCGGAGGTTCGACGGCGATCCCCATCTCGCGGCATTCGTTGATGTATTTGACCACGTCGTCGGTGGAACCTGTCACGGACGTCAACAGCGCCGCCATGAACTCGACGGGATAGTGCGTTTTCAGATACGCGGTGTGATAGGCCAGCAACGCATAGGCGGCCGAATGCGACTTGTTGAAGCCGTAGCCCGCAAACTCTTTCATCAGGTCAAAGATCTTCTCGACCTTCTTCGGTGGAAAGCCGCGCTGCACGGCGCCCTTCACGAAGCGTTCGCGCTGGGCCGCCATCTCCTCCAGATTCTTCTTACCCATCGCCCGGCGCAGCAGGTCGGCATCGCCCAGCGAATACCCAGCAAGCCGGTTGGCGATCTGCATCACCTGTTCCTGGTAGACGATGACACCGAGCGTCTCCTGCAGCATCTCTTTCAATTCGGGCAGTTCATATTCAATCCTGCGGCGCCCGTGTTTGCGCTCGATGAAGTCGTCGATCATGCCACCCTGGATCGGGCCGGGGCGATAGAGCGCATTGAGCGCCGTGAGGTCCTCGATTGAATTGGGCTTGTAGCGGCGCAGAACGTCGCGCATGCCGTGCGATTCAAACTGGAACACTCCGGATGTCAGGCCGCTATGGAAAACCTTCTCATAGGTTTTTTCGTCTTCCAGCGGCACGTCATCGAGAGTAACGGGGATTGGCTGGGGCCATCCTTCGCCGCTACTCAGAACGGGCATGCCCGCGTCTTTGCTGTGCGTTTGTGTAATCAGCTTGAGGGTGTCGTCGAGAATCGTGAGCGTGGTCAACCCAAGAAAATCCATCTTGAGCAGGCCCATCTTCTCGACGGCAACCATGTCGAAGGCGGTAACAATTTCGTCGTTCTTGGTCCTGTGCAACGGGACGAGTTCAATCAGCGGCCGAGGCGAAATTACTACTCCGGCAGCATGCACTCCGGAGTTGCGGACAAGACCTTCCAGCTTGCGGGCTGTGTCGAGCAACTGGCGCACCTGGCCGTCCTTTTCGTATGCCTCCTGCAGTTGTGGCGATTCCTTGATGGCATCGTCGAGCTTGATGTTGAGCGTGGTCGGCACCATCTTGGCGATGCGATCGACATCGCTGTAGGGCACGTCCATGGCCCGTCCGACGTCTTTGATCGCCGCTTTCGCCGCCATGGTGCCGAAGGTGATGATCTGCGCGACGTTCTCGCGGCCGTATTTCTGGGTCACGTAGTTGATCACTTCGCCACGCCGGTTCATGCAGAAATCGATGTCGATATCGGGCATGGAAACGCGTTCCGGGTTGAGGAAGCGCTCGAACAGCAGTTCATGCTGCAAGGGGTCGAGATCGGTAATACCGAGGGAATAGGCAACCAACGCCCCGGCAGCTGAACCGCGGCCTGGCCCGACGGGAATGTTGTGCTCCTTGGCGTAGCGGATGAAGTCCCAAACGATCAGGAAATATCCTGAGAACTTCATCTGCTGGATGATGGCGAGTTCGCGCGCGAGACGCTGATCGTAATCGGAGAGGGGATGCTTCAACCGGCCTTTCTCGGACAGCCCTCGTAGCACATCCATGCGCCGGGCGAACCCTTGCCGCGTTACGTGCTCGAAGTAGCTGTCGAGCGTGTAACCGTCCGGAACCTCAAAATGCGGGAACGGGCTGGGAACTTTTTCGAGGCGCAGAGTGCAGCGCTCGGCAATGTCGAGGGTGCGGGTGAGAACGTCGGGCGAGTCCTTGAACACGCGGTACATCTCGTCGTGATTCTTGACATAGAACTGCGAGCCCTCGAACTTCATCCGGTTCGTGTCCTGGATGGATTTGCCGGTCTGAATGCAGACCATCACATCCTGGGCGTGCGCATCTTCCTCGCAGAGATAGTGGCTGTCGTTGGTGGCGACCAGTGGCAGGCCGATATCCTTCTCCAGCCGAAACAGGCCGGGATGGATGCGGTGTTCCATCTCCAGTCCCTGATCCTGAATTTCCAGAAAGAAATTCTCTTTCCCGAAAATGTCGCGGTAGAACGCGGCCGCCTCGCGGGCAGCATCGTATTTGTTCTCCATCAGACGCTCCGCGACTTCGCCCTTCAGGCAGCCGGAGAGTCCAATCAATCCCTTGGAGTGCTCCGCCAGAAACTTCTTGCTCACGCGCGGCTTGTAGTAAAAGCCGTGCAGCGAGGCTTCGGAGGTGATCTTGACCAGGTTGCGGTAGCCTTCTTCGTTTTCAGCGAGCACCAGCAGGTGGTTGTAGGTGTCGCCCTCGGGCGGCGTGCGCTCGATATTGTGGTCGTCCTTCTTGCAGACGTAGAGCTCGCAGCCGACAATCGGCTTAACGCCCTCTTTGTGGGCGGCGTTGACGAAGTGCACAGCGCCGAAAATGTTGCCGTGGTCCGTCATGGCGACCGCCGGCATACCCAGCTCTTTGACGCGATGGACAAGCTTTTCGACGTCGCAGGCGCCGTCGAGCAGCGAGTAATCGGTATGCAGGTGCAGGTGGACGAATTGGGAGCTCATGCGGAAGCAGGACCTGGGGAAGACATTGCTTCTATTCTATCGGCTCAGTGTGCTGGCGCAACGCCTGAGAATGGTGCAATTTGCTCAGGCTGGCGTGTTAAAGGCTTGCAAAAGGAAATTGATGCCCTCCACCAGGCAGGGAGCATCATTGTCCGACAAGTAAAGTTGGCGAGGGCTCGGTCTCTACTTGCCTTTCTTCTTTCCCTTCGGTTTCCCTTTCGGCTTGCTGGCATGCGGGTGGGAAGCCTTCTTGACCGGAGCTTTCTCGGGTTTCTTGGCCGGCGCCGGAACTGCCTTCACTGCGGCAGGAGCGGCCTTCGCTGCGGTGGCCTTGCCGGGCACGGCTTTGGCTTGCGGAAGCGCAGGCGTGACAGCCGGAGCAGCGGCCTTGCCTTTCTTCCCGCCAGCCGCTGCAGGCGCCGTCGCAGCGGCCGCTGCCGCGGCTTTTGCTCCCCTGCCGCGCTTTGCCGGCGGCGGCGGAGGCGGTGGCGGTGGAGGCGGCGCCAGCGGCTTCAGGAACTTCAGAGTCTCGGTCCGCGAGCGCAGCTTTCCATCGAGGAGCAACAGAAATACATCGTTGGCGATTTTTTCGTACGACGGCAACTGCGGCGTGATGTGCAATTCCGTCATCTCGGGCAACGGAATCTTCTGCTTCACCTGACGCCACTTGGTGAAGAAGTTCTTGATCTTCTGCACCACCGCCTGCTGCCGCGCGGTTACGGCGAGGAAGAGAATCATCTCCGGACTGGCCGAGGACAACAGTTGCCAGGTCCGCGCAGGGGTCGCCGCCTCTTTGCCCGATAACCGCTTGGCCAGTTCTTTGGCGTTGTCTTCGAGGTCTTTCCAGGCTTCCACCAGGTCTTTGCGGGGAATGGCCTTGCGCAGGTCAGAAATGTCTTTGTCGCCGAGGCGCGAAGTCAGGAAGTACAACACGGGAGCGGCAACGTCGGGTGTGTAGCCGAGTTCATTCATCTGCTGACGCGTCTTCATCAGCGTGCTGAGGCCCGCGGCATCGACCTTGGCCGAACTCCAATGATCGTTCAGTACCTTCAGCCATCCTTCTTTTTCATACGCCTTCAGGATGTTGAGGGGATCGTCCTCGTAGGCCAGTTGTTCGATCTCGTAGCCGATCGATCCATTCCGGATGTACTCGATATACCCGTTTTCCTTGGCGGCGTCGTAGCGCAGCTGGGTGCGCTCTTCGAGCGGCCAATGGAAACGTGCGGTGAACCGCGTGGCACGAATGAGACGCGACGGATCCTCGAGGAAAGCATAGTTGTGGAGCACGCGCACGACTTTCGCTTCGATGTCGGCAGCCCCGTTGAACGGATCCATCAATAAGCCGCGCGAGCCCTCGTTCAAAGAGAGAGCCATGGCATTGACGGTAAAGTCGCGGCGCCGCAGGTCCTCGATGATGGTCGCCGGCGCGATCACCGGAGGCTTGCCCGTCTTCTCGTACGTCTCCGAACGAGCCATGGCGATCTCGGCGCGTACCCCGCCGGGCAGGGTCACAAGGAGGGATCGGGTCTCGTCGTCGGCATCGCCCACCACCGCGCCAGCCCGCTCCAGATCTTTTTGCAATTTGAGAGCGTTGCCCTGGACGGTGAAGTCCAGATCACGGATGGGGAAGCCGGTGATGATGTCACGGACGGCGCCGCCGGTCAGGTAGAGGTTCATCTCCGCCGCTTTGGCGGCGTCCTGTACCAGGCTGACTGCTTTTTGCTGGTCCGGCGAGAGCCGGGTCTCCAGGGTGTAGATGTAATCGGCCATGCCTTCCTAGTCGCCGAGCTGTGGCTGGAGCGGGGCGTTATCCACAAGATTTCCACAGGCAGGGGCGATGGGACCGGGAAACCCTCCCGCCAGCAGAATCTAACCCTCTCTAGATATTAGACTTATACAACAACCGTCAAGTTGCGGCAAGCAAGAGAAAATAACACAAAGGTTTACCGTTTGGCTACTGTGATCGGACAAACTGGTCCAACGCAGCGGGAAAGTGCGAAAATCCCACCAGAACCTTCAACCTCCGCATGGAACGTGGCGCTCCACGTGGACCTTGAATGATTCGCTCGCATGCCTTCAACCCACAAGAAAGTGATCGTGCGCAAGCTGGACCGCGACTCGGTCAGCGGCTATGTTGCACCCGCCAATTTTGTGGTAGAAGGCAAGCTGGAGCTGCTTAATACGGCGGGCAATGTCGTTGCCGTCGAACTGCGCGACATCCGGGCAGTCTACTTTGTACGCGAATTTTCCGACTCGGAACTTCTCACTCGCAAGACCTTCACCACCCGCCCGCGCACCGAGGGTCTCTGGGTGCGGATGAAATTCAAGGACAACGAAATCGTCGAAGGCATCATGCCCAACGACCTGGCGCAGAATCCCGCTGAGGGATTCCTGATCACTCCACCTGACTTGCGCTCGAACACGCAACGCGTCTTTGTGCCGCGCACCTCGTTGTCGATGTTGACGGTGATTGCTGTGATCGGCGCCGCCCGGCGACGCCGCAAGGGCATGCCGGATACGCGACAGGTCACGTTGTTTGAGCCGTAGGGCGGGTCACAGGTCACAGCGAAGACTACAGCTTCCCCGACGCCTGCTTCCGATTACAATCACCCTTCGACCGACAGGTACACCCTCATGAAACTCTCGCAGATCGCGAAATCGCTTGGCGCCACACTTGAGAACGGCTCTCCCCATACGGAAATCACCGGCGTTGCCGGCATCGAACAAGCGGGCCCGGGCCAGATTACGTTTGTCTCGAATCCAAAGTATGCCGCCGCCGCAAGAACAACCAAGGCCGCCGCAGTTATCGTCTCCGAGGACTTCCCTTCCATCTCTGCAGCCATGCTGCGGAGCAAGAACCCGTATCTCGCCTGGGCCCGAGCCATTGAACTCTTCTACCAGCCGCCACGGTACGCGCCGGGGATTCATCCGACGGCGGTGGTGCATTCCTGGACCAAGATCGGGAAGAACGCGCATGTCGGTCCCTATGTCGTCATCGATGAAGGAGTTGAAGTCGGCGATAACGCGGTCCTGCTCGCCCATGTCGTGATCTATCGCGGCGCCAAGATCGGTGACAATTTCTTTGCCCACGCCCATGCCGTGGTCCGCGAATTCTGTCAACTGGGAGACAACGTCGTGTTGCAGAATGGCGTGGTGGTGGGCGCCGACGGCTTCGGCTTCGCCAAGGACGATGCCGGCCACTGGCACAAGATCGTCCAGTCAGGTCCTGCAGTCCTTGAAGACAACGTGGAAGTGCAGGCCAATGCCTGCATCGACCGCGCCAGCGTGGGGGAGACACGGATTGCTCGCGGGGCGAAGATCGACAACCTGGTTCAGGTCGGGCACGGGTCGAGCGTGGGTGAAGATACCCTGCTTTGCGCGCAGGTTGGCTTAGCCGGCTCGACCGAAGTTGGGAAGAGTGTGATTCTCGCCGGACAGGTCGGAGTTGCCGGTCACTGCAAGATTGGTGACGGCGCCATCGCCACCGCCCAGAGCGGAATCCCCAGCGACGTTGCCGCGGGAGCGACCGTGAGTGGCTATCCGGCGATTGATAACAGGCTTTGGTTGCGGTGCAGTGCGGTGTTCAACAAGCTGCCCGAGTTGGCGAAGGCGCTAAGAAAATCAGCTGCGGACTGAGGCCGCTCCGTCAGCAGTGGCCCAGCAGTATGAATACCAGATAATGGGATATTGAATTGAGGGCTGTCGCTAGTCTCGCAGCCCTTCCGGCAGCCCACTGTTAATCACGTCGCGCACCTTCGCCATCAACTGCTCGCGGTCACCGAAGTTGTTGGGCTCAATGGGATCGTGGAACTGCACCGTCACCGTTCCCGGCTGAATCGAGAACTTCGCCTTGGGCATGACTTGCTCAGTTCCGGAGATGGTGATGGGAACGACCGGAATTTTGCATTCCTCCGCGAGGTAGAACGGGCCTTTCTTGAAGGGCAGCAAGCGGCCATCGAAGGAACGCTTGCCTTCGATATAAATCGTCATGTTCAGTCCCTTCTGGATCGCCTTGACCGCATCGCGAACTGCGGCAATGCCAGCGTCGCGATTACCGCGGTCCACCGGCACCAGGGAGCCGATCAGCATGATTTTGCCGAGAATGGGGTAGCTGAACAGTTCTTTTTTCACCATCACCGAGGTCTGCCGCGGGATGAGTGGCAGCATGATCGGGGGATCAAGATTCGAAATGTGGTTGGACATGAAAATGTAGGATCGTGAAGGGTCGATATTCTCCAGTCCTATGGTCCGCACCCGCACTCCGGCGACGCGGACGCCGGTAAACGCACCCCACATGCAGGTGCGATAGAGAAAGCTGACGTCTTTCGTGAGATAAGTCCAGGGAATTCCCATCAGCGCGGCGATGGGGAGAGCAATGGCCCAAAAGATGAGCATCAGAATCGTACGGAGCGGGGACGCGCCTTTTCGCGCGCGATAGGTCCCCGAATTCACCGCCGATTCCATGTTGTGCATTGGATTCTTAGTAACTCGCCTTGCGCTAAGCGCCCACCCCGCGCTCACGCAGACGCTTGGGTAGCTTCTCATAGATGCCGCCGAATCCGCCATTGGATAGGATGGCAACCACGTCGCCCGCGCGCAGTTCGGGTGCGATCGCATCGACAATGCTGTCGGCATCGGCGATCACCTGCGCCCGCCGCCCGCTCTGCTGGATCTTCTCCACAACCTGGTTCAGATTCAGCCGCTCCGCCTCTGGAATTGCCTCGGACTTGAACACATTGGCAACGACTACTTCATCCGCCGTGGCAAGACTTGTTGCGAGGGCCTCCTGCAGGACGTTGCGGCGCATGGTGTTCGAACGCGGCTCGAGCACAGCCCATAGTCGTTGTCCGGAGTAGCGGGAACGCAGCGCCCGCAGCGTCTGCTCGATGGCGGTGGGATGATGAGCGAAGTCATCAATGATAGTGATTCCATCGACTTCTGCTCTCACTTCCAGCCGCCGCTTCACGCTGTGGAACGTGCGCAGGGCGTCTGCAATCACTTCTTTTGGAATGCCGTAGTCTGCTGCCAACACCGCGGCGGCGGTCGCGTTCCATACGTTGTATTCACCTGCAAGCGGAAACTCGAACTTCGCCCACGGTCTGCCTTCACACAATACCGACCAGGAAGTTTTCTCTGTACCCAGCTTCAGGTCTGCGATCTGCCAGGTTGCCTGGGTAGTTGATCCGTAACGTTCCACCGGGCAAAGCGCCTTTTGCAGACAGCGCGCAACGCTCTCTCCTGTGTCGAAGGCGATGATCCGTCCCCGGCGCGGGACCAGGTTCACCAGGCGCTTGAATGCGGTTTCAACGGCATCGAGGTCCTTGTAGATGTCGGCATGGTCGAATTCGACCGACGTCAAAATCACGGCGTCGGGAAAATAGTGCAGGAACTTGGGCCCCTTATCGAAGAAGGCGGTGTCGTACTCGTCGCCCTCGAGGATGAAGTAACGCCCGTCGCCGAGCCCGAAACTGCTGCCAAAATTCTCGGCAACACCGCCAATCAGGAATGACGGATTCAGTTCGGCCGTGTGGAAGATCCAAGCTAGCATCGAAGTAGTCGTCGTCTTGCCGTGGGTTCCGGCGACAACCAGCACTTCTTTGCCCAGGAGAAATTCGTCATGCAGAATCTGCGGCAGCGAACAGAATGGAATGCGCTCATCCAGCACGTACTCCAGTTCGATGTTGCCACGCGAGATTGCGTTCCCCACGATTACAAGGTCGGGACGAGGTTTCAGATTGGTCTCGGCAAACGGCTGCGCCACGGCGATGCCCAGTGCTTCAAGAAACGTCGACATCGGCGGGTAGGCCGAGGCATCGGACCCCGTGACGCGAAATCCACGTTTCGCCAGCATGCCCGCCAGCGACGCCATAGCCGTACCGCAGATACCAATCAGATGAATATGTTTTGAATGACTGCTCATGATGATTGCTGCAATTTCGCTTCGAGACTTCGGGCTGCGGGCTTCGAGCGGCCCACCGCATCCATTCTGCCCGAGCCGGTTTCCCTTCGTGTACCTTCGTGTCCTCCGTGGTTATCGCTTTGCGGTAGCAGCTTCCAAAATCTTCAGCACCACGTCATCGCCGACGACCAGCCGAGCCCGCACCCCGATTGGGACCGTAATATTCGCTCGCGACACATGCCCGGATCTCATCCCGAACGCGACCGGGATCTTGAGATCCCCGAGAATCCGCATCACAACTTCTTCCAGGGTGTAGTCCTGGTCGGCGCTCTGGCGGCAGTCGAGCATTTCACCAAAAATGATGCCTCGCACGCCCGCCAATTTCCCCGCCAGCTTCAA
>Ga0335076_10002177_pt1 | contig 19336 bp, 11 predicted proteins | sample Lox_Sample_25_FD_206717 | JGI IMG/M metagenome (GOLD analysis project Ga0335076, IMG submission 206717) | Soil microbial communities from Loxahatchee National Wildlife Refuge, Florida, United States - Lox_Sample_2.5 | ecosystem: Environmental > Terrestrial > Soil > Wetlands | place: USA...
AGCCGCGCGATCGCGCTCCTGGCGTCGGTCGCCGGCGTGCGGGCCGGTGCGGCTCGCGGCGGCGTCATCGGATCGCGCGCTCGGCCGGAGCGGTTGAGCGGCCGCTCCACGCACGAACCCGGCCCAGATCGCTCGCTTGCGTCACACGATCCGGTTGAACGCGATGTACGGTGCCACGGCCGCGCCAGAGCCCAAGCCCGGATTCGTGAGCACGGTGTTGAACTTCGCCTCCTCGCCGTGCAGCGCGAGGTAGTTCAACACGACGAGCTCGGCAAGCTGCGTCACGCTGTTGGCGAATGGGCTCGACGCCGTGTCGATGGCGCCCGTTGCTTTGAACGCGCCGAGCTGTTGCGACGCCGCGCCGTTGCGCAGCGCTGGCCGCCCGGTCGGGCTGTAGACGAGCGCAAAGCTCGCGGCCGTCTGCGAGTCGTCCGACTGCCAGCGGTACTTGGTCGTGCCGTTGCCGTCGTCCTCCGCGGTGCTCGTGTCGGCGGACACGGAGCCGTCGCTGAACACGTAGACCATCAGCGGCTTGCCGAGCTGCGCCGCGTACTCGAGCGACGCGCCGATCACCTGGCCGATCGCGAAGTCCTTCGCGTCGGTGCTAGGCCTCGGGGTCTGGTGATAATCGCGCCCGCCGAATGAGATCGTGCCCGCGCCGCCGAAGCCGTTGATCACGACCTTCATCGCGGCCGCGGCCTTCACGAAGTCGGCGTTCTGGGTGAGCTCGGTGCCCGGGAAGATCGCCTGTAGCAGCGTGTCCGCGTTCGGGTCGAGCTGCGCGGGCGTGATCGTCGTGTTGAGCGTCGCGGTCGTCTTGTCGAAGCCGCACTGCACGAGGTCCTTCGTCGCCTGCGTCTCGGTGATCTTGCCGAGCTTCAGCGCGCTCAACGTCGCCGCCGCCTGCGCGACGCGGCCGTTCGGGAACGTGTTCGTGCTGCCGCCGACGAGGCCCATGGCCTCGGTGCGGTTGCTGACCTTCGTCGGCCGCAGGTCGGCCGTCACCATCGACGCGGGCGCCGCGGAGTTGCCGCCCGAGTCGGTGTTCTGCGAGCCGATCGTCGCGACGAACTCGCCGTTCGCGCCCGCGAGCGCGATGCCGTAGATGGGATTGTGCGGGTTGTTGCCGGTGTCGTTTTCCGAGCGCGCCGGCACGACGAAGCCGTTCGTGCTCGCACGCGTGCCGGCGCTGGTCTTGCTCAGGAGCCCGCGCAGCAGCGCGCTGTTCGGATGCATCGCGAGCCCGAACGTCGTGTCTACGCCCACCGTCTGCGGCACGATCGCGGCCGGCAGGCCGAGCTTCGCGTAGCCCGCGGGGTCGAGGAAGTCGAGCTGGCCGCCGGCCTTGCCGACGATCACGTTCGAGCCTGCGATGTTCGCGCCGCCTGCCTGGTCGATCGCGAGGAACGGAATTTTGCCCGCGCCGATCGTGCCGCCCGAGGCGACCTGGCAGCCCGTCTGCGCGTGCACCTCGCGCGCGAGCAGCGTCGCGATGCTCGGCAGGAACACGGTCGCGGTTCCGGCGATCAAGCCGCGCGCGAGGAACTCGCGACGCGTAGCCGGCCTGCCGTGGCCGCTCACGCGACAATTCTCCTCGATGCGCTGCTCGAGTTGCCTTTGCCGCTCGGCCGCGGCGCGCTGTAGCTCTGTGTATTTGCCCATGGGTGTGATCCTCTGGTAATCAGTTGAGCGTCACGGCGGCGCTCGAGAGCGTCGCTGCGCAGGTGGCCTGGAGCGCGGTCTGCGCGGTCGTGCCCGTGCAGCCGTTCGTGCAGCCGAGGTCGCCCATCATCTTCACGAGCTCGGTGTGCACGGACGCCTTGTCCGGCTGGTCCGCGAGGTTCGTGCCGAGCAGCTTGTCGTAGACGGTGTCTGCGATCTGACCCTGCGCAGTCGCGCCGATCGTGCAGGCGCCGAAGAAGCCGCTGCACGTCGTCGCGTTCGCCACGATCTCACCGCAGTACGTGGTCGCGAGTCGCTGGATCGCGAGCTGCTGGCTCGCGCCGAACGCGAGCAAGTCGGAGGTCGTCGGCAGCGAGTCCTCTACGTCGGCGTAGAGCGTCTGCACGGCGGTATCTCCGATGCTGATCCCGGTGAGCGCTGCCATCGTCGCATCGATCTGCGAGAAGCTGCGCACGCCGAGCGCGGGCTCCGGGACGTCGGGTGCCGGCGCGGGCGGCGAAGAGGGCGGCACCGTCTCCGCGAGCCCGACCTTCGTTCCGAGCGCCTCGAACTCCAAGTGGAACTTGTCCATGTCGGGTCCGAGCGCGGCCGGAACGACTGCACCGAGCGGCGACAGCTCCGTGCCAGACGCCGACACCGTGGTGTCCACACGCCGGAACGTTTGCGCCGCGACCGGCACGTTGTCGTTGACCGCGATCCGGATGTTCTTGACGATCGTGTTGGCCGGGCCGACGAACGTCGGCTTCGCGAACAGGTAGCTCTTCGCGTCGAGCGGCGCGGCGAGCAGGTCGACGCGCGCCTGCGCGCCGACGATGCTCGAGACGTCGAACGACAACGTGACGAGCCCGCCCGCGCCGGCCGCGAAGTTTTGTTGCACCTCTGCTGCGCTCAGCGCCTTCTTGTGAATCGCGACGAGCTCGAACGTGCCCATCCAGAGCCGGTCGTTCGAAGTTTCGTTGCCGAGCACGAATATCTGATCGTTCGTCCAGCCCAGCGTCGCGGGCGCGCTCTCTTCCGCCGAGAGTTGACCGTTCACGTAGAGCTTGCGGCCGACCGCGGGATCGAACGTGAGCACGACGTGCTGGAGGGCGGTCGCGACGTCGGGGTTAGGCCCGTCGAGCTGCGGGTCGCCGTTCGCGTTGCTCACCGAGGTCCGCACGCGGCCGCGATAGTCGGTCGCGTTCTGCCCGAGCATGAAGTTGCGAGTGCTCGTGCCGTTCGAGTAGCTCACGATGCGCGCGGGTCCGCTCTGCGTGAGGTTGTCCGGAATGATCCAGGCCTCGACGCTGAATTGGCCCGCTGGATTGATCGCGTTGAAGAGCTTCTGGCTATCGGCCAAGCTCGCCTGCGCGCTGCCCGACACGTTCTTCAGGCCACCTTGCACCCAGTCCATGCCGGTGATTTGCAAGGTGATCTGGCCGGCTTTATCCGTCGTCGTGGTGCCGGCCCCCTCGGCGAAGGGGAAGATCGCGACCGCGTTCGCGTCGGCGCGGCCGTTGCCGGAGCCCATGCCTTGCGAAAAGCTCGTGACCGCGCTCATCAGCGCCTGCTGCGTCGGCGGGGGGGAGGCCGGTCGCAGTTGCGCCCATTGCTGGATCGCGGCGAGGAAGTCGGCAGCGATCGCGTCGCAGGCCGCGTTGCCGCCGCAGTTGTGCCGATCGACGGCAGGCCGCAGATACACACGCGACAGCTGCGGGTTCACGAGGTCGACCTTCTGCTGCGTCGTGATCACGTTGTAAGCGGTCGTCACGTCGGCCACCGCGAACGTCGGGATCTGCGTCGCGCCGTGGCAGCCCACACAGAGGTTTTGCGGGTCGCGCAGGTGCGGGTAGAGCGTCTGCTGGAACGCCGCGATGTCGGTGGTCGGCGGCGTGGTCGTCGGCGTCGACGGGTCGACGGGCGTCGGCGTGCCGTCGGTCGGCGGGGTACCCGGCGCCGGAGTGCCCGGCGAGCTGCCAGGCGGTTGCGGAGTTTGCGTGCCGGTGCTGTCGCCCGTCAGCGTCGTCGGCTGCTCGTCGCGGACGCAGCCCGCGATCGCGAGCAGGAGCGCGAGAGCCGCGAGCGCGCGCGGCGACGCGAAGCGCAACGTGCGTTCGCTGCGCTGGAATCGATTGTCGTGGTTCACGGTGATCCTCCCAATCCTCTGAGCCGCGTCGTCACTCGCCCATGCAATACACGGCGGTCTCGGCGAACACGCGCTTCATGCTGTGGTTGTTGGCTTCGAAGCTGTTTGCGATCGTCTGCACGGCCTGCAGGTCCGCGGTGCCGTTCGGCGTGCGGTAGCAAACCTTCTCGAACACCTTCTTGACCTGGCACTCGGAGAACTGGCGCGTCTTCGCGAGCTCCATGCCGAGAGACTTCGCGCCGTTGCCGGAGCCCGGCCCTTGCCAGCCGACGAACGCGTTCGGCCCGACTCGCCAGTAGTTGATCCACGAGTCGCCGATCGTCTGGTAGCCGTACGGGAACGTGCTCGGGGCTTTGAGGTATTTCGGTTGCACGTTGTTCAACGTGTAGTTGAGCTTGTTCGCGGTCGCGTCGTAGTCGTAGAAGGCGAAGGCACCCGCGAGGCCATCGAGACCGGCGTGACAGCCGATGCAGTCGTTCAAGAACAGGTTGCTGTCGCCGCCGGGGGAGCGGCTCACGTCTTGGCGAATCCGATCGGGCCACGCGGACACGTCTCGGAAGTCCTCCATGTCCATGCACAGCATGTTGAGGGCCGCGAAGCGCACTGCCGCGCGGTTGGTGCCGGCGACGAGAAACGCCTGCGCGAAGCCGCGCGTCGTCATGATTCCGGCGGTGTCGCCCGCACCGAGCACGCTGCCGGGCAGTGTCGATTGCGTCGCGCGCACGAGATTTGCGGTCTGCGAGAGATCGACGCGCTTCGTTTGCAGGTCTAGATAGTGAGCGTTGTCGGTCTGCGAATAGGCGACGCTCGTCGCCGCGCCCGAGCCGATGTAGACGATGTCCTCGTACATCACCTGGTCGAAGGGCACGTCGTCGCGGACCATGCCGATCACCGTCGCGGTCGAGTCGTTGAGATCCGCGTACACCGAGAGGTCGCGGTTCGTCCACGGCGTCGCGAGCTCGCGCACCGTCGTGTTGTAGAACTCCGGGTTCGTCATCGCCTGCATCGCGGCGCCGACCGCGTCGCCGGCTGCGACCTTCGCCTGCATCGCGTCGAGCACGGTCGAGCTCGGCGGCGTGCCGACGAGCCGGTCGTGCAGGCGCTCCGCCTGCTCCCGCGGTCCGGCCTGGCTCGCTGCCGTCGCGGCGACGCACAGCGCGGCGGCGGCCGCGTGCGCAATCCTCGAGATTCTTCGCTTAGTTGGGCACATCCCTGGCACCTCGTAGATCCGTCTGTGACTTGCGCCCGCGCGCCAGCGGCGCGCGCAAGGCGCAGGCAATCGGTGTCGCGAAGCACTAGGCCGAGCGAAGGACGAGACAGAGCGCGGCCGCTCGTGACTCGAAGACACCCCCTACGGTGCAGGCGTGCGAGTCGAATCGACCCCCGACAGACTCGCTCGTCGACAACCGCAAACTCCCTGCATCGGCGATCGCTTCTCTCTGCAAACGACTCGAGTGTGAGTGCGCGTCGTAGACGAAAGAAAAAATCGCGATGTGCGGCCGAGTCTAGAAGCCAATCGATGCTCGACAAGCGAGTTGCAACATAACTCGCAAAATTCCAATTTCATGTTCCCTTATGGCGACAGTTGTACGAGCGCGATGGTTTTGCGGTGTACTAGCGACGCGTCGATGACGCGGGACGACGAGCTCGACAAGCGCGGGGGTGCGTGAGTCGAGCGCGAGGGGTGCGGTCGGTGGTGGGAACGCCGGCTCGCAAGCGATCGATGACGACAAGGGGCGATGCGGCAAAGGAATGGCCACGATCCCTTCCGGCATTCGCGCCGTCCGAACTCCCAAAGAACTGGCGCCACCCGCGAAAGACGCGGAGTGGCGCGGACTCTACGAGCGCTTCGGCGCGCGGGTGGGATTCGGCGCGGCGTTCTTGATGGTGCTCCTCGGCTGGCTTGGCCGAGACGCGCGCCTGCTCAGCGCGGGCAAAGGCTTCGGCCTCGCTCTCGGCATCTTCGCGATGACCTGCATGCTCGCGCAGCTGCTCTATCCGCTGCGCAAGCGTTTCCGCTCGCTCAAGTTCCTGGGACCCGTGAAGCACTGGTTCCGGTCGCACATGATCATCGGCACCGTCGGGCCGCTGGCCGCGCTTTATCACTGCAACTTCTCGCCGGGTGCGTTCAATAGCCGCGTCGCGCTCTATTCGGCCCTGCTCGTGGCCGTGAGCGGCTTCGTGGGTCGCTACATCTACTCGAAGATCCATCAAGGGCTCTACGGCCGGCGCACGACGCTGACCGAGCTGCTCGCGCGCGTCGCGGCGGCGAAGCCGACCGATCCGCGCATCGCGAAGTTCGTACCCGAGCTCAGCACGCGTCTCGCGACGTTCGATCGCACGGTGCTCAAGCCTCCCACGAGCCTCGCAGCCTGCGCCGTGCTCCCGCTCCGGCTCGCGCTGCGCACTCGCTACGAGCGTTTCGCGCTGCTGCGTTTCGTGCGCCGCCGTCTGCTCATCGAGTCGGTCTGCTCGCCGTGGGTCGCGCAGCACCGTAAAGGCTTCGAGCGAATCACGCGCCAACACGTCGCGACGCATCTGCGCGCAGTGCGCCGCGTGGCGGAGTTCATTGCTTACCAACGCCTCTTCGCGCTGTGGCACGTCGTGCATCGGCCGTTCTTCGGAATCTTGCTCGTTGCGCTCGCGGTTCATCTCTACGCTGTCTATCGCTACTGATGCCGCGCTCGTTCCCACCGCCGCTGCTTCGCGTTCGCCTCTTCTGGCTCGCGATCGTCGCAGCCGCGGCGGCCGTGTCGCCGTCTTGGTCAGCAGCGTTCACGCTGCGCAGCTTGATCATGCCCGGGCAGGTGATCGAGGGGCACGCGAAGATCGAGGAGCAGTGCGACAGCTGCCACGAGAGCAAGGAGACGCAGAAGCAGAGCGAGCTCTGCTTCGCGTGCCACAACGAGATCCGCGGCGACCGCGTGAGCGGTAGCGGCCTGCACGGCGCCCGCGCAGCCGCCGGCAAGGAATGCGTCGAGTGCCACGCAGAGCACAAGGGCCGCGCGGCGAACATCACGGGGCTCGACGCAAAAGCATTCACGCACGCGCAGACCCAGTTCCCGCTCGCCCCCGCGCACGCCGGCAAGCCGTGCGCATCCTGTCATGCTGAGGGCAAGAAGTATCGCGAAGCGCCCACGCAGTGCAGCGCGTGTCACGCGCGCGACGACGCGCATCAGGGGAAGCTCGGAACCGCGTGCGAGGGTTGCCATACCGCGACCGCGTGGAAGATGGCGGACTTCGATCACGCGAAGGCCGCCTTCACGCTCGCGGGTGCGCATGCGATGGCGGACTGCACGGCGTGTCATCGGGACCGCGTGTTCGTGGGCACTCCGACTCAGTGCGTGCAGTGCCACCGGACGAAGGACAAACACGCGGGCAAGAACGGGACGGACTGCGCCGCGTGTCACGCGGCGACCGCGTGGGCCGATGTGAGCTTCGATCACGGTGCGCGCTCGGGCTTCGCGCTCACCGGCAGGCACAAGCAGCTCGCGTGCCAGTCTTGTCATGCGGCCGGAGTCGCCGCGGCCGTGCCGCGCGCGTGCGTGGGCTGTCACAAGGGCGACGATCGGCACGAGGGTAAGCTCGGCACGGGCTGCGCCGACTGCCATCAGACGACGCGTTGGTCCGACACGGGCTTCGACCACTCCGCCGCGACGCGCTTCGCGCTGCGCGGCGCGCACGCGCGGCTCGAGTGCGCGGCGTGTCACGTGCACGGGGTCGATGCGCCGCTCGGCCGCGACTGTGCGAGCTGCCACGCGGAGCACGACCCGCACGAGGGTCAGCTCGGGGCGCGCTGCGGCGGCTGTCACTCCGACGCCGCGTGGCGCGAGTCGGTTCGCTTCGACCACGGCCTCGCGGCGTTTCCGCTGCTCGGCAAGCACGCGGCGCTGGACTGCAAGAGCTGCCACGCGTCGCTCGCCTTTCACGACGCGGGCAGCGCGTGCTCGGATTGTCACGCGAAGGACGATCCGCACGCGGGCCGGTTCTCGAGCACGTGCTCGACTTGCCACAACCCGACCGACTGGCGGGACGCCCGCTTCGATCACGAGAAGTCGACGCGCTTCGCGCTCACGGGCGCGCACCGCGACGTCGCCTGCGAGACCTGTCACCGGGCCGCGGCAGACGCAAGCCGCGCGCTCGCAGCGGCGGCCCGCGGCGGTTGCGTGCAATGCCATCGCCGCGACGATCCGCACGGCGGCCGGTTCGGCGGGAACTGCGGCGAGTGCCACGGCACGACGTCGTTCACGGAGATCAAGGGGAGGTGAGCCATGCGCGCTCGTCGCTCGGGTCGTAGGTCGACGCAGCGCCGGTGGCGGCGCTCCGCGTCGTGGGTCGCGCGCATCGTCGGATCGCTGCTCGTTATCGTCGCCGCCGGTGGGGCCGACGCCCAGCGCGGCCCGGGCGCGGTATTCGATCACTTCACGACCGCGTTTCGCCTCGACGGGGCGCACCAGTTCGCCGAGTGCGAGAGCTGCCATGTCGACGGCCAGTTCGTGGGCACGCCGACGCGCTGCAATGGCTGCCACGCCGACGCCACTCGGGTGCGCGCGACGCCGCGGCCGGCGCAGCACATCGCGACGACCGAGCTCTGCGATTCGTGCCACCGCACGAATACGTGGGCGCCGGTGATCGCGGTCGACCACCTCGAGACTCTCGGCACGTGCGCGAGTTGCCATGACGGCCGGCATGCGCTCGGCAAGCCCGTCGACCACATACCGGCGAGCAATCAGTGCGGCGATTGCCACCGCACGACGGCGTTCTCGCCCGCGACGTTCGACCACGCGGGGATCACCGGCGCCTGCGCCTCTTGCCACAACGGCACGACGGCGGTCGGGAAGCCGGTCAACCACATCCCCGCGACGAACCTGTGCGAGGACTGCCACAACACGCTGACTTTCGCGTCCGTTGCGCGCGTCGATCACACGCAGGTGCTCGGGGTGTGCTCGAGCTGCCACAACGGCGTGATCGCGACGGGCAAGTTCGCCGGCCACGTCGCGACGACCGCCGAGTGCAACACGTGCCACAACACGACGACGTTCAAACAATGACGGTCGTTGGCCGAATGCACATTCGATCTGCCGCGGCACTGCTCGCGGTGCTCGGCGGCTTGGACGCCGCGCGCGCGGCCGCGCCGCAAGCGATCGAGGACGTACGCTTCGTGAAGCAGAACGGCGTCGTGCGCGCGGAGATCGTGTTTGCGTGCGCCGTCCGATATCTCAGTCACACGCCCGACTCAGGGCGCGAGCTGCAGATCCGCATCGTCCTCGAGCCGGACTGCGTTGCGGAGCTCGGCACGGGCGTCCGCAGTGAGCTCATCGAGCCGCCGGCCGGCAACCTCGCGGGCGTCAAGCAGATCGTGTTCGACACGACCGGGGAGGAGCGCGTCGCGTGGGTCGCGCTCGACGCAGGCCGTATCGTGCGCTTCGCGGTGAGCCAAGGCCCGATGCGCAACGTGCTGCGCGTGGAGATCGCGCAGCCGGAAACCGCGCAGGAGTCCGCCGATCGCGTCCCGGACGCGACCGCGCCGCGCGCGACCACGACCGCGCCGCCCGGTATGAGCGCATTGCCGCCGGCCCCGCTCGCGCAGGCCGCGGCGCCGCGCATGCCGGACGCGCCGCCCGGCGCCGCTTCCACGACGCAAGCCGCCTCGGAGGGACCCGCGGCGGCGGACGACCGCGCCGCGGCGGCGCCACCGCCGGAACGCCGCCCGCTGCGTCTCGTCCAACCGGCAGCAGCTCGCGCCGAGCGCTACGTTCTCCAGCTCGCCGCGGGCTCCAACGCCGCGGCTTTGGGCGAGTCGCTCGCGGTGAACGCAACCGAGATTGTCTACGTCAACGAGCAGAGCGCAGGCGAGCGAAGCTGGCAGGAGCTACGTCTCGGTTTCTTCGACACCGAGTCGGCCGCGCGCGCGCGGCTCGATTCTCTGCGCTCTCGGTTCCCGGACTCCGTGATCGCGGTGGCCGGGATCGCGGAGCAGGACGCGGCGGGCGAGCGCCGCCTGAACGCGCAATCCGCGGCGCCCCGGGTCGCGCCGGGCGGCGCGAGCGCGCTGCCCGAGCTCTCGGCCGAGCGCCGCGCGGCGCTCGCCGCAGAGGCTAACGACGCGCTGCTCGCGCAAAGCTACGACCGCGCGATCCAGATCTACTTGCGCTTGCTCGAGGATCCCGGCTACGAGGATCGCCGTGGCGCGCGCGAGCGGCTCGGCGTGGCGCGCGAGCGCAACGGGCAGATCGCGCAGGCGCGGCTCGAGTACCAGACCTATCTCGACGAGTTCCCCGACGGCCCGGACTCGGAGCGCGTGCGCCAGCGGCTCGCGGGTCTGCTGGCGTCGACGAGCCCCGCGCGGCCGCGCGCGGAGGTGATCGACGCGAGAGCGTCGGCCTGGAGCTACGCCGGCGGGGTCGCGCAGTACTACCGACGCGACCTCTACGAGCCGCTCGCCACGTTGCCCGAGACCGAGCAGGCCGCGCTGCTCACGAACATCGATCTCGTCGTGCGCCGCCGCGGCGAGCGCTTCGACCTGAACACGCGCATCGACGCCGCCTACCGCTACAACTTGCTCGACCCGACGCCGTTCGATCCCGCCGAGCAGCTCTATCTCACGAACGCCTATGTCGACCTCGTCGATCATGAGAACGATTGGTCGGCGCGCCTCGGCCGCCAATCGATGCACACGAGCGGCGTGCTCGGCCGCTTCGACGGCGCGCACGCGGAGTACCAGTGGCGGCCCGCGGTCGGCTTCAATTTGACGATCGGCAGGCCCGTCGACTACCCGCGCCACGCGGTCGACAACCATCGCGAGTTCGCCGCGTTCAGCACCGACCTCGACAAGCTGGTGAAGCAGTGGGACGTGAGCTTCTTCGGGATGATGCAGACCGTGGACGGTATTGCCGATCGACAGGCGGTGGGCATCGAGACGCGCCACAGCGGCACGGCCTGGAGCGTCGTCGGTCTCGTGGACGCGGACTTGTCCTACGGCGTGCTGAATTCGGCGCTCGTGAATGCGAACTGGCGGCCGACGCCGAAGCTCACGTTCTACGGCCGCATGAACTTCGGCGCCGCGCCCTATCTCACGACCCACAACGCGCTGATCGGGCAAACCGACGTGAGCATCGAAGAAATGCTGCAGACCTACGACGAGGCGCAGATCCGGCGAATCGCGCGCGACCGCACCGCGCAAGAGCGCGACGCGGCGCTCGGTTTCACGCGGCCGGTGCTCGACCGCTTCGAGCTCGACGTCGACCTCATGTACTCCGCGTACGACGCGACGGTCGCGTCGGCCGGCGTCGACGCGTTGCCCGCGAGCGGACCGCAGACGTTCTTCCAGGCGACGCTCGTCGGCTCGAGCTTCATCAGGAGCGGCGACACGACGATCTTCTCGCTACGCCGACAAGACACGCTCGCGGCCGCGAGCGACACGTTCGTATTCGACGTGCGCCTGCCGACGACGCGCCGGCTGCGCCTCAATCCGCGGATCGCGCTGACCGACCGCACGAGCGCCGGGGGCGAGCAGCAATGGATCGTCGCGCCCGAGCTGCGCTTCACGGTGCGCTGGGCGAATCACCATCGGCTCGACATCGACCTCGGTGCGCAGCTCTCCGACAAGAAGCTGCCCGCGCCGGATCCGACGCTCGACTTGTCCGTCGAGCAGAGCTCGGCCTATTTCGCGGAGATCGGCTATTGGTGGGAGTTTTGACATGACGATCGACAGCAGACGCGCTTCCGGCGCTGCGCGGCACGTTGTGAGCGCTTGCGATCGAGCGACGCGTCGCGTGCGGCGCGACGGCCTACTGCAAGCGGCGATCGGCTTGGCACTGCTCGCGCTCGCGGGTTGCGCGAGCCACGCGCCGCTGCGCTCGCAGCTCGACGAAACCGGCCGCACTTGGCTCAGCGTCGACGCGCCCGTCGCGCTCTCGCGAGCCGCGCCGCGGTTCAGCCGGGCGGCGCGCGACTATCTCTACCTCGCGCCGATCGAGTCGGACAACGGCGGCACGCGCAGGCACTATCTGTGGGTTGGTCTCGGCACGACCGTCGATCGGCGCTGGCCCTGGGCGGCGCCGCCCGAAGCGCAAACACTGTTGCTCGTGCTCGATGGCACGCCGCTCACCTTGTCGCTCGAGCCCTGGGATGTGCAGATGGGCGCAGGGCTCTATCGACCTCCGGCCCCGACCTACGCCGTGCGCCGCGCCAGCGTCTCGCTCGACGAGCTCGCGAGAATCGCAGCGGCGGCTTCGGTCGAGGCGCTCGTCGTTGCTCGCGACGGCGGCACCCTGTCGTACGAGCTCTGGAACGGGCATTGGTCGACGTGGGGCGCGTTCGTTGCGGGCGCGAGCGGGTCGGCCGACCGATGCGGCGGCGATTCGTCCCCCTGTTTGCGCACGGCGCGTCCGGTACCGCCGCAGCCGCGCGCGGCCGATCGCTAGGGGGCGGCGCCCTGGGCCGAGAGCCTGCTCCACGACGTCTTGACGAGGTCGTTCAGGCCGAGCGAGCAGAGCGCGGCGACTCCGATGATGACGGCGGTTTCGCGAAACGGTAGCGGCTTCAAGTCGGCGAGACCATGCAGCCCGATCAGGACTCCGATCACTCCGTCGGCGAGCAGCGCGTATGCCAGCACCGCGCTCGGCCGCGATCTCCAGAACGCTCGACGTTCGCGAATCGACACGATCGAGAACAACGCGAAGAACAGCAGAGTCTGGAACGTGAAGGTCTGCAACCGGCCGGCATCCTCGGCGAGACCGAAGCGGTGCCAGGCGAACGCCAAGAATCCGAGCGCCTCGATCAGCATGCTGCCGCCGAGAATCGCGGCCAGCACCACGAGTGGCCCGATGTTCCAAGTTTCGGGTCGTTGCGACGCCCGCACGCGGTCGGTCGAGAGCGCAATCTTCGCGAAGTCGGTCATGAACACCAATAGAATCATTCCGAGCGCTGAAATCACGAACTTGCCCGTCACGAGAAAGGCGATCACGACGAACCCCGACTTCAGGATCGTGCGGCTCACCTTGTTCACGATCCAGGTCAGGACGCGCTGATAGATCGCTCGGCCGCCTTTGACGAGGTCGACAATCTCCTTCAATCCATCGGTCGTGAGCACGACGCTCGCCGCTCCCTTTGCGACGTCCGTGGCGTTACTCACGGCGATGCCGACCTCGGCTTGGCGCAGCGCGGGCGCGTCATTGACACCGTCGCCGGTCATGCCGACGACGTGATCGGCGGCCTGTAGCGACTTCACGACGTTGTACTTGTCCTCCGGGAAGACCTCGGCGAAGCCGCCGCTGCGTTCTACGAGCTGCGCCGCGTCGGCGGCGGCTGCGCCGTCGGCGAGCCGCAGTCGCGCCGCGTCGACTACTTCGCCCAGGCCGAGCTCGCGCGCGACCTCCCGCGCGACCGCGAGCGCGTCGCCGGTCAGCATCTTCACCACGACCCCGAGCGCCCTTAGCTCGTCGATGAGATCGCGCGAGTCGGCGCGCGGGGCGTCTCGCAGCAGCGCGATGCCGACCAATCGCAACGGTTGCCCGTCGTCTGCGCGCGCCACTGCGAGCACGCGGAATCCGCGCTTCGCCGCTTCGTCCGCACGCGCTTCGAGCTCGGCGATGCCCGCCGCATCGACCGCGGCCGCCGCCGCCAGGGTTCGCAGGGCGCCTTTCAGCAGGCGCGCGCTGTGGCCTTCCCGCTCGACGAGCGCCTCGGTGCAGCGAGTGCGCGCCGAGAATGGAACGAACGAGCGGATTTTCGCCGAGCGGTCGAGCACGCCTCGGTCTCGCGCCGCCCGCAGAAATGCGATGTCGATGGAGTCGCGATCCGCTTCGTTCGACGCGAGCGCGCCGTCGCGCACCACGTCATCCTCGACGAAGCCCGGCTGAGGCAGCGCACCGGTCAAGACGAGCCGGTTCAGCGTGAGCGTGCCCGTCTTGTCCGCGCAGACGACATCCATCGTCGCTGCGTCCTCCGCGGCGCTGAGCCGCGTGACGAGTACGCCGCGGCGCGCGAGCTCCATCGAGCCGACCGCCATCGTCACGGTGAACATCACGGGCAAGGCGACCGGCACGGCGCTCATCAGCAGCACCAGCGCCAGAGGAAGGATGTCGAGGAGCGGCAGGCCTTCCAGCGACGAGGCAACGAGGGTCACCGCCACGAGCGTGCCGACGACGAGCAGCAGCCACTTGACCACGCGGCTGATGACTTCCTCGACCCGCAATCTCGGATGTGCGCACGCGACGAGTTGCGTGGTGCGGCCGAAATACGTTCGAGGGCCCGTCGCGACGACGACGGCCGTCGCCTCGCCGTCCTTGACGGTGGCGCCGGCGTAAACGACCTCGTCGTTCGCCCTGTCGAGCTCGCGTGACTCGCCGGTCAGCGAGGACTGATCGACCTGCACTCTGCCTTCGATCAGCTGCAAGTCGGCGGGCACGAAGTCGCCCGCGCGGATGCGGACGACGTCGCCGCGGACGAGGTCACGCGCCGCTACCGTCGTCCAGCCGTGGTCGCGGAGTGCGCGCGCCGTGACGCGGAGCTTGCCCCGCAGAGAAGCGACCGCGGCCGAGGCACGCTGTTCGTGCAGGGTGCTCAAGAGCGCGTTGACTACGAGTAGCCCCAGCGCAACGTAGAGGTCTGCCGACTTGTGCAGGAACCAAGACAGCGCCGCGATCGCTTCGATCATCCACGCCGACAGTCCCCAGAACTTCTTGGCGAAGCGGATGAACGGGTGGCGCCTCGGCTCGGGGACGTCGTTCGGACCGTCACGATGAAGGCGGGTGGCGGCATCAAGCGCGCCGAGGCCGGCTTCGGGGGTCGAGCCAAGGCTCGCGAGAGTCGCGCGAGCCGTAGGCGCGACCGTCTCCGACACGGGCCGAGCTTCGTCGCCAGCTCGCGAGCGGCGGGATCCGCTACGGGCCCTTGGCCTTGTTCGCGAAGTCGCCGCCGCGCATGTACGTCATCTTCGCGGGGTCGAGGTACTTCTGCATCGCGGCGCGGATTTGCTCGGGCGTCAGCCCGCGGACCTTCGCCTCGAGATCGGCGTCCCACGTCATCGTGCGGCCGTTGTGCAGCTGACCGAGCAGCGCGCCGGCGAGCGCGCCGTCTTGGGCGCGTCCGATCTGGCGCTGCTGCGACCAGCTGTCCTTCGCGGTCGCGACCTCCTCGGGCTTGTAGCCGTCGCGCAAGATCGTCGTGAGCTCGTCGCGGAACGATGCCTCGACTTTCTGCGCATTCTGCGGCGCCGAGATCGCTTGCACGACGAAGCGCCCGCCGTTGCTCTTCACGGGCGCGGAGATGTTCGAGCCCACGCCGTAGCTGAGTCCCTCCTTCCCGCGGATCCTGCCGAATAGCCGGGAGCTCGCGCCCGATCCCAAGATGTAGTTGCCGAGCACGAGCGCGGGGTAGTCCGCGTCCGAGTCCTTCAGCGGAATCGGCATGCCCGCGAGGAAGAACGCGTTCTCCTTGTCGGGCGTCTGGAACACCGCCGTCGTCGGCGCGATCGGTGGATCCGGGAACGGCGAGAGCACCTCGGAATAGGGCTTCGGGCTCTTCCAGCCGTCGAGCTTCTTCGCGATCTGATCACGGATCGCGGCTGCGTCGAAGTCGCCGACGACCGAGACCTCGGCGTTCGAAGCGCCGTAGAAGCCCTGATAAAAGTCGCGCAGCGCCTTGACGTTCGCCTTCGTCAAATCGTCGCGCTCCTCGTCGACCGTCGGGATGTAGCGAACGTCGCCGCGCGGATAGGGGTCCCAGTGCCGCCCATACGCACGCGATACGACGGCCTGCGGCTCGCTCTTCGACGCCTCGAGCCCGGCGAGGTCGCTCGCGCGCAGCGTCTCGAGCTCGCTCTCGGGGAACGCGGGCTCCCGCAGCACCTCGATCGCGAGGTCGAGCACGGCGGGTAGGTTCTCGCGCGTGCTCACGATGCTCACCGCGAGAACGCCGCCGGCGCCGCCGACGTTCATCTGGCTCTTGAGCTTGTCGAGCGTGTCTTGGATCTGCTCGCGCGTCTTGTTCTTCGTGCCGCGCATGAGCATCGCGGACGTCAGGCCCGACACTCGATCCGTGTCCTTGAGGCTGCGCTCGTCGCCGAAGTTCAACCGGATCGACGCGTTGACGGCGCCGCCGCGCGTTTGCTTCGGCAGCAGCGCGAGCTTCACGCCGCCCGGCAGCTCGCTGCGCGTGGTGCGCGTGTCGATGTTCGCGGGCGAAGGATTGAACTCCTCGCCCTCGCTGCGCGCCGCGTCGCCTTTGTACCCTTGGACGAGCGCCGCGACGCTGGGGTTCGGCGGGATCACGCTGCGGTCGGGCTCGCCCGGAATGAAGAGGCCGACCGTTCGATTGGAAGTCTTGAGGTATTCGAGCGCCGTGCGCTGCACGTCCTCGACCGTCGCCGTGCGCGCGCGGTCGCGGTCGATGAACATCAACCGCCAGTCGCCGATCGCGGCCCACTCGCTGAGCTGCAGCGCGACCGCCTGCGAGTTGTTCATCGCACGCTCGAAGTCGGAGAGCGTTGAATTACGCGCGCGATCGACTTCCTCCTGCGTGAACGGATGGTTCTTGATGTCGTCGAGCGTCGCGAACATCGCGGTGCGCGCGGCATCGAGCGAAGAATCCTTGGGCACCATCGCGTAGAAGATCACCATGCCGGGATCACGCTGCTGGAGCGTGTTCACGCCCACGTCGGAGGCGAGCTTCCTCTCGACCAGCGACTTGTACAGGCGGCCCGACGGCTCGTCCGCGAGCGCGCTCGCCGCGAGCTGCAGCGGCACGAAATCGGGGTGCGCCCCGCCGGGCGCGTGATACGCGACCATGATGATCTGAATGTCGCCGACGCGGCGCACGGTCACGTCGCGCTCGCCTTCCTGAACGGGCTCGACGGTGTAGCGAGTCGGCAGCACGCGCGTGGGCTTCGGGATCGAGCCGAAGTCGCGCACGATCAGGTCGAGCGCCTTCGCCTCGTCGAAGCGTCCCGCGACCGTGAGCACCGCGTTGTCCGGCTGGTAGTGCGCTCTGTAGAACGCCTGCAGCCGCTCGATCGGCACGTTCTCGATGTCGCTGCGGCTGCCGATCGGCGACTTGCCGTACGCGTGCCAGACGTAAGCCGTGCTCAGCACGCGCTCGAACAGCACGCGCGTCGGGCTGTTCTCGCCCGACTCGAACTCGTTGCGCACGACCGTCATCTCGCTGTCCAAGTCCGCCTTCGCGACTCGCGAGTTCACCATACGGTCGCCTTCCAGGCCGAGAGCCCACTCGAGGTTCGCTTCGCTCGCGTCGAACGTCTCGAAGTAGTTCGTGCGGTCCCACGACGTCGAGCCGTTGAATTGCGCGCCGTGGTCTTGCAGCTCCTTCATGACGGCCGGGTGCTTCGTCGTGCCCTTGAACTGCATGTGCTCGAGCAGATGCGCCATGCCGGTCTCGCCGTAGCTCTCGTCGACGGAGCCGACGAGATACGTGACGTTCACGGTGATCGTCGCCTTCGAAGGGTCACGGAACAGCAGCACGCGCAGGCCGTTCGCGAGGTCGTATTCGGTGATGCCCTCGACCGTGGCCCCGCGCTTCACGCCGACCGGTAAGCCCGCGGTCGTGCCGGCCTGCGCGGCCGCGGCGGAGGGCGGTGACGACGGGCGCTGCGACGGTTGCGGCTGCGCCGGTCGTTCCGAGGAGGGTTGCTGTTGGGGCGGTCGCGGAGAAGGTTGCGACTGGGCCTGGGCGTGCACGAGCTCCGCGACGCACAGCGAAAGCACGAGCAGAGCCGTGCGGGTTCGGAGAAAAGTCATCAGTATCATCCCCCGCGATCGAATTCCTTCGTTCGACAGTAGCACACGGCCTGGGTTGCGTTCGCAACCGGACGCCGGCGCGAAGGTCACTACGGCGCCCCCCGGGTGGCAGTTGCTCGATCTTGCCGTCCGGGCCGAACGGCCCCAGCTGTCGCCGCGCGCCGTTCCGCCGTGCTGACGGAATGCGACGGTCCACGAGAGCGTCGCTGCCCTTGTCTATGAACGCGAAGCGGGCGCATCATCGGCGCGCCGTCGCGTCGATTGGTCGCAGAAATGGCCGACGAAATCCTTCGCACCGGCTGCTGTATCGTCGGCGCCGGCCCGGCGGGCGCGATGCTGTCCCTACTGCTCGCGCGAGCGGGAGTGCCGGTTACGCTGCTTGAAGCTCGTCGGGATTTCGAGCGCGAGTTCCGCGGCGACACGATTCACCCTTCCACGCTCGAGGTGCTGCAGCAAATTGGGCTCGCCGAGCCGCTGCATGCGCTGCCGCACGCGAAAGCTTCGTCGTTTCGACTCGAATCTGCGGATCGCGTCGACGTTACGGCCGTTTACAGCCGGTTGCCGACGCCGTTCCCCTACATGATGATGATGCCGCAGGCTCGCTTTCTCGAGTTCCTGACCGACCAAGCGAGGAAATACCCGCACTTCCGTTTGCTGCTCGGCGCCAACGTCGATCGGCTGCTCGAGGAGCGCGGCTCGATTTGTGGCGTCGGTTTCCGATCCGAAGATGGACGCGGCGAGGTTCGCGCGCCTCTGACTGTGGCCGCCGACGGCCGCTTTTCTAGAGTCCGCAAGCTCGCGGGCCTCGAGTCTGTGAGCACCTCGGGACCGCTCGAGTGCATGTGGTTTCTGCTGCCTCGGCGTGACGAAGACCCGATCTTCGAAGCTGGCCTAAAGGTAGCGCCGGGCGGGATCGTCGCGATGCTCGCTCGCCCGAGTCACTGGCAGATTGGCTGGGTGGTCCCGCAAGGCCGTACGCAAGCTCTGCGGGCGCAGGGCATCGCAGCGTTTCGCGACGCGATCGTGGCGATCCTGCCGTGGATCGCGGATCGCATTGCGTCCGTACACGACTTTAGCGAGGTGACGCTGCTGTCGGTCGCGGGCAGCCGGCTCCAACGCTGGTACAAGCCGGGGCTACTGGTGATCGGCGACGCGGCGCACGTAATGACCCCCGTGGGTGGGGTCGGCATCAACTGCGCGATCGCCGACGCCGTAGAAACACATAACGTGCTCGCGGAGCCGCTGCGCGAGGGCTGCGTGCTCGAGAGTCAGCTAGCCGACGTGCAAAAGCGGCGAGAAGGGCCGACGCGCATCATGCAGCAGTTCCAGGCACGTGTGCAGGCAGGGCTCGTCAACGCCTTGGAATCCGGAAGACCGGCCCGGCCGCCGCTTTTTGTCCGCGTCGTACTCAGCATCCCATGGCTCCGAGACTTGCCTGGCCGGATCACGGCGTTCGGCGTCCGACGAGTTCGACTCGAGCACCCCGAAGAAAGACCTCTCGCACGACCGGTCTCGGATGCGAGCACAGCCGCTTGACCCGGGAGGGTCACTTCGTCGCCAAATTCTGCGTCACGTAGCCCGCGACGTCGCGGATCTGCGCCGGCGTGAGCGTGCCTCCGAACGCCGGCATGTCGCGTCGGCCCTCGCTGACGGTCTGCATCACGAGGGCCGCGTTCTTGATCGCCTGCAGCGAAGGGCCGCCGCCGTGCCCGCCTTCGCCCTGCTCGCCGTGGCAGAACATGCACGCCGTGTCGAAGACCGTCTTGCCGCC
>Ga0335076_10002178_pt1 | contig 19334 bp, 18 predicted proteins | sample Lox_Sample_25_FD_206717 | JGI IMG/M metagenome (GOLD analysis project Ga0335076, IMG submission 206717) | Soil microbial communities from Loxahatchee National Wildlife Refuge, Florida, United States - Lox_Sample_2.5 | ecosystem: Environmental > Terrestrial > Soil > Wetlands | place: USA...
CCGGGCGGCGCACGCCGCTCGCCATCTGGCTGGCACTCACCTTCCTCCTCGGCTTCACCTTCGTCGGCTTCCAGGCCCACGAGTACGGCGAGGCCTACCGGGAGATGGGGCTGCGCCTCACGACCGGCATCTACGGCTCGACCTTCTTCATGCTCACCGGCTTCCACGGCCTGCACGTCACCATCGGCGCGATCATGCTGACGGTGATCTGGCTGCGCGTGATGCGCGGACACTTCACGCCGCAGCGGCACTTCGCCTTCGAGGCGGTCGCCTGGTACTGGCACTTCGTCGACGTGGTGTGGCTCGGCCTGTTCATCTTCGTCTATTGGCTGTAGCGGCGCAGAGCGGCGACCGGACCCGCATCCCCGACGGTCCCGCCGCCTCAACGCTGCGGGGTGAGCGGGGTGAGCCCGTGGGGCGCGATGAGCCCGAAGTACCAGGCCAGCATCAGCAGCGCGAACAGCGCGAGCGACAGCGCGATGCGCACCGTGAGCGCGCGCGCCAGCTTGCGCGAGTCCTGCTCACCGCCGCCGCGCGACAGATGAAACAGCCCGCTGCCGAGACTCACGAGGATCGCCGCCAGCACGGCGAGAATCAGCACCCAGAGGATGGATTCCATGGCGGCGCGCAGTCTAGCGCGTCCGTGCCCGGTGCGGCGCGCGCCGCTGCGTCCGCGTGACAGCCCGCTTCGCCCCGACCGCCACGATGACGCTCATCACTCTCGCACTCTGCCTGCTGTTCGTGCGTCTGGGCGCCTGGCAGTGGCATCGCTGGCAGCAGTCGGACGCCGCCTGGACGCGCTTCGCGCGCGGCGCCGACGCCGTCGAGCCCCTCGGCGCGCGCTCACTCGGCGAGGTCGGGATATTTCAGCGCGTCTCACTGAGCGGCGTGCTCGACGGGCGGCACCAGTTCCTGCTCGATAACCGCAGCTACCGCGGCACGCCGGGCTACGAGGTGCTGACGCCGCTCACGCGCGCCGCTGGCCGCGTGCTGCTCATCGACCGCGGCTGGGTGCCGTTCACGGGCTCGCGCGCGCGCCTGCCGGAGGTGAGTCTCGCGGACTCGACCGCCATCAGCCTGAGCGGTCGCGTGGCGGATCTTCCGAGCCCGGGGCTCGCGAGCGGCCGCGCGCCACCCGCCGCGGGCGACTCCTGGCCCAAGGTGACGAGCTTCCCCGACATGCCGCAACTCGCCGCCGCGCTCGGCACAGCTCTCGAGCCGCGCATCCTGCTGCTCGATGCGGGCGCGCCGCTCGGCTTCGTGCGCGACTGGCAGCCGCCCGGCGTGAGCCCGCTGCGCCACCTGTCGTACGCGATCCAGTGGTGGTGCTTCGCGGCGCTCGCCGCGTCGCTATGGGCGATCTTCGGCCTGCGCCGCGCACGCGCGCCGCTCACGAGGCACGTGCCATGAGCGCAGCGAGCAGCGCCCGCAGCCGCAACCTGCGCACCGTGGGGCTGCTGGCCGCCATCTATCTCGTGCCGCTCGCGCTCGCCTTCCTCGCCTACTACGGCACCGGCTGGCGGCCCACGGGGCACGTCAACCACGGCACGCTGATCACGCCGCCGCGACCGCTGCCCGCGCTGGCGCTGCCGCAGGCGGGCGGCGTGCAGGCAGCGCCGCTCACCTTCCGCGGCCTCTGGACGCTGGTCTACATCGGCGCAGGGGGGTGCGATGCGGACTGCGAGCGCGCGCTCCTCGTCATGCGCCAGACGCGCCTCGGCCTCAACTACAACATGGCGCGCGTCGCGCGCGTGTTCCTGGTGTCGGGCGGGTGCTGCGAGCGCGCCCTCGCCGCCGCCGACCCGGGGCTGCGGGTGGTGGATGCGAGCGGCGCCGCGGGCGCGCCGCTCCTGGGCAGCTTCCCGGCGGCCGGCCGCGAGCATGCAGTGTTCATCGTCGATCCGCTCGGCAACCTGATGATGAGCTACGATGCCCGCTCGAATCCGCACGGGCTGCTCGAGGATCTCGACAAGCTCCTGCGGCTGTCGCATATCGGATGAAGCGCGCGGAATGAGCCCACCCCTGCCGGTCGCCCGCTGGATGCGTCGCCTCGCGCTCACGGGCGTGCTGCTCGCCTTCGCCGTGGTGGTGCTCGGAGCCTACGTGCGCCTGACCGCCGCGGGCCTCGGCTGCCCCGACTGGCCGGGCTGTTACGGGCACCTGAGCCCGAGCGGCGCGAGCGCCGACGCCGCGCAGGCGGCGGCTCTCGGCCGGCCGCTCGATGCGGGCAAGGCGTGGCGCGAGATGATCCACCGCTACGCGGCGCTCGCGCTCACGCTCGTCATCATCGCCATCACCGCGCTCGCCATCGCCGCGCGCCGCCAGCGCCCGGTGAGCGTGCCGTACGCACTGACGCTGCTCGCTACGGTGATCGTGCAGGCGATCCTCGGCATGCTCACCGTGACCTGGCAGCTGAAGCCGCTGATCGTGACGCTGCACCTGGCCATGGGACTCACGACGCTCGGACTCCTCTGGTGGCTGAAGCTGTCGCTCCCGGCGAGCTCCTGGGGGGCGACCTCGCTCGGCAGCGCGGCGCACTCGCTGCGCGGCGGTGCCGCCAGCATCACCAGCGCCCACCGCATGGCGGTGCTCGGCCTGATCGCGCTCGCCGTGCAGATCGTGCTCGGCGGCTGGACCAGCAGCAACTACGCCGCCATCGCCTGCCCCGACTTTCCCACCTGCCAGCACGCCTGGTGGCCGCCCACCGATTACCGCAGCGCCTTCGTGCTCTGGCACGGACTCAACATCGACTACCAGGGCGGGGTGCTCGCGAACCCCGCGCGTACCGCCATCCATCTCACCCACCGGCTGGGTGCGCTCGTGGCGACGCTCGCCCTCACCGCTGCCGCCGTCTCGACCCTGAAGCGTCGCGGGCTCTCCGGGGCGCGCACGCGCGCCTGGGCGCTGCTCGGCGCGCTCGCGCTGCAGCTCGCCATCGGCATCTCGATGGTGCTCGCGGGCTTCCCGCTGCCGCTCGCGACCGCGCACACCGCGGGCGCGGCGCTCCTCCTGCTCGCGGCGCTCGCCCTGGTGCGCTCGACGAGCGTGCGCTAGAGGGTCGCGTGGCGAGCGCTCCGCAACTGGCGACGCGCGCCTCGCGGCGGCCGCTGTGGCGGCGCTATCTCGAGCTCACGAAACCTAAGGTCGTCGCCCTCATCACTTTCACGGCGGTCGTCGGCACCCTGCTCGCGAGCCCGGGGCTGCCGCCGCTCGAGCCGCTCCTCATCGGCAATTTAGGCATCGCGCTCGCCGCCGCGTGCGCGGCCACGATCAATCACGTGCTGGATGCGCGCATCGATGCGCAGATGTCGCGCACCCGCGCGCGCCCGCTGCCTACGGGGCAGATCTCCGAGCGCGCCGCCATCGCCTTCGCCGCTCTCCTCGGGCTCGCCGCGATGACGCTGCTCGCCTTCCTCGTCAATCTGCTCACCGCGGTGCTCACCTTCGGCTCGCTCATCGGCTACGCGGTGGTCTACACGGTATGGTTGAAGCGCGCGACCTCGCAGAACATCGTGATCGGCGGCGCGGCCGGGGCGGCGCCGCCGGTGCTCGGCTGGACGGCGGTGACGGGCAGCGTCGATCCGAACGCGCTGCTCCTGTTCCTCATCATCTTCGTGTGGACGCCGCCGCACTTCTGGGCGCTGGCGATCGCGCGGCGCGAGGACTACGCGCGCGCCGGCATCCCGATGCTCCCGGTGACCCACGGGGTGGAGTTCACGCGCCTGCAGGTGCTGCTCTACAGCGTGCTGCTGGTCGTGGTGACACTGCTCCCCTACCTCACGCGCATGAGCGGGCTCGTGTACCTGTGCGCGGCACTGCTGCTGGATGCCGGGTTTCTGTACTACGCGCTGATCCTCAAGATCTCGGCGCGCGCGGAGCTGCCGATGCGGGTGTTCCGCTTCTCGGTGCGCTACCTCATGTGGCTGTTCGCGGCGCTGCTCATCGATCACTACCTGCGTGTTTGATTTTTACCGCTGCGCTCGCGCTTCAGGTCTCGCGCGTCAGCTTCATCTGCCAGGAGTAGACCACCTTGTCGTCCTGCAGCAGCAGCCCCACGGTGGCGTAGTGGTCGGCATCGATCTGCCCGAGCTGCTCGGTGCCGCGGTAGCCGGAGGCCTCGCAGCCGAACACCGAGACGATCGAGCTGCCGATCACCGCGTACACGCCTGCGAGCTTGCCGAAGGTCTCGGTCTCGAAGGTCCATTTCATGATGTTGCCGTCGCCAGCCGGCGGCTCGATCAAGTAGGCATGCACGAACTCGACCGGCGGCGCGCCCAGCACTTTGAGCGTCCCGGAGAGCAGCCAGCACTGCTCGCGGTGCGCGATCTCGGTACGGCCCACGGCCTCGAGCGGCTCGCCGTCCCCCCGCCAGAACGTCCCGGTCGCGATCCATACCGCCGGCTGGAACAGAAACGTATGCGTCATGGATGCATTATGGCGCGCAGGGCTGCTTTCAGGGTACGTTGCCGCGCGGCGACTCGTGATTCAGGCGATCGGGAACGGAGAGACGTCCAATGCTCACCGAGCGGATCTGGTCGGGTAACTCGTTACGCAACTTCCACTATCTGATCGCCTGCCCGGAGAGCGGTGAGGCGCTCGCGGTCGACCCCCTCGAGTGGCGCATGTGCCTCGCGGCGGCGCAGCGGCACGGCTGGCAGATCACCCAGATCCTCAATACCCACGAGCACGAGGATCACACCGGCGGCAACGCCGGTTTGAAGGACGCAACCGGAGCCAGGGTGCTGGCGCATGCGGGCGCCGCCAGCCGCATCGGCGGCGTCGACCGCGGCCTGAAGCGCGGCGATCTGATCCGCGTCGGGCGCACGGTGGAGCTCGAGTGCCTCGACACGCCCGGGCACACCATGACCCACGTGTGCGTGCTGTCGCACACCGAGACGCCGGCCCTCTACTGTGGCGACACGCTGTTCAACGCCGGCGCCGGCAACTGCTACAACGGCGGCAGCCCCGAGGCGCTCTACGACACCTTCGTCACGCAGCTGGCGCGGCTCCCGGACGCGACCCGTGTCTATCCCGGACACGAGTACCTGGCGCGCAACCTCGAGTTCACGCTCGACCGCGAGCCCGGCAACGCGGACGCTGCCGGGTTTCTGCAGGGCGCTCGCGCCCAGGACCCGGCGGCGGCGCGCGTCACGACGCTCGCCGAGGAGAAGCGCATCAACACTTTCTTCCGGCTGCAGAACCCGAGCGTGATCGCGCGCCTGCGGGAGAGATTCCCGGACCTCCCCGAGCACCCCGACGCACGCACGGTGTTCGTGCGTTTACGCGAGCTGCGCAATCGCTGGTGAGAAAAGCGCCCCGTATGCCATCGCAGTTCTACCGCCGCTGCTTCCAGATCGTGGCCGCGGCCGTGCTCGCCTGGCTCCTGTACCGGATCCTCGCGCCGCTGCGCACCGAGCTCGGCTGGGCGGCGGTGCTCGCCTTCATCCTCTACCCGCTGAATGAGTCGCTGACGCGGCGCCTGCGGGGCCGGCGCGCGCTCGCCGCCGGGATCCTCACCGGGCTCACGCCGTTTCTGGTGCTGGCGCCGCTCGCGGTGCTCGGCGCGGTGTTCGCCGGCCAGGTCGCGCACGTCATCGCATCGCTGCGCGGCCGCACGGTCCTCTCCGGACCCGAGATCCTCGAGCGCCTCTCGGCCCTGCCCGTGATCGGCAACGCGGTCGGCTGGGCGCGGGATAACGCCGCGGTGAGCGTCGAGCAGGTGCAGGGCTGGCTCGACAGCAGCCTGCAGGCGCTGCTCGAGCGGGCGGCGGCCGCGGGCGGCGGCCTGGCGCTCGGCGTATTCGGCACGCTGCTCGGCTTCTTCATGATGCTCTTCATGCTGTACTTCTTCCTGCAGGACGGGCGCGCGATCCTCGCCGGCCTCGAGCGCCTCATCCCGACCAGCGACGAGCGCCGCCAGCGCCTGCTCAACTATCTCGGCGCGGTGACGCGCGCCGTGGTGTTCGGCTCGGTGGCGACCGCCGTCATCCAGGGCGTGATCGTCGGCATCGGCTTCGCGATCGTGGGGCTCGCTTCGCCGGTCGTTTTCGGCGTGCTCGGCGTGATCGCCGCCTTCCTGCCCTCGGGCTCGGCGATCGTGCTGATTCCCGCGGTCGGCTACCTCGCCTTCAGCGGCCGCTGGGGCGCGGCGCTGTTCCTCGGCCTGTGGACGGTGGGCATGTGGCTGCTCGAGAACGTGCTGCGCCCGCTCCTCACGGCACGCCACATGGAGGTGTCGACGCTCGCGATCTTCGTCGGCGCGATCGGCGGCGCCTCCGCGTTCGGCATCCTCGGGCTGATCATCGGACCTGTCGTGCTCAGCTTCGCGGTGGCGCTGGTGCGCTACTTGCAGCAGCAGGAGAACGCCTGAGCGCGCGCGCTTTCCCGTAAAATGCGCGCCCTATGGATCTGTCCCCGATCCTCAATCCGCTGAACGACGCGCAGCGCGCCGCCGTCACCGCCCCGGTGGGACCGGTGCTGGTGCTCGCCGGCGCGGGCAGCGGCAAGACACGCGTGCTCACGCACCGCATCGCCTGGGTGATCCAGGCCGAGGGCGCTTCCCCGCACGGCATACTGGCCGTCACCTTCACCAACAAGGCGGCCGGCGAGATGCGCGCGCGCATCGAGCGCCTGCTCAACATCCCCGCCGCGGCGCTCTGGATCGGCACCTTCCACGGCATCGCGCATCGCCTGCTGCGCATGCACTGGCGCGAGGCGCGCCTCGTGCAGGGCTTCCAGATCATGGACTCGGAGGATCAGCAGCGCCTCGTCAAGAAGGTGATCCGGGGTCTGGAGCTCGATGAGACGCGCTGGGTGCCGCGCGAGGTGCAGTGGTTCATCAATGGCAACAAGGACGAGGGACGCAGACCTGCGAAGCTCGCCGACGGCGGCGATCCGACGCGCCGCGAGCTGATCAGGATCTACGCCGCCTACGAGGAGGCCTGCGCGCGCACCGGCATGGTGGATTTCGCCGAGCTGCTGCTGCGGGCCTTCGAGCTGTGGCGCGACAACCCGGAGCTGCTCGCGCACTACCGGCGGCGCTTCCGCCACGTACTGGTGGACGAGTTCCAGGACACCAACGCGATCCAGTACGCGTGGATCAAGCTGCTCACCGGTGGCGAGGGCGGCGCGCCGTTCGTGGTCGGGGACGACGATCAGTCGGTGTACCGGTTTCGCGGCGCACGCGCGGAAAATATGCAGGATTTCCGCCGCGATTTCCCGCATGCGCAGCTCTTCAAGCTTGAGCAGAACTATCGCTCCACCGGCACCATCCTCGATGCCGCCAACGGCCTGATCGCGCACAACGCGACTCGCCTGGGGAAAAAGCTCTGGACGAGCGGCGCGCGCGGCGAGCCGATCCACCTGTACAGCGCCTTCAACGAGCGCGACGAGGCGGAGTTCGTCACGCACCGCATCCGCGAGCACGTCGCGCACGGGCTGCAGCGGCGCGAGATCGCGATCCTGTACCGCTCGAATGCCCAGTCGCGGGTGTTCGAGGAGGCGTTCCTGTCGGCGCGCATTCCCTACAAGGTGTACGGGGGCCTGAGGTTCTTCGAGCGCGCCGAGATCAAGGACGCGCTCGCTTACCTGCGCCTGATCTCCAACCGCAAGGACGACGCCTCCTTCGAGCGCGTCGTCAACCTCCCGACCCGCGGCCTCGGGGCGAAGAGCCTCGAGGCGCTGCGCGAGCGAGCGCGGGCGGCGAGCACATCGCTCTGGGAGGCGGCCGCCGCCGCGAGCCACGGCGGCAACGGCGCCGCGGGCGGGGAGCTCGGGCCGCGCGCGGTGGCCGCGCTCGCCGGCTTCCTCGCCCTCATCGAGCGCCTGGCGCGCGAGACCTCGCAGCTTGCGCTCCACGATCAGGTGGACGAGGTGCTCAAGGGCTCGGGTCTCATCGCCCACTACCAGCGCGACAAGGCCGAGCGGGGCGAAGCGCGCGTCGAGAACCTCGATGAGCTGGTGAGCGCCGCGCGCGGCTTCGCGCCCGAGGCCACGGAGCTCCCGCCGCTCGAGGCGTTCCTCGCGCATGCGGCGCTCGAATCCGGCGAGGGCCAGGCGGGGGAGTGGGAGGACTCGGTGCAGATGATGACGCTGCACATGGCGAAGGGGCTCGAGTTCCCGGTGGTGTTCCTCGCGGGACTGGAGGAGGGTCTGTTCCCGCACCAGCGCTCGACCATCGACCTCGAGGGGCTCGAGGAGGAGCGGCGGCTCGCCTACGTCGGCATGACGCGCGCCATGAAGTCGCTCTATCTCAGCTACGCCGAGCAGCGCCGCCTGCACGGCGTCGACAGCTACGGCCAGGTGTCGCGCTTCGTGCGCGAGATCCCCGAGGAGCTCATCGAGGAGGTGCGCCCGCGCGTGCAGGTGTCGCGGCCGATGTCCGTCGGTCGCTTCCGGCCCGAGGAGCCCGCGGCTCCCGGCATGCGCTTAGGCGGGCGCGTGCGCCACGGCAAATTCGGCGAAGGGGTGATCCTCAACGTCGAAGGCAACGGCGCGCAGGCGCGCGTGCAGGTGAGCTTCGAGCGCCAGGGCACGAAATGGCTGATGGTGCAGTATGCAAATCTCGAGCCGCTATAACCCATGAAAATCCTCATTCTCGGCGCCGGCCAGGTCGGACGCACCGCCGCGCAGCACCTGTCGCGCGAGGAAGCCAACGAGGTCACCATCGTCGACGTCAACGAGGATGCGCTGCGCGACCTGCAGGAGCGCCTCGAGGTGCGCACCGTGGTCGGCAATGCCGCCTACCCGACGGTGCTCGAGGCCGCCGGCGCCGCCGAAGCCGACATCATCGTGGCGCTCACCTCCTCGGACGAGGTCAACATGATGGCCTGCGAGGTGGCGTTCGCGCTGTTCCGCACGCCCACCAAGATCGCGCGCATCCGCGCCGCCGAGTACACCGACCGCGTGCAGCTGTTCGGCACCGACGCGCTCTCGGTGGACGTGTTCATCAGCCCGGAGCGGCTGGTGACCGAATACGTCGAGCGCCTGATCCATCATCCGGGAACGCTGCAGGTGCTGGACTTCGCCGACGGCCGGGTGCGCCTGGTGGCCGTGCGGGTGCGGCGCGGCGGACCCCTGGTCGGGCATCCGCTGCGCGAGCTCCCTGTGCATCTGCCGAAGATGGAGGCGCGCGTGGTGGCGATCTACCGCGACGGCCGCAGCGTTCGACCTGAGGGCGACACGGTGATTGCCGAGGGCGATGAGGTGTTCTTCCTCGCGGCGCGCGACGACATCAGGCGCGTCACCAGCGAGATGCGCAAGGGCGACTCCGCGGTGCGGCGCATCGTCATCGCCGGCGGCGGCAACATCGGCTACCGCCTCGCCAAGAGCCTCGAGCACTCCAACCAGGTGAAGCTCATCGAGCGCGACGCACGCCGCGCGCGCAAGGTCTCCGAGCTCCTCGACAAGGCGATCGTGCTGCACGGCGATGCCGCCGACGAGGAGCTGCTGATCGAGGAGAACATCGACAGCGCGGACGTGTTCGCCGCCATGACCAACTCGGAGGAAGCCAACATCCTGTCGGCGATGCTCGCCAAGCGCTTGGGCGCGGCCAAGGTGATGGCGCTCATCAACAAGCCCTCCTACACCGAGCTCATGGAGTCCGGCAGCATCGACATCGCCATCTCGCCGCAGACCATCACCATCGGCGCGCTGCTGGCGCACGTGCGCCGCGGCGATGTGGTGCGGGTGCACGCGCTGCGGCGCGGCGCGGCCGAGGCGCTGGAAGCGATCGTGCACGGCGATGAGCGCAGCTCGCGCGTCGTCGGGCGCATGGTCGCCGAGATCCCGCTCCCCGAGGGCGCCGCCATCGGCGCCGTGGTGCGCGGCGATACGGTCATCATGGCGCATCACGACACGGTAGTGCGCGCGGACGACCACGTGATCCTGTTCCTCGCCGACCGCCGCCACCTCGAGGCGGTCGAGCGGCTGTTCCTGCGCGCGGCGCGCTAAAGCGAACCGGGCGCGCAGCGTGCTGTCGGTCGCGTACGTTCTGGGACTGCTGCTCGCGAGCTTCTCGCTCACGCTGAGCTTTCCGCTGCTGTGCTCGCTGCTGACGGGAGACGGGCTGTGGCCGCAGTTTCTCATCGCCGCGGTGTGCACGGCGGGCGCGGGCGCGGCGCTGGCGATCGCCGCGCGCGGCAGGCGGCGGGAGCTGCGGGCCCGCGACGGCTTCCTGCTGGTGACCCTCGGATGGCTGCTGCTGTCGGGCGCCGCGGCGCTGCCGCTCATGCTGACGCTGCCTTCCTTGAGCTTCACCGGCGCCTACTTTGAGGCGATGTCGGGGCTCACCACCACCGGCTCCACCGTCCTCAACGGCCTCGACCAGCTCGCGCCCAGCATCAACTTCTGGCGCCACTCGCTCGAGTGGTTCGGCGGACTCGCGATCATCGTCATGGCGCTCGCCGTACTGCCGCTCCTCGGAGTCGGCGGCATGCAGCTCTACAAGGGCCAGGCGCCGGGACCCGCCAAAGAGGAGCGCCTCACACCGCGCATCACCGAGACCGCGCGCTCGCTGTGGCTCGTGTACACGGTGATCACGGTCGCCGGGATCGTCGGCCTACGGATCTGCGGCATGTCGTGGCTCGATGCCATCTGCCACGCGTTCTCCGCGGTCGGGCTCGGCGGCTTCTCGACTCACGACCGCAGCATCGCCTTCTTCGACTCGCCGGCGGTCGAGCTGACTCTGGTGGTGCTGATGTTCGTCGCCGCGCTCAACTTCGCGCGTCACTTCATCGCCTTGAAGCGCCTCAGCCTCGACACCTACCGGGTCGATCCCGAGTGCCACGCGATCTTCGCGATCCTGTCGGTGAGCGTGGTGGCGGTCGCGCTGCTGCTCAGCTGGCACGGCGTGTATCCGGGCTTCATGACGGCGCTGCGCCACGCGGCCTTCAACGTGGTCTCGCAGGCGACCACCAGCGGGCTCAGCAGTCAGGACTACCAGCGCTGGCCGGTGTTCGCCCCGTACTGGATGCTGTTCCTGTCGTGCATCGTCTGCAGCACCGGCTCGACCGGCGGCGGTATCAAGATGTTCCGCACGCTGCTGCTCGCGCGGCAGGCGGGCCGGGAGCTGAAGCTCCTCATCCACCCGGCGGCCATGGCGCCGGTGCGCATGGGCGGACGCGCGGTCCCGGACAGCGTCGGGCACGCCGTGCTGGCCTTCATCTTCCTGTACTTCATGACGGTGGTGGTGTTCACCTTCGCGCTGCTGCTCACCGGGCTCGACTTCGATGCGGCGCTCGCCGCCGCGGTTTCCTCGATCAACAACACCGCCCACGGCTTCGGCGCGCCGGGTGCGGTGCAGAACTTCCACGACCTCACCGCCGCACAGACCTGGATCTGCACGGCGGCGATGCTGCTGGGGAGGCTCGAGATCTTCAGCGTGATCGTGCTGGCGACGCCCGCTTACTGGCGCAAGTAGCCGTGGCGGCGTACGCCACGGCAGCGCCCGCCGAGCGACGACTGCGGGCGCGTGATCTCGCGGCGGTGGTGATCGGCAACGGGCTCGAGTTCTACGACTTCATCGCCTACGCGTTCTTCGCGCTGCAGATCAGCCGCACTTTCTTCCCGGCGCGCACCCCGGGGACGAGTCTGCTGCTGTCGCTCGCCACCTTCGGCGCCGGCTTCCTCATGCGGCCGCTGGGAGCTGCCGTGATCGGCCGGCTCGCCGACCGCCGCGGCCGCCGCCCGGCGATGCTCGTGTCCTTTACTCTCATGGGCGCCGGCATGGTGGGCCTCGCGCTCACCCCCGCGTATCGCTCGATCGGCCTCGCCGCCCCGCTGCTGGTCATCGCCTGGCGGCTGCTGCAGGGCTTCTCGGTGGGCGGGGAGGTCGGCCCGAGCCTCGCCTATCTGGTGGAAGCGGCGCCGCCCGCGCGCCGCGGCCTCTACTCCTCGCTCCAGCCGATGACGGCGGACGCCGCCGCCTTCTGCGCCGGGCTGCTCGGCGTTGCGCTCTCGAGCGTGCTCACGCCGGCGCAGCTCGATGACTTCGGCTGGCGCATCGCCTTCCTCCTGGGCGCGGCCATCGTGCCGGTGGGGCTGCTGCTGCGCCGCTCGCTCCCGGAGCCGCCGGCGGCCGCGGAGCCGGCCGCAGGTCCCGGAGCCGACTACCGGCGCATCGCCGTGCTCGGCTTCTGTCTGCTCGCCTCCGGCACCGTCATCGGCTACGTGCTCGACTACCTCACGACCTACGCCGCCGACACGCTGGGACTGAGCGCACGGCTCGCGTTCGTCGCGACCATGGTGAGTGCCTTCACCATGATGTGCTGCGACCCGCTCGGCGGCGCTCTCTCGGACCGGCTGGGGCGACGGCCGGTGATGATCGTCTCGACGGCGCTGCTCGCCGGCTGCACCTATCCGGCATTCCTCGCCATCGTGCATTTCCGCAGCCCCGCGGTGCTCTACGCCGGCTGCGTGCTGCTCGGGGTCTTCACCGGCCTCAACCAGGGGCCGGTGGTCGCCGCGCTCGCCGAGTCGCTGCCGCGGCGCGTGCGCGCCGGCGTGCTGTCGCTCGTCTATGCGCTCGCCATCGCGCTGTTCGGCGGCTCGACGCAGTTCGTCATCAAGTGGCTCGAGCGCGAGACCGGCAACGCGCTCGCGCCCGGCTGGTACATGCTCGGGGCGGCGCTCGTTGGCCTCGTGGCGATGACCGTGCTCAGGGAGAGCGCGCCTGCGCGCCAGGCGTCCGCGCCACGCGCGCACGCGCGCGCCGCTCAGCTGTGAATGTAGCTCTCGAGCTGCTCGATCTGCGCCTGCTGCTCGGCGATGACCGCCTTCACCAGATCGCCGATCGACACCACGCCGACGACGCGCGCGCCGTCCACCACCGGCAGGTGGCGCACGCGCCGGTCGGTCATGAGCTGCATGCACTGCGGCACCGTGGTGTCGAGCGTCACGGTGAGAACCGGTGAGCTCATGATGTCGCGCACCGGCGTGTCGGAGGAGGAGCGGCCGCGCAGGATGACCTTGCGCGCGTAGTCGCGCTCGGAAACGATTCCCTCGAGCACCGCTCCCTTCATGACGAGGAGAGCTCCCACGTGATGCTCGGCCATCAGGCGGATGGCATCGAGCACCGCCGCCTGCGGCTCGACCGAATGGATCGCCCGGCCCTTGCTCTCGAGCAGCATTCGCACCGTCGTCATGCTCAACCCCCCGCGGGGCGCGCGCCGGGCCCCACTTCCACCGTCAACGTCACCTCGGCGGTCACATCGAGCGTTCCCGCCTCGACCGGTGTCGCGATCTCCGCACTCGCCGCCGCGGAGCGTGCCGCGGCAATGTGCGCGCGGATCGGCACGATGCGCGGGCTCGACTCCTCGACGTTGAGCACGCGCAGCACCCGCAGATTCAACGCGCCGGCGAGCGTCTCGGCCTCGCCGCGGGCGCGGATCGCCGCCTCGCGCAGCGCCTGCGTGCGCACCGCGTCCTGGTCGCGCAGAGTGAACTGGATACCCTGCACCCGATTGGCGCCGCTGCGGGTGGCTGCATCGATCACATCGCCCATGCGGGTGAGGTCATCGAGCGTCACCTCGAGGATGTTCAGAGCGTTGTAGCCGCTGATGGTCGGCTCACCGCCGCCGCCGCTCGCGACGCCCGAGTGGTACTGGTAGACGGGATTCAGGGAATAGCTCACGGTGCGCAGCTGGGCCGTGGGGCCGGCGACGCCGCGCACCGCGGCGAGCACCGCATCGAGCGCGCGCGCGTTGCTCACGGCGGCATCGTGCGACAGCGGCGCCTGGGTGAGCACGCCCAGATCGATCTGCACCCGGTCGGGTCTGGCGCTGATGCGCGCATCCCCGGTGACGCGAATCGACGACAGCGGCGTGCTGGCGGCAGGAGCCTCGGCGGCGGCCGGCGCAAGGCCGAGAGCGCACGCCGCGAGAGCCACGGCGGCCAGCGCGTGCTTGACACGCAGCGGGGCGGAACGCATTCGCATATTCTACGCGCGCCCCCGTGCGGCAGTTCATAGTTTGGCGACGCCGCCGGGCGCCGCGTAACACCGGGACGGTATACACGAGCATATGGAAAGGCGCGAGGCAGCCCGCCGGGAGATTCACGTCGCCCCGGACCGGTTCGAAATCACGGCGGAGGATGCGATCCTCACCACGGAGCTGCGCTCCGCGGTGGCGGTGTGCGTCTATGACGCCGCGGAGGAGGCCGGGGCGCTGCTGCATCTGCGCTGCATCGTGAAAGCCAGCAAGCCCGCCGACGTCACCGATACGACGCTCGCAACCGAGCTGCTGCTGCTCGATCGCTGTCTCGAGGCGCTGCGCGAGGCGGCCCCCGCCGCGCGCAATCTCCAGGCGCGCATCGTCGCGCATCTCGCCGACAGCGCGTACGCGCGGCCGATGTGCGACACGATGGTCGGCGTGGTGCGCCACTACCTCACCGACGCGGGCGTGCAGGTGCTGCCCGAGGACATCGGCGCGGGCGCGCCGCGCAGCCTGCGTTTCCGGCCCGGCATGGGCTGGGTCCATACCCGCGCCTGAAGTCCCCGCGGGCGGCGCCGCCACGGCCCGCGCGCATTACCATCCGCTCCCATGAATCGTCCCCGCGAGGTGGCCCCGCCGCCGGCACTCGCTGCCGCGCTGCAAGCGCTGCTCGGTGAGAGCATCGCGCAGGTGCGGGTGATCGAGCATTCGCGCTTCGTGCGCCTGCACGGCCGCGCGCTCGCCACGACCCGCCGCCGCCGCATCTACCTGCGCGGCCCGGCGGCCGCGTTCTTCTCGAGCCCCTGGCTGATGCTGCACGAGTACTGGCACGTCCTCGGGCAATGGGAGCGGGGCAGCCTCACCGTGCCGCGCTATCTGCTCGAGTGCCTGAGGCACGGCTACTGGAACAACCGCTTCGAGGTCGAGGCGCGCGCCTTCGCCGACCGCCACGCGGCGAGCCTCGGCAAGCTTCTCGCGCTGCCGCCGGGCGCCGCCCTACAATACGCGGCCCGCCCGCGGGGCCTCAAAGCTCTGGGAAAACGCCCGCCGCCATCGCCATGACACGTGTTGTGCTCCTCGACTGCGACGTCATCGTCGTCGGTGGCGGTCACGCCGGCACCGAGGCGGCGCTCGCGGCTGCGCGCTCGGGTCGGCGGACGCTGCTCCTCACGCAGAGCATCGAGACGCTCGGGGCGATGAGCTGCAACCCGGCGATCGGCGGCATCGGCAAGGGTCACCTGGTGCGCGAGATCGATGCGCTCGGCGGCGCCATGGCGCGAGCCACCGACCGCGCCGGCATCCAGTTCCGCACCCTGAACGCGAGCAAGGGGCCGGCGGTGCGCGCGACGCGCGCCCAGGCCGACCGCGCGCTCTACCGCCGTGCAATCCGCTCGACCCTCGAGAGCCAGCCGAACCTCGCGCTCTTCCAGCAGGAGGCAGCCGACCTCATCGTCGAAGGCACGCGGGTGTGCGGCGTGATGACCGCCACGGGCATCGAGCTGCGCGCGCGCGCGGTGGTGCTCACGGTCGGCACCTTCCTCGGCGGGCGCATCCACATCGGGCTCGAGAACTACGCCGGCGGGCGCGCCGGAGACCCGCCGTCCGTGCGTCTCGCCGCGCGGCTGCGCGAGCTCGCGCTGCGCGTGGGGCGGCTGAAGACCGGCACGCCCCCGCGGATCGACGGCCGGACCATCGACTGGGAGGTCCTCACCCGGCAGCCTGGCGATGTGCCCACCCCCGTGTTTTCGTTCCTTGGAACAGTCAGTGAGCACCCAAGACAAGTAAATTGTTTCATTACGCATACAAATGAGCGAACTCACGAGATCATCCGGGCAGCCACGGATCGCTCGCCGATGTTCACCGGAGCGATCGCGGGGACGGGTCCGCGTTACTGCCCCTCGGTCGAGGACAAGGTCGTGCGCTTCGCCGACAAGACCTCGCACCAGATCTTCGTCGAGCCCGAGGGGCTCGATACGCCGGAGATTTATCCCAACGGCATCTCGACGAGCCTGCCCTTCGATGTGCAGCTTCAGTTCGTGCGCACCATCCGCGGCTTCGAGCGCGCCCACCTGACGCGTCCCGGCTACGCGATCGAGTACGACTACTTCGACCCGCGCGACCTCAAGGGCTCGCTCGAGACCAAGGCGCTCGCCGGGCTCTACTTCGCCGGGCAGATCAACGGCACGACCGGCTACGAGGAAGCCGCCGCGCAGGGTCTCGTCGCCGGCATCAACGCCGCGCGCAGCGTCGCCTGCGAAGCGCCCTGGGTGCCGAAGCGGAGCGAGGCCTACCTCGGAGTGCTGATCGACGATCTCGTCACCCGCGGCACGCGCGAGCCCTACCGCATGTTCACCAGCCGTGCCGAGCACCGGCTGCTCTTGCGCGAGGACAACGCCGATGCGCGCCTCACGCCCATCGGGCGCGAGCTCGGCCTCATCGACGATGAGCGCTGGCGGCTCTACGAGGTGAAGCAGTACCTCGCCGACCTCGAGGTCGAGCGGCTCGAGGGGCTGCGCCTGAAGCCCGCGCAGATGCCGCCCGAGTGGGCGGCGCGCATCCCCACGGCGCCACTCACCCAGGACATCGCGGCCTTCGAGCTTCTGAAGCGCCCGGAGGTGAGCTACGAGGCGCTGCTCGAGCTCGCCGGCACGCCCGCCTGGCTCCCGGCTGCGGAGGCGGCGGCCGAGCCCGCGGCGCTGCCGATCGATGCACGGCTTCCGGCGCAGATCCGCGCCCAGGTGGAGGTGCGCGCCCGCTACGCAGGCTACCTCGAGCGGCAGCGCGAAGAGATCGAGCGCCGCGCGCGCAACGAGGAAACGCCCCTGCCTTCGGATCTCGACTACGCGCAGCTCCCGGGCCTTTCGCACGAGGTGCGCCAGCGCCTCACCGAGGTGCGCCCGGCGACCCTCGGTCAGGCGGGGCGCATTCCGGGCGTCACGCCCGCGGCCGTGTCGATCCTCCTCGTGCACCTGCGCAAGCGCGCCCGCGCGGCCGGCACGCGGGTCGCATGAGCGGCTTCACGGAGCGGCTGCAGCGCGCCTGGGAGAAGCACGACTCACTCCTGTGCGTGGGGCTCGATCCCGAGCCCGAGCGCTTCCCCGAGGCGCTCGCCGCCCGACCTGCGGCCATCTTCGAGTTCAACCAGGCGGTGATCGATGCCACCGCGGATCTGGTCTGCGCCTACAAGCCGCAGTTCGCGCACTACGCGGCGCTGCGCTGCGAGGAGCAGCTCGAGCGCACCATCGACTACGTGCACCGCACCTACCCCGCCGTGCCGGTGATCCTCGATGTGAAGCGGGGCGATGTCGGCCACACCGCCGAGCGCTACGCGAGCGAGGCCTTCGATCGCTACCAGGCGGATGCCGCGACGGTGAGCCCCTACCTCGGGGGTGACTCGCTGGAGCCCTTCCTGAAGCGCGCCGACAAGGGCGTCTTCATCCTCTGCCGCACGTCCAACCCGGGCGCGCGCGAGCTGCAGGATCTCGAGATCGGCTCACGCCGGCTCTACCACGTGGTGGCGGAGCTCGCCGCGCAGCGCTGGAACGCGCGCGGCAACTGCGCCCTGGTGGTCGGCGCGACCTATCCGCAGGAGCTCGCCGAGGTGCGCCGCATCGTCGGCGACCTGCCGCTGCTGCTTCCCGGCGTCGGAGCGCAAGGGGCGGACGTGGCCCGGGCGGTGAGCTGCGGGCAGACGGCCGCGGGCACCGGGCTGCTGGTGAGCTCCTCGCGCGCGATCCTCTACGGCGGGGGCACGGGCCGCGCGAGCGCCGACTTCGCCCGCGCCGCACGTGCGGCCGCCGAAGCGCTGCGCGCCGAGATCAACCGCAGCCGCGCGCGCCCCGGGCGCTCATGAGCGCACGCCCCGGCGCGTGGCTCGCCGCGACCCTGGCGTGCGCGGCGCTCGCGAGCCTCGCTGCCTGCGGGAGCGGCGGCGGGGGCAGCGCCGGCACGGCTCACGGGACGCCCGACGGGCCGCTCCTGGTGCGCGGCGGGGGACCCGACCCCGACTCGCTCGATCCGCAGAAAGTGCGCGGCGCCGAGGCGCAGGGGATCGTCCGTGACCTCTGCGAGGGGCTGACCACGCTCGATCACGCCGGCGCCGTGGCGCCGGGCGTCGCGAGCCGCTGGAGCGTGAGCGCGGATGGCCGCGTCTATAGCTTCACGCTGCGTCCCGAGGCGCGCTGGTCGAACGGCGAGCGCGTGGTCGCGGCGGACTTCGTGGCGGGGCTGCGCCGGCTGGTCGATCCCGCGACCGCCTCGGGCTACGCGCAGTACGCCGACGTCATCGCCAACACCGACGAGATCGTCGCCGGCAGGAAGCCGGTCGAGAGCCTGGGCGTCGCCGCCCCCGATGCGGGAACGCTCGTGGTGACACTCGCAGCGCCCGCGCCCTACCTGCCCGCACTCCTCTCGCACCCGAGCACCTGCCCGGTGCACCGGCCCACTCTGCGCGACCATCCGGACAGCTATGGACACGCCGGGGCACTGGTGTCCGACGGCGCCTTCGTGCTCAAGGAATGGGTGCAGGGCTCCTACGTTCTCATCACGCGAAATCCCTTCTACTGGAACCGCGCCGCCACGCGCCTCGCGGCGGTGAAGTACCTGATCATTCCGGATGAGAACGCCGAGCTCGCGCGCTACCGGAGCGGGGAGCTCGAGGTGACGGCCGTGGTGCCGCGCGGCCAGTTCGACTGGATCCGCGAGCACCTGCCCGGGGAGCTGCACGTCTCGCCGCAGCTCACGACCTACTACTACGGCTTCAACCTGCGCCGCGCGCCCTTCCGCGATCAGCCGCTGCTGCGCCGCGCGCTGTCGCTCGTGATCGACCGCGAGAAGCTCGCGACGCTGGTGCTGCGGGTCGGGGAGCTGCCGGCCTACGGCTGGGTGCCGCCCGGGGTCGAGGGCTACACGCCGCAGTCCTTCGACTACCGCGGCGTCGCGATGGACAAGCGCATCGCCGAGGCGCAGCGCCTCTACCGCGCGGCAGGCTACTCCGCCGCGCGGCCGCTCAGCTTCGAGCTGCGCTACAACTCCGGCGAGGTGCACACCAAGCTCGCGCTCGCCATCGCCTCGATGTGGAAGGAGGCGCTCGGCATCGAGGTGCGCCTCACGCAGGTGGAGTTCAAGACGCTGCTCGCCGATATCGACCGGGGCGATGTCGAGATGTTCCGCTCGAGCTGGGTAGGCGACTACAACGACGCTTATACCTTCGCGCAGTACCTGAAGAGCGATTTCGGCCTGAACCTGCCGCGTTACCGCAGCGCCGCTTATGATGCGCTGCTGACGCGCGCCGCGGCCGAGGTCGATGCGGCAGCCCGCCGCGCGCTGCTCGAGGAGGCCGAGCGCGTGATGCTCGCCGACACGCCGCTCATCCCGATCTACTTCTACGTCAACAAGCACCTCGTG
>Ga0335076_10002179_pt1 | contig 19334 bp, 24 predicted proteins | sample Lox_Sample_25_FD_206717 | JGI IMG/M metagenome (GOLD analysis project Ga0335076, IMG submission 206717) | Soil microbial communities from Loxahatchee National Wildlife Refuge, Florida, United States - Lox_Sample_2.5 | ecosystem: Environmental > Terrestrial > Soil > Wetlands | place: USA...
ACTTGCGTGCGCAAATCTCCTGGCGTGTCGTCAGCTACCGAAACATCGCCTTGATCCTGTCCCAGAGCGAGGTCGCTCCAGGCTCGTCTTCCCCATCATCAGGCACAAGCGGAGCCTCCGCCTCGCCATCGGGTTTCGTTGGCGACGGCTGGGCATGGCTCACGGGGTCCGACGCCGGAAACGTGTCGATCAGGCCGGCCTCGAGCCTGGCATGCATCGCCGCATCGGCTTTTTCGGCTTCGCGCGGATCAGCCGCGTGCTTGTCGTGGGGCGCGGGATTGAATTTTTCAGCCATGGCAAACTCCCTTCATGCGCTAACGTCGGGGATTCCGAGGAGTTCCCGCATTGGCCAAGGCCGCCATGGCGGTGTAACAGGAACAAGACCGCTTCTTAAGGAACACGCTTCAAGTGCCCCCAAAAATTGCGACCAATCCTTTTCTCGACGTGCTCTCGGGCCAATGGCAGGCCGTGCCGCCGGTCTGGATGATGCGGCAGGCCGGTCGCTATCTGCCGGAATATCGCGAGCTGCGCGCCAAGGCCGGCGGTTTTCTCGATCTCTGCTTTACACCCGAGCTTGCGGCGGAAGTCACGCTGCAGCCGATCCGGCGCTTCGGCTTCGATGCCGCGATCATCTTTTCCGACATTCTGGTGATCCCCCACGCGCTCGGCCGCGCGGTGAGGTTCGAGGTTGGCGAGGGCCCCAGGCTCGATCCGCTCGATACGCCGGAGAAGATTGCGACGCTTGCCGCGCAGGCCGACTTCGCAAAGCTCGAGCCGGTCTATGAAGCGTTGCGGCAGGTGCGCAGTGCGCTGGCACCGGATGTCGCGCTGATCGGCTTCTGCGGCGCGCCGTGGACGGTTGCGACCTATATGGTCGCAGGGCAAGGCACGCCGGATCAGGCGCCGGCGCGGATCTTGGCCTATTCGCACCCGCAAGCCTTTGCAAAGATCGTCGACGCGCTGGTCGAAAGCTCGATTCAGTATCTGCTTGGGCAACTCGAGGCCGGCGCCGACGCCTTGCAGATTTTTGACACCTGGGCCGGTGTGCTGTCCCCGCGCGAATTCCTGCGCTGGTCGGTCGAGCCGACCGCGCGCATTGTCGCTGGCGTCCGCGCCAAGGCGCCGGATGCGAAGATCATCGGCTTTCCCCGCGGCGCCGGCGCGCTGCTGCCGGCCTATGTCGGCGGAACGGACGTCAACGCCGTCAGCATCGATTGGACGGCGGAGCCCGCGTTCATTCGCGAGCGCGTGCAGAGCAAGGTCGCGGTCCAGGGCAATCTCGATCCGCTGGCGCTGATTGCGGGCGGAGCCGCGCTCGACCAGGCGATCGATGACGTGCTGTCGAACTATGCGAAAGGCCGGCTGATCTTCAATCTCGGCCACGGCATCCTGCCGGAAACGCCGATCGCGCATGTGGAGCGGATGATTGCGAAAGTGCGGGCGTGGAGGAGCTAGGTCCTGTCCTCATCACGTTGCCGGATCAATGGGGAAACTCGAAATCCACAGAAGTGCGATGAAGCACCGAGTTGCAAGGTTTAGAGTATCGTCAAACCCGCCAATAACAGTTCGAGCAACTCCCGAACCAGTTCCAAGCCCCGGTCTCTGGAAGGGTCATGATTGGATTGATTGGAGTGCCCCTGATTGACCGCCGCCGTCTTGCGCGGCGTTGTGGGCTCCTGCATCCAGGCTGGGACCTTCCTCTCGCTCATGCTCCATGGCTTGCGCCGGCGGTTTGGCCCTCAGCAACCAGGCTGGCAGGTCCCTGTCGTTCATGCCGTTTGGTCGATTTGAAGCGAGGTCGGGTTCGCCGGCGGACAGGATCCTTGTCGGAGATTTGCTACGCTCCTGCGACAACTTGCGAATTCCTGCCCTTGACTCACATCCGACTCATCTTTATGTTCTTGTTTTGTTCTAATCCGTCGAGGGGGCGTTTCGCGACCGTCACGAACGTGGATTGGAATGCGGTGGACGCACCCCTGTCGTCGGACGGACGGCGGGCGCGCGGACGGCGAAGGCGTGTGGTCCTGGCACCCCTGGGCTGGTGCTAAGCGTGCGGACTGATGACCGCAGGCGACGGTGACTATGAGGTCACGGACACCGGGGAGAGCGCGCAGTAGACCGTTAAAACCATTGCGCAGGGAATGTCGTGGGAAGCGGCTTGACCTGTAGTGACTGAAGCTTGCGTGTCTTTTCTCATCCACACGCAAGGCTATGGGTGCAAGCTTTGCACCCGCATTCCCTGCGCCCTCACTTTTCTGAGAGACGCGCATGATGCAAGACCCGGACGCAATCGCGCCGCGGGAATGCGAAGCCGCGTCGCTCGCTCTTTGACATGTGAATTGGAAGAACCGGCGAAAGCGGCGGTTGCGATCCCCCGTCGTCATAGCCGGGCTTGTCCCGGCCATCCACGTTGTTGAGGACCCAGCATGCACGGCGGCTATGTCTACATTCTGGCGAGCGCGGCAAACGGCATCCTCTACATCGGAGTGACGAACGATTTGGTGCGTCGGATGTACGAACATCGAAACGGTCTCGTCCCTGGATTTACAAAGAAGTATTCGGTCAAGCGCCTCTTCCATTTCGAGCGCTACGACGACATCCACACGGCGATCCAGCGCGAGCACAACATGAAACACTGGTCGCGAAAATGGAAAGTCAGGTTGATCCTGAAAGACAATCCGGAATGGACTGATTTGTACGATTCGATCGCCGTGTAAGGACGTGGATGGCCGGGACAAGCCCGGCCATGACGATCTTCGTGGGGCAGGCGCTTCTCACACCACGCGGCTGCGTTCGATGATGTCGGCAGCGCCCTTGGCGAGCAGTTCGAGGCCGACGGCGCGGCCGAGCTCGCGCGGGCGGCTCAAGGGACCCAGGCGCTGCGCCTCGATGATGCGGTGGCCGGAATGATCGAGCACCGAGGCCATCAGCCATATCTGTTCGCCCCTGATCTCGGCATGTCCCGCGATCGGCGAATTGCAGTGGCCGTTGAGCACCCACAGCACCTCGCGCTCGGCGTCGGCGCAGGCACGCGCGGTCGGATCGTCGATCGCAGACAGGATGCGGCGCGTCTCGAAATCGCGTGCGGCGCATTCGACCGCGACGATGCCCTGCCCCGCCGCCGGCAGCATGTCGTCGACCGGGAACTCGTAGGCGATCCGGTCGGCCAGCCCGACCCGCTCGAGCCCCGAGCGCGCCATGATCAGCGCATCCGCAGGCCCCACCGCGCCGCCGTCAGGCAAGCGTTGTTTCTCTCCGGCATCGAGCTTGCGCACGCGCGTATCCGCGGCACCGCGAAAATGGATCACCTCGATCTCGGGAAACAGCCGCCGCGCATAGGCCGCGCGCCGCACCGCGTTGGTGCCGATCTTGAAACCCCTGCCGGCCTCGCGCCTGAGTTCGTCAAAGGAAACGCCGGCCCGCAGCACCAGCACATCGCCGGGCGGATCGCGCGACAAGGTCGCTGCAATGACGAGCCCGGGCGTGTCCTCATTGCCCGGCATGTCCTTGAGCGAATGCATCGCGGCATGGAGTTGGCCTTTGAGAACGGCCTCGCGGATTTGCGCGACAAAGGCGCCGCCCTTGCCGCCATGCGGCAGGAGCTTGCCGATCTGGTCGGTATCGCCCGTGGTCTCGAACTTGACGATCTCGACCTCGGTGCCGAAGGCCTTCATCCGGCGCGCGATCTCCTCCGTCTGGGCCAGCGCCATCGCGCTCTTGCGCGTGCCGATCTTGAGTGGGGCCACCTATGACTGCTCCTGTTTCATCGCGCGTCCTCCAGGATCATGTCGGAGGCCTTTTCGGCGATCATGATGGTGGGCGCGTTGGTATTGCCCGACATCAGGTCCGGCATGACGGAGGCATCGACAACGCGCATGCCATCAATGCCGCGCACGCGCAAGCGCTGATCGACCACGGCCAGGGGATCGCTGCCCATCCGGCAGGTCGAGGTCGGATGATAGACCGTGCCGCCGGTCTTGCGGCAGAAATCGAGCAACTCCTCGTCGCTGGTCTTGTCAGCGCCCGGATAGACCTCGCCGGCGGCATAAGGTTTCAGCGCGGGTGCCGCGAGAATCCTGCGCAGGATGCGGATGCCGTCGACGAAGGCTGTGCGATCGGTTTCGGTCGAAAGATAGTTGATGCGGATTTCCGGCGGCGCGGCAGGATCGGCGCTCCTGATCTTCAGCGAGCCGCGGCTCTCGGGACGGAGCTGGCAGACCGATGCGGTGAAGCCGGGGAAGGAATGCAGCTTCTCGCCCATCTTGTCGGTCGAGAACGGGATGAAGTGGATCTGGATGTCGGGCGTGGCAAGGCGCGGATTGGTCTTGAAGAACGCGCCGGAGGTGCCGGCCGCGATCGTCAGCGGTCCCCTGCGGAACGCCGCATATTGCATGCCAGCGAGCGTCCGGCGCACGGGATGGTTGACAATGTCGTTGAGGGTGATCGATTGCGCGCAGCGCGTCACGATGCGGACCTGCAGATGATCCTGCAGATCGTTGCCGACGCCGGGCGCATCGAGCACCACGGCGATGCCATGCTGCTTCAGAAGCTCGGCGGGTCCGACGCCAGAGAGCTGCAGGAGCTGCGGCGAATTGTAGGCGCCGCCGGAGATCAACACCTCCCTGCGCGCCTTCGCGCTGCGCAGATTGCCATCTTGCCGGTATTCGACTCCGCGCGCGCGACGGCCCTCGAACAGGATGCGCTGCGCCAGTGCGGATGTCTCGACCTTGAGATTGCCGCGGCCCTTCGCGGGACGCAGATAGGAGAACGCGCTCGAGGCGCGCCGGCCGCGCCGCGTCGTGGTCTGGAAGAAACCGGCGCCCTCCTGGGTCGCGCCGTTGAAATCCGGATTGAAGGGGATGCCGGTCTCGACCGCTGCTTTCACGAACGCTTCCGAGAGTGGATCGGCGTGGCGCCAATCCGACACCGACAGCGGACCATCCGTGCCGTGATACGCGTCGGCGCCGCGCGTCTGGTGCTCCGCCTTCTTGAAATAGGGCAGCACATCGTCAAATCCCCAGCCGACATTGCCGCGCTGGCGCCAGCGATCGTAATCCTCGTGCTGGCCGCGGACATAGAGCAGCCCATTGATCGAGCTCGATCCGCCCAGCACTTTTCCGCGCGGCTGAAACACCTGCCGGCCATGCAGACCGGGCTCCGGCTCGGTCTGGTACATCCAGTTGACGGATTTCTCCTTGAACAATTTGCCGTAGCCGAGCGGCACATGGATCCAGATATTGGAGTCCTTCGGGCCGGCTTCGAGCAGCAGCACGGAATGTCTGCCGTCAGCACTCAGGCGGTTGGCAAGCACGCAGCCCGCGGAGCCGGCGCCGACAATCACGTAATCGAACTCGGCGGTTTCTCCCGCATCCTTGTTGTTCATGGCCTCCCTCGCTCGGCGCGCGACCGGCAACATCAGCCAACCCAGACAAGTTCTCGAAGAGTGGGCCGATCAGGTGGGAAGAGGTAACGGGGGCTCACCATAGGGTCAATTGCAAAAAGGGTGCTTTTCGATTGACGATCATCGCAACCCGAAGCGACAATGAGCACAAAACAGGGAGGAAATTGATGAACATGTCGCGCCTTTTGGTGGTGATATCGGCGCTGCTCACGGCGTCCGCCGCCAATGCCGAGACCATCCGCGTGGGGCTGCCCACCAAGACGTTCTGGCCCACGACGGTGGCCGAGACCGCGGTGCGGCAAAAGCTGTTCGAGAAGGAAGGCCTCAGCGCGGAACTCACGATCTACCGCTCCGGCGCGGAGACCTTTGAAGGCATGGCGGCGGGTGCCGCCGACATCATCCTCGACCCGCCGTCCCTGGTGTCCGCGGGGCGCAAGAAGGGCGTGATGAGCAAGATCGTCGCCGGCGCGACCATGGGCAATTACGGCTGGCAATTGATGGTGCCAGCAAAATCGACTCTCGACGTGAAGGATCTCAACGGCAAGAAGGTCGCGATCACGGCCGCCGGCTCGGGTTCCGACCTGCTGGCGCTGTGGACCATCCAGGACCGCAAGATCGATTTCACCCGCGTCCCCGTCGGCGGCGGCGGCATTGTGCCGAACCTGCTTGCCGGCAATGTCGAGGCTGCCGTCGTCTATTCCCCCCTGAGCTTCCAGATCCTCAAATCGGGCGAAGCGCGCACCATCCTCGACTATGCGACCGCCGTGCCGCCGAACCTCACCGCGGGCTGGATCGTGCTCGACAAGTTCGCGCAGGAAAAGCCGCAGGTGGTGCAGAAGGCGCTGAACGCGCTTTACGGCGCCGTGCAGTTCATGCGCGACAATCGCGACGTCACGGTGAAATTGATTGCGGACCTCTATGAGATGCCGGCCGAGATCGCAGCGCTGGAATATGAGAACACGATATTGAAGCTGGAAACGAATGGCGACATGGCCGGGCCCAAGGTTCGCGACGCCGTGCAGCTGTCGCTCGACCTGGCAAAACTCGGCGGGCTGAAGGACATCGTGCCGACCGAGGAGGTCTATTCGACCGCCTTCAAGCCGGTCCCGACCAAGCCCTGAACATGATGATGGCCAGCCGTCTCGCAATCACCCTCTCCCGGATCGCGATCGTGGTCGCGATCTTCGCGGTGTGGGAGATTTTGCCTCGAACCGGCCTGGTCAATCCGCGGCTGCTGCCGCCGGCCTCCGGGACGCTGGCCATGCTTGCCGATCTGCTCCAGCGCGCAAGCGTCCGCAACGATCTCCTGGTCACCGCGACCGAGGTGCTGGTTGCCTTCGCGCTCGCGGTGCCCTTGGGCTGTCTGATCGGCTATTTGATCGCCGAATACCGCTATTTCGCCGACGTCGTGAAGCCGCTGTTGTTTTTTGCCTTCTCGATTCCCAAATCGATCTTCCTGCCGATGTTCATCCTGGTCTTCGGCGTCGGCTTTGCCGAGAAAGTCGGCTTCGGTTTCTTCTCGACCATCTTCATCGTGATCATGTCGACCACGACCGCGGTGGAATCCGTCAGAGTCGAATATCTCACGGTGGCGCGCTCCTATGGGGCGACCTCGGTGCAGACGGCGTTCCGCGTCTATCTGCCCAGCATGTTGCCGGTGCTGCTCGAGGCGCTCCGCATTTCCATGATCTTCAACCTGACCGGCGTGATTCTTGCCGAAATGTATGCCTCGCGTGACGGCATCGGGCATCAGATCGCGACCTGGGGCGAAAATTTCCAGATGAAGCAGCTGTTGGCCGGTGTCGTCATGATCGCCACGATTGCGATTGTCTTCAACGAGCTGGTGCGATCGGTGGAAACGCGATGCAGTCACTGGCGAACATAACCCCGCTCAAGCCGGCGGCGCGCGCAGGGGCGATCCAGATCACGGGCGTAAGCCAGGTGTTCAGGACATCGGGCGCCGAGGTTGTTGCGCTCTCGGATGTGTCGCTCGAGATCAAGCCGGGGCGCTTTGTGGTGCTGGTCGGGCCGAGCGGCTGCGGCAAGTCGACGTTGCTGATGATGCTCGCAGGGCTCAGGGAGCCGACATCAGGCACAATCCTGATCAACGGCGCGCCGATCTCTCAGCCGGACCCGGACCGGGTCGGCGTGGTGTTTCAGGAAGCAAGCCTGTTTCCGTGGTTGACGGCAGAAGAGAATGTCGAATTTCCGCTGGCGCTGCGCGGAATCGCGAAGGCCGAGCGCCGCGCCAAGGCCGAGGAGATGCTCAGGCTCGTGGGGCTCGAGGGTTTTGGCAAGCGTCACCCGCACGAGCTCTCCGGCGGCATGAAGCAGCGCGTCTCGATCGCGCGCGGGCTGGTGCAGGATCCGCCGGTCCTGTTGATGGACGAGCCGTTTGCGGCGCTCGACGAGCAGACGCGGATGACCATGGGCGACGAGCTGCTGCGCATCTGGGCCGCGACCGGCAAGACCGTCGTGTTCGTCACCCACAGCCTCACCGAGGCGGTCTATCTCGCCGACGAAGTCGCGGTCATGTCGGCGCGGCCGGGCCGCATTGTCGATCATCTGCAGGTCTCGCTGCCGCGCCCGCGCACCTATGAGATGCTGTCGGGCGATGCCTTTGGTGGCTTGCGCGAGCGCATCTGGCGCCATATCCGGAAATCGGCGTGAGGTCACGATGAAAGCATCCACACTGCGCTGGCTGATCGTGCTCTGCCTCATCGTCTTGTGGGAGGCGCTGCCGCGCCTCGGCCTGATCCCCGAACTGTTTCTGCCCTCGCTGTCATCGACGCTTGCGGCGGGCTTCAACGAGGCCGGCGAATACGCCCAGGCGCTTGCGGTCACGCTCTATGAGGTCGGAATTGCGATGGCCTTTGCCTGCGGCGGCGGCATTCTGGCAGGCGCCATCGTCGGCAGCCTGCCGCGGCCGCGCCTGCTGATCATGCCAATGGTCTCGAGCCTCTATGCCGTGCCGCTCGTCATCCTTTATCCCGTCTTCACGGTCTGGCTCGGCATCGGCTCGGAATCCAAAATCGCCTTTGCGGCCATCTACGGCTTTCTCCCGACGATGCTGTCGACCGCGGCCGGGATCCAGACCATCGATCCGCAGCTTCTGCTCGCGGCGCGCAGCATGGGCGCGACCTTGAACCAACGCCTGTTACGCGTCATCATTCCGGCGGCGATCCCGACCGTGCTGTCGGGCTTGCGGGTCGGCGGCGCGCTCGTGATCGTCGGCGTGGTGGTCTCGGAAATGCTGATTTCATCGGCCGGCATCGGCTATCTGATCTCGCGCTACCGCACGATCCTGGACAGCCCGCACGTCTTTGCCGGCGTGCTGCTCGTGCTCGCGATGGCGGTGGCGTTCAATGCCGCCATCCGCCTGCTCGAACGCAAGGCCGCGATATGGCAGACTGGCACGCGCGGCGGACAGCAGGCCGCCGACGAGATGGCGGCGGGTGCGCTGCAGCCCGCGACGTGATGGGAGCTTTGGTTTCGTGTTCGACCTGACATTGACCTTCGACAACGGCCCGGAGCCGCGGGTGACGCCGCGCGTGCTGGACATCCTGGCCGCACGAGGCATCAAGGCCACATTCTTCGTGATCGGCGAAAAGCTTGTCGGCCCACGCCGCGGCCTCGCGGTACGTGCTCATGATGAAGGCCACTGGATCGGCAATCACACCTATACGCACTCCGTGCCGCTCGGGCGACAAGGCGACCCGCTGGCCGCCAAGCACGAAATCGGCCGTGCGCAGGCTATCATTGCGGAGCTTGCGCACGAGCCGCGCTGGTTTCGGCCATTCGGTGGCGGCGGCAATCTCGACGACCGCTTGCTGAAACCCTCCGTGGTGACTTACCTGATCCGCAACAAGTTCAGTTGCGTGCTGTGGAACGCCATTCCACGCGATTGGGCCGATCCGCAAGGTTGGGTCGATCGCGCGCTCGCACAGTGCCGCGCGCAGCCATGGTCGCTGATGGTGCTGCACGATCTGCCAACCGGAGCGATGGATCATCTGGAAGATTTTCTCGATCGCGCAAGCGCGATGGGCGCCCGCTTCCGGCAGGATTTCCCGCCGGATTGCGTCCCTATCCGCGCCGGAGAAGTTGTGCTGCCGATCGACGCCTATGTGTCGAATATCGAAGAAACGATCGAACGAGAAGAACAGGGAGAGCGCCCGTGAAAATGCCAACGCATCTGCTGCCGACGACCGTGGTCGGCAGCTATCCGCAGCCGGAGTGGCTGGTCGATCGCGCGATGCTGTCGAAATCGGTGCCGCGCACCCGCATGCATGCGATGTGGCGGCTGCCGGAAGAGCATCTGGAGCAGGCGCAGGACGACGCGACCATTGTCGCGATCCGTGACATGGAGCGCGCCGGTATCGATATCGTCACCGATGGCGAGATCCGCCGCGAAAGCTACTCCAACCGCTTTGCCACCGCGCTCGAAGGCATCGATGTGGACAACCCCGCCATCATCGTGTCGCGCTCCGGCCACGAGACGCCGGTGCCGCGCGTGGTCGGCAAGATCCGCCGCGCGGGCCCAGTGGAACGGCGCGACATGGAATTTTTGCGCAAGAACACCGATCACGCGGCGAAGATCACCCTGCCCGGCCCGTTCACCATGAGCCAGCAGGCCAAAAACGAATTCTACAAGGACGACGAAGAGCTGGCGATGGCGTTCGCCGAGGCCGTCAATGCCGAGGCGCACGACCTGCAGAAGGCCGGCGCCGACGTGATCCAGCTCGACGAACCCTGGGTGCGCAACAATCCCGACCTCGCCCGCCGCTACGCCGTGAAGGCGATCAACCGCGCGCTGCAGGGCCTGACCGTGCCCACTGTGGTGCACCTTTGCTTTGGCTATGCCGCGGTCGTGCCCGGCTCGACCAAGCCGGCCGGCTATTCCTTCCTTTCCGAGCTCGCCGACACCACCGCCGAGCAGATTTCGATCGAGGCGGCACAGCCGAAGCTCGATCTCGGCGTGCTCAAGGATCTCACCGGCAAGAAGATCATGCTGGGCGTGCTCGACCTCGGCGATCCCGAGATCGAGAGCGTCGACACCGTCGCCGGGCGCATCCGCAATGGGCTGAAATATGTCGCAGCCGAGCGCCTCGTGCCGGCGCCCGATTGCGGCATGAAATACATGCCGCGCGCAACCGCGTTCGGGAAATTGAAGGCGATGGCGGACGCGGCGGCAAAAGTGCGCAAGGAGCTTGGCTAGCTGTGCAAAAACGACCTCAAGGCCGCAAGCTTGGCTCGGTATTCGGCGGCGGCGCGTGCTCGCTCTCGGCATGATCGGGCAATTTGCCGCCGTGCAAGTGAAGCGGGGGGCCGATCCAGAGCGGATCGGCGAGGTGATCGCGGCGCGGGTTGGCCGTGTTGGGATGCACCAGAATGCTGAGCGAGCCATGGTTCAGCATCAGCCAGGGGACGAGCTCGGCAAAGACCTCCGTCGCAAAGGCGACCTGATACATCGCCGCGTCGTGCGGCCCGACCTTGGCATCGTGCCAGCGCCCGAGCGTCACCGAAAAGCGCTCGCCGATCCATCCGCGCAGCCGTTCGGCCTCGGCGCGCGTGGTCGCGGGATCGTAATAGACGTGGGCGTGGAAGCTTGCGATCTCGCCGGTTGGCCGTGGGGACAGGTTTTCACTCATCTCGATAGCCCTTTTAACCAAGTCCATCGTCGCTCACGGATTTGTGGACCAGCGAGAATATGTTAGCAAGAGCCTCGTGTCGGAGGACCATTCGTCTCCATGGATATGCTGGTCAAGCTTTACGATCTGCCCGACTTCGGGAGCCCGCGCGAGCAGCTGACAAAAGCGGGCGTCAGCCTGCGACGCGCTCTCGTGCCGGAGAAGCACAAGGTGATTGCCTGGGTGCGGGACAATTTTTCCGAAGGATGGGCCAGCGAGACCGAGGTTGCGTTCGCCCGCCAGCCGGTGTCCTGCTTCATCGCCATCAAGGACGGCAAGCTCGCGGGTTTTGCCTGCCACGACGTCACCTGTCGCAACTTCTTCGGCCCCACCGGCGTGCTGCCGAAGGCAAGGAAGAGCGGCATCGGCACCGCTTTGTTGCTCGCCTGTCTCGAAGACATGAAGCACCAGGGTTATGGTTACGCCATCATCGGCGGCGTCGGACCTGCGGATTATTACGCCAAGGCGGTCGGCGCGGTCGCCATCGAAGGCTCCGAGGTCGGAATCTATCGCGGGCTGTTGGGTGCGCCGCGCTTTGCGCAATAGCGGCCGCGAGATTCTCACGGCACCGCAAGCGACGCGAGGCGCGAGACGTCGTCTCTTTGGTCGAGCGCCCAGATGGCGTCGATCAGAGGCGTGATGTCGGCCCTCGGCCTCCATGACGCCGCGGCCGTGCGCAGCTTCGCCTCGAGATCGGAATCGCTCATCGGATTGGCTTCGCTGCCGCGCGCCGCCGATTGCGAGAGCCGATGCACCACGCCGTCGGCAGCCGTGACGTCGACGGCCGCCGCGATGGTGGAGAAAGACTCATCCCGCAACACCTCGACCTTGCCGCGCAGCGCTTTCACCCTGGGATCGCCGACGCAGGCGTCGGTGAACTGATCGAGACCGGCGGCGCCATGGACCAGAGCCGCAGCCACCGCATGCTGAACGCTGACCTGCGACTCGCGCCCGGTCGAAATGTCGGGGCGGTCGGTGCGATGGGCCAACAGCGGATTGCCGCGCACCACGACGCGCGTCGCTTCGACGGCCGGGTGATCGCGCCGCCAATCCAGCACGCAATCGAGCACCGGATGGATCACAAAGCCGCAAGGATAGGGCTTGTACGAGGTCGCCATGATCTCATAGCTCTCGCCGAGGCGATCGGTGATCCGCGAGACCTCCGGTGCATCGCCCAGGGCGTTGTAAAATCCCTGCCGGCCGGTGAGCGGTTCGTCAGGTCCCTCAAAACCCTTCTCCGCGAGCAGCGCCGACCACAGCCCATTGCGCGAGGCGTTGCCGACGCTGACGCTCTTGGCCGGCATGCCCAGACATTCGCAAAGGCCTGCCGATTGCGTGGACGCCGTCCCCAGCGCCGAAATCAACTGACGCTGGTCAAGTCCGAGCAGCTTGCCGCTTGCGGCTGCCGCACCGAACACACCGCAAGTCGAGGTGATGTGCCAGCCCTTGTTGTAATGCTGCGGCGAGATCGCAAGGGCGATGCGAGCCTGGATCTCGTTGCCAAGGATGAAGGCAAGCAGCAAATCGCATCCCCTCACCGCGCGCAATTCGGCGAGCGCCAGCAGCGCCGGCGCCACCGGCGCGGTCGGATGGATCACCGTCGCAACATGCGTATCGCAGAAATCATGCACGTTGGCGGCGGCCGCGTTGAGAAAGGCCGCGCTCAACGCATCGATGCGCTCGGACCGCCCGATCAGCGTCGCTGTCCTGCCGCCGGAAAACTCGGCCAGCGAACGAAACGCGATCTCGATCGGGTCCGTGCGGCAGCCCGCGAGCGCGACCGCAAACAGATTGATCAGGGAGCGCTTGGCCTGATGTCGCACGGGCGGCGGAACGTCCTCCCACCGCGCCGCTGCAATGTAACGCGCAAGCGTCCTGGTGACCAACGGCTTGTGCAACATGTTGCCTCCCCTTGTTGGTTTCGAGCATCCGATGATGGGCTGAAAAGCGCAACAGCATGCGCGATGGACCAGGCCGGCATTTTCGCCGTATTGTATCGAAGAATTGAAAGACCCGAGATGAAGCCGGGCACATTTCCGGGAGACGAACCCCATGCGAACGCGAAAGCTTGCCCTTGCGCTGGCGCTAACCTTGGTGAGCGCCGCAGCGGCACCGGCCGACGACTACCCGACCCGGCCGATTCGGCTGATCGTGCCGTTTGCCGCAGGCGGTGCCGCGGACTCGGTGGCGCGGATCATCGGAAAGCGCGTCGGCGATGCACTCGGCCAGACCTTTGTGATCGAGGATCGTGGGGGCGGTGGCGGCATCATCGGCACCGAGCTCGTGAAGAACGCCGATGCGGACGGATACACGCTGTTGCTCGGCCAGTCCGGACCGATCTCGATCAATCCCGGCATCTATCCGAAACTCTCTTATGATCCGGAAAAGGATTTCGTGCCGATCACGATGACGACGTCGTATCCCTACATCGTCGTGGTCAACCCTTCGCTCGGCGTCAAGACGCTGCAAGAGCTCGTCGCACTCGCGAAAAGCAGACCGGGCCAGCTGAACTATGGCACCGCCGGTGTCGGCGCCTCCAACCATCTCGTCACCGAGCTGTTCGACAGCAGGGCCGGGATCAAGATGACCCACATTCCCTATCGCGGGACATCGCCCGCCGTCGCTGATCTGATCGCCGGACAGGTGCAGGTCGTGTTCGCCGACCCGGTCTCGGCGCTTTCGCAGGTCAATGCCGGGTCGCTCATCGCGATTGCGGTCACGAGCAAGGAGCGCGCGCCGGTCGCGCCCGATGTCCCGACGATCTCGGAGAGCGGCTATCCCGGCTTCGACGCCATCGCCTGGCACGGCATCATGGCGCCGGCGGGCACGCCGCCCGCGATCGTGGGAAGGCTTAATACGGAGATCGTCAAGGCGTTGAAGGATCCGCAAACCGCAAAATTGATCGAGGCGCAGTCGATCCAGGTTGTCGGCAACTCGTCGGAAGCCTTTGCCGGCTTCATCAAGCAGGACATCGCGGTCTGGAAGGATGTCGCGCGCCAGGCCAAGGTCGAGGTGAAGTAATTGCGCGTTGCCCCGACTTGGCCCGTTTATCGGCGCCGCAGCACGCTGAACTGAAACGACTGCATGGCACCCCAGGGCGTGGTGTGGCGATGCCGCTCTTGCGCGATCAGTTCAAACGCGGGACCGACGGTCTTGGCAAGACTCTCCGGATCGTAGCGCTGCACAGGCAAGCCGCTGCATTTCTCAGGACCATCGAGCGCAAAGGTCGCGATGATCGCGTGCCCGCCCGCCCTCACGCCGGCACACAAGGACTTCAGATAAGCCTCGCGATCATCAGCCTCGACCAGGAAGTGAAAGGCGGCGCGGTCGTGCCAGATATCGAATGCGGCCGGTGGCTGCCATTGCGTGATGTCGGCGGCGATCCACTGCACGTTTTCGGCGTTGACACCGAGACGCCGCTTTGCAGCGTCGAGCGCGGCTTGCGACAAGTCCAGAACCGTGATGGCTTCGTAGCCGCGCTGGCACAGGGCGTCGACCAGGCGCGACGCGCCGCCGCCAATATCGATGATGGACGCGCGCGGGCTGCCGGCAAACCTCTCGATCAGGGATAGCGACGGCTCGGGATCCTGCTGGGTCCAACTCACCTGCTGCTCGTTCCTGGTGAGATAGACGTTTTGCCAATGCGCCTTGCGATCGCTTGCGGTCATGGCGTCTGCTCCTTGTAGCGACACCTTTGTTCGGAAAACTTATGCAGGCCGGCGCAACGCTGCCGCGTCTTTCGCGCGCCCCTCGATCAAAGACCAGTGACCGGCCTCGATGTCGGAGGCCGGCGCGACCCATGATCCGCCGACCGCGACGACCCCGGGATGTGCAAGCCATTCGCGGGCATTGTGCTGCGCGATACCGCCGGTTGGGCAGAAGCGCACATTCGGGAAGGGCCCGCCGAGCGCGTTCAACGCGGCAAGGCCGCCGGCCGGCACTGCTGGAAAGAATTTTACCAGATCGAAGCCGCGCGCGACACAGGCGATGAGATCGGAGGCAGTCTGGATGCCTGGCACGAACGGCAGTTCGCCCGACGATGCGGCCTCCAGCAGTTCGAGCGACTGGCCCGGGCTGATCGCGAACGCCGCGCCGAGTTTGGCAACCATCTCGAGATCGTGCGGCGACAGCACCGTGCCAATGCCGACAATGGCGTCGCCGACTTCCGCAATGATGGCGCGCGCAGCGTCGACCGCGGCATGTGTGCGGAGCGTAATCTCAACGACTGGCAACCCGCCCGCAACAAGCGCACGTGCCAAAGGCACTGCATCGCGCGCGTGCTCGATAGTGATGACGGGCACCACCGGCGCCAGCGCAAACACCTGATTGAGACGGGCGCGTGATTTTTCTGATGTCATGGCTTTACAAGCTCGCTCCCTCGATGTCTTTCGGCATGGCTTCACGCGGAATGACCGCTCCCGGCGACATGATCACGACACCAGCAAGCCGGTGTCCCGCGCGGGCGGCTTCGACCGCGGATGCACCGCGCAGCCGTGCCGCGAGATAGCCGGCATTGAAGGAATCGCCGGCTGCTGTCGTATCCACCGGCTGGACAGTCTTTGCCGGCGGGACATCCACGCAATCGCCGCCGGCCATAATCAGGCAGCCGAGCCCGCCGCGCTTGACCACGATCTCCTCGATCCCTGCGGTTCGCAAGCGAGCGATGCATTCGGCCGCATCGGCGTCGCCGAACAGCGCCTGCTCGTCCTCGAGCGTCGGCAAGGCGAGATCGACCAGCGGCAGGACCTCGGCGAAGGCGCGGCGCGCGGTTGCCGCATCGCGCCAGCCGCGCGGCCGATAATTGCCGTCAAATGCGATTCGGCCGCCGTTGCGGCGCACCGCCATCAGAAGTTCGTGCAACCGCGCTCGCCCCGTGTCGCCATAAAGCGACAGGCTGATGCCGGAGAAGTAAAGCAGATCGAAGCCCGACAGCCGCTCAAGGGCGCCGTCGTCGACTCGGTCGAAAAACTCGCGCGCAGGCGCGCGGTCGCGCCAATAGAGAAAGCTGCGTTCGCCGCGCCCATCGCGCTCGATCATGTAGAGCCCGGGCAGGCGCCCGGGTAGCCGCAACACCTCATCGGTTGCGATTCCCTCTGCGCGCCAGGCGGCCAGCATACTCTCGCTCAGGCTGTCGTCGCCGAGCGCGGTGACATAGGAGGTCGCAATCCCGAGTCGCGACAGATAGAGCGCGGTATTGAGCGTGTCGCCGCCAAAGCCGCGCGCGAACAGGCCACCACCGGCGGCCGAGAACTCAATCATGCATTCGCCGATCGAGGCCACTTTCATGATCTGCTGCTCAGAACGTCAGTTGAACCTTCATCGACCCGGCGCGGTCGCTGGCGAGTTCGAGCGCATCGATCGCGCGCATGGCTCGTTCTTCCGCCGGATGCAACCACATCGCGGCGGGCTCAACAAGGCGGCATCGGGAACAAGGGTTCCTGCCGGGTTCGCGCCGTGCTTCAATGCCGCCGAACGACGTCCGGCGGCGCCGATCAGGCCGCCGCGCGTTTCGGCACGCTGTCGAGAAATCCGGTAAGCCGCTCGCGGATAATGGCTTCCGCGTCGGCCATGATGCGATCGATCAGCTCCTTGACGGTCGGCACGTCGTTGATGAGGCCGACCACCATGCCGCAGCTCCAGGCGCCCGCATCCATGTCGCCGTCGATCATCACCTTGGGGTAGACGCCTGCCACCTCGTCGAGAATGTCGTCGATCTTGAGCGCCCTGCCCTTCGCGCGCTCCTTCTCGAGCAGCCGCTCGACACCCCTGTTGTTCGCACGCGCTCGGTATTGCGCAGCGCGCGCATCACGAGCCGCGTGTCGAGCTCGGTGGCCTCGACGATCGCCTTCTTCACGTTGTCATGCACGGGCGCTTCCCTGGTTGCAATGAAACGCGTGCCCATGTTGATGCCGCCCGCGCCCATCGCGAGCGCGGCAATGAGGCTCCGCGCATCGGCCATGCCGCCGGACGCGACGAAGGGAATCTTGAGCTCGTCGGCAGCGCGCGGCAACAGGATCATGTTCGGAATGTCGTCCTCGCCGGGATGACCGCCGCATTCAAAGCCGTCGACGCTGAACTGCATCGCACCCGATCTGCTCGGCTTTGAGCGAATGCCGCACCGAGGTGCATTTGTGGATCACCTTGATGCCCGCCGCCTTCAGTGCGGGCATGTATTGTTCGGGGCTGCGGCCCGCGGTTTCAACGATCCTCACTCCGCCCTCCCTGATGGCGGCGATATATTCCGGATAGGGCGGCGCGGAGAGCGTTGGCAGGAAAGTCAGGTTCACGCCGAACGGCTTGTCCGTCACGTCGCGGCACCGCGCGATTTCCGTTGCCAGCAATTCCGGCGTCTTCTGCGTCAGCCCGGTGATGAAGCCGAGACCGCCGGCGTCGGAGACGGAAGCGGCCAGCTCGGCGAATCCGACATAATGCATGCCGCCCTGGATGATCGGATGCTCGATGCCGAACAGTTCGGTGATCGCCGTTTTCATGACAAGCTCCTGCTCACCAGGTTTCGCCGAAGGGGCGGATTTCCAATTCGAACGTCCATGCGCTCTTCGGCTGCTGGTAGAGCTGCCAATAGGCGTCGGCGACCGACGAGGGCGGCATCAAGAGATCGGGATTGTCGAGCGCGTTCGGGCCGAGCGCCTCGATCCGGCGCTGGCGGACCCATTCGGTATCGACGCCGGCATCGATGATCAGGTGCGCAACATGGATGTTCTTCGGCCCCAACTCGCGGGCGGCGGCTTGCGCCACGGCCCGCAGCCCGAATTTCGCACTCGAAAAGGCCGCATAGCCGTTGCCGCCGCGCAGGCTCGCGGTTGCGCCGGTAAAGAAGATGTTGCCCTTGCCGCGCGGCAGCATCAGCCGCGCCGCTTCGCGTCCCGCAAGGAAGCCTGAATAACAGGCCATCTCCCAGACCTTGCGGAACACCCGTTCGGTCGTCTCGAGAATCGGGAAATTGACGTTGGCACCGATGTTGAAAATGCAGACTTCGAGCGGCGCATGCTTGTCGGCATCGTTGAGGAAGGAGACGATCTCGTCTTCCTTGCGGGCATCCAGCGACCGCGCCTGAATCTCGCCGCCTTTGGCTTCGATCTCCTTCACCAGGGGCTCGAGCTTGGCGCCGTTGCGGCGGCCTGCGAAGATCGAGAATCCTTCGGATGCAAACTTCTTGGCGATCTCGCCGCCGATGTAGTCGCCGGCACCGATGACCGCCGCGGTCGCGTGTCTCTTCTGCAAAGGCATCTCCTCGCTCGGTGATTTTCTGCGGAACAACATGGCGCGCCCCAAGCCGCCGTCCTGCCGTCGCGAGGCGGAGCGAAGAGCGCTGCCAATCATTAAGTTCTATTTTAGAACTTGTCAATCGATCCAGAGGCCAAGCCTTCGGCCAATTCATCGTTGGAGAGCAGATAGCCAAGGACGCGACCTCTCGAAACGCATTTACAATCGGCGCATCAGCGGCTATGAATTAAGTATCAAATAAGAACTAAGAGGCGAAGATGGCGGAAACGCAGAAGGTTGCCGTACTTGTTGGCGCGGGCGACGCGATTGGCGCTGCGGTGGCGCGGCGTTTTGCCAAAGGCGGTTACACGGTTTGTATCTGCCGGCGTGAAGCGGCCAAGTCGCAACAGCTCCTCGACGAGCTCACCTCCGCCGGTCTCAAGATCCATGCTTTCAGCATTGACGCGCGCCAGGAAGCCGACGTCCAGGCGTTGTTCGCCAGGATCGAAAAGGAGATCGGGCCGATCGAGGTCTGCCTCTTCAACGCCGGCTCCAACGTCAACAAACCGCTGACCGAAACCACCGAAAAGCTCTTCTTCAAGGCCTGGGAGCTTGCCTGCTACGCCGGCTTCCTGGTCGGACGCGAGGCGGCACGCGTCATGGTGCCGCGCGGCCGCGGCACTATCCTGTTCACCGGCGCGACCGCAAGCCTGCGCGGCGGCAAGGGCTTTGCCGCGTTTGCCGCGGCGAAATTCGGCCTTCGCGGAGTCGCGCAAGCGATGGCGCGCGAACTGGGACCGAAGAACATCCATGTCGTGCATCTGATCATCGATGCCGCCGTCGACAGCGAAGCGATCCATGCGCGAATGAAGGCCGCAAGCGGCATCGAGGCCAAGGACCTCCCGCCGGACAGCCTTACCAAGACCGCGTCCATCGCGGAGGCCTACTGGTTCGCGCATCAGCAGTCCAGGGACGGCTGGACACACGAGCTCGATCTGCGGCCGGCTTTGGAGAAATGGTGA
>Ga0335076_10002181_pt1 | contig 19324 bp, 19 predicted proteins | sample Lox_Sample_25_FD_206717 | JGI IMG/M metagenome (GOLD analysis project Ga0335076, IMG submission 206717) | Soil microbial communities from Loxahatchee National Wildlife Refuge, Florida, United States - Lox_Sample_2.5 | ecosystem: Environmental > Terrestrial > Soil > Wetlands | place: USA...
GCGCGGCGGGTACCGGGCACAGGCCGTCGGAGCCGATGTTCAGGCCGATGTTGGTCATGTTGTTCAGGTGCTCGCTGGCCACCAGCCAGACGATGTCGCAGATCTCGCGTTCGGTGTAATGCCCGGCCAGCCGGGCGAACGTGGCCGGCTCGACCTTCTTGCCCGCGGTGAGTTCGGTGGCGTAGTCCAGCGCGGCCCGTTCGGCCTCGGTGAACAGCGGGCTGGTCCGGTACTCGGGCAGCGCGTCGAACCGGGCCCGGTTATCGGCCGAGTCCCGGGTGGCGTACCACCGGGCCGCGTCCATGCAGAACAGGCAGGTGTTGAGGCTGGCCACCTGCTCACGGAGCAGCACCGCGGTCGGCTGGGGCAGCTGCAGCTTCTTGTCCAGCCGGTTCAGCTTGCCGTAGAAGGACATGAACGGGAACGGCATCCGCGCCGCGAACGTGCTGATCGGCGTGATTACCTGGCCGGCCTGGCGGCGGCTGAAGAAATAGATCAGTTTGAGCCGCAGGCCGCGGGGCTTCTCGATGGGCGGAAGGTAGGACGTCACGTTCGCTCCCTGGTCACATCGGCTGGGCAGGACTTGTCACTGCTGGTGACACGCCGGGACGTGGGAACGTGACCGGTGGCGGCCGGGTACCGGTTGGCGGCGGGTGCGGGGTACTGGCGTTAAGGAGGATCTGGTCCGCGGCCGGGCAGACGGGGGCGGGCCGGCTGGACGCCCGCCCAGACCCCGGTGGCGGCCCAGCCCGGGGCCGCGTCGGGCAGCTTGGCGGCCAGCCAGCAGTCCGCGATGGCGCAGGCCCGCGCGGCGGCCCGCAGCCCGCGGGCAACCGCGCGCAGCGGGCTCCGCAGCCGTTCGTGGGCGGGCATAGGCTGGCCCGCGGCCAGCTGGCTGAACTGGATCAGCGTCTCGGCGAGCTGCGGATCGGTGCGCTTCGTCTCGTGCCCGAGCCGGCGCAGTACGCGCAGCTGGCGATACCAGTGGCTCATCGGCGTGCTCCCCGCCGGAAAATCATCTCGCAGCACGACATATTATCACGATTGCTCATCGTAGCGGCGGGGACTGGCCGCGCTCAGCTTCCCCCCGCGGGCCGAAGATGCGCCGGTCGGCCGGGTCGATGGGCACGTCGTTGACGCTGGCCTCGCGGCGGCGCATCAGGCCGTCGCCGTCGAAGTCCCACAGTTCGTTGCCGAAGCTGCGGAACCATTGCCCGCTGGCGTCGTGCGATTCGTACTGGAACCGCACGGCGATCCGGTCGCCGAGCACCGCCCACCGAGCACCGCCCACAGATCCTTGCGCAGCGCATAGCCGAGTTCGCGGGACCATTTCCGGCGCAAGAACTCGATGATCTCGGCCCGGCCGGTGATGAACTCGCCGCGGTTGCGCCACAGGGCATTACCAAGAAGAGGTATCCGGGCACGTTCGGCAACGGGCCCGTTCCCAACTTGGTCGCGGGCTGGGTGCTGCTCGTCATAGCGGCGGTGCTGTTCTACTTCGCCCACCTAGGCCGGCATCCCGAATGGTCCATCGGCGCGGCTGCGGTCGGGATCCTGCTGATGGGGCTCTTTCACGCCGGTCCCGGGGCATTTGGCAGGCCCGAGCCACCGGACCCACGGTCGCGCGAAGAGTCCCTGCCTGCGACGGCAGCCACCTCTGCTAACGGGCCGGCCGCCTGATCCGGGTTCCGGGCCGGCGATTGCGGGACCAGCGCCATGACGGGCTGGACGAGTGCCGCTGGCGGGTCACGCACGGCGTCGTTTAACCATTGCGCCGGGACGCGAGGAAAGCAGCGCACGCCTATGTGGTCGTGGACGGGACCCTGATCCCGATCGACCGGGTCGCCGCGGACAAGCCGTTCTACCAGCTCGCCAAGGCCATCCACGTTCGGCAGGCCCGCGAGGCAAACGCAGGATGAAAAAGGTCCGTGTACCCGGCCGCGACGCGCTCCGGGTCACGGGTGTTCCACGCGTCCTCGGCGGCCTGCACCTTCTGCCGCGCGGTCTCCTCGGTGAACGGGGGCAGCGGTGGTCGTGGTGGCACGGTTCCTGCTGGCTGCGCTTGGTCGGAGCCCCTCGTCCCCACCGGCCAGTATTCAGCACCCCTGGGCTAAGAGCGTGACCGGCTGGCCCTTGCCGACGACGGTGATGCCGCCGTCGGACACCGCGAGGCCGCGGGCCCGGTCATGCTCCTTGTCCACCCCGACTGCGGCCCCGTCGGGGACGACGACGTTCTTGTCCAGGATGGCGCGCCGGACCACGGCGCGGTGGCCGACCTGGGTGTTGTGCAGCAGCACCGCCTGGTCGACCTGGGCCGAGCCGGCCACCCGGACGCCCGGCGACAGCACCGAGTCGCGGACCAGGCCGCCCGCGATGATGACGCCGTTGCTGACCAGACTGGCGATCGCCTGCCCGGGCTGGCCAGTGTCGTCCCGGGCGAACTTGGCCGGCGGCAGCGGCGTGACCTGGGTCAGGATCGGCCACCGGTCGTTGTCCAGCCGGAACGGCGCGTCCGCCGCGCACAGGTCCAGGTGCGCGCCGAAGTAGGCGTCCAGCGTGCCCAGGTCCTGCCAGTAGCCTGCGCCCCGCCCGGCCGCGCCGGGCACCTGGTTGTGCAGGAAGTCGTAGACGTGCGCGGCGCCGTCCCGGACCAGCATCGGGATGATGTCGCCGCCCATGCTGTGCCCGCTGCCGTCGTTGACCGCGTCCTTGCCCAGCGCGTCCACCAGGACGTCCCGGTCGAACAGGTAGTTGCCCATGGACACGTACGCCATGCCTGGCTGGCCCGGAGCCGGGCCCGGGCGGCCTGGCGGGGCGGCGGGCTTCTCCCGGAACGACACGACGCGGTGGCCGTCCGGCGCGGTCCGCGCGACGCCGAAGCCGGCCGTCCCGGCGCGCGGGGCCGGCGCCCGGGGGACCGGCACGCCGGCCACGGTGACCCCGGCGCCCCAGGCCTGGTGCGCGGCCAGCATCTGCCGCGGGTCCATCCGGTAGACGTGGTCGGCGCCGAACACCGCCACCACGTCGGGCCGCTCGTCATCGATCAGGTTGAGCGACTGGAAGATCGCGTCGGCCGAGCCGGCCTGCCAGTGCGGGCCGATCCGCTGCTGCGCCGGGACCGCCGTCACATAGTCGCCCAGCACGCTGTTCAGCCGCCAGGTGGTGCTCAGGTGCCGGTCCAGGCTGTGGCTCTTGTACTGGGTCAGCACGCAGATCCGCCGCCAGCCCGCGTTGGCCAGGTTGGACAGCGTGAAGTCGACTAGCCGGTACACGCCGCCGAACGGGACGGCTGGTTTGGCCCGGTGGGCGGTCAGCGGCGCCAGGCGCTGGCCACCCCCGCCAGCGAGAACGATGCACAGCACCCGCTGCCCCGCCATCGGCTACCCCCGTATCCCGATGTCCCCGTATCCAGTTGTCCCCCGGCCCGCCCCGCTCAACCCGGGCCCTCAACCCGGGATTAATCCGCGGCAACTGGCAATCAACCGGGACGCTGACGGCGGCCGGGAGTCTGGTAGGCAGCGGGCGTGTCCCCAGCGCAGTCGGACGCCGGGCGGGACCCGGTCCCGCGGACAGCGCTCGGAGGTGCGCACTGGATGACGCTGAACGAGGAACTCAGGCCGGCCACCAGCGGCCGGGTGTTACGGTCGCTGGCCCTGCGCACCCGCACCGCGGGCAGCGACGCGTTCGCCGCCGCGCAGGCCCAGACCGACAACGGCGATGAGGCGCGGTACGGCGACAGATCGGGCACGTACACGAAAGGTGTCCTGCAGGCCGGCATCGGCCTGGTCGACCCGGGCGCGTATGCGACGTTCAAGACCGCGCTGCGCACCGGTTCCCCGGCCGACTTCGAGAAGATCATCCTGGGTGGCCCGCGCACCCTGAACGGGCCGCAGGCTGGGCTGGCGTTCTGCCTGGACAGCCTGGACGGCAGCCAGTACCTGGTGCCGCCGGCGCCCGCGCTGGCCAGCGAGGCGTACGCCACCGAACTCGTCGAGCTGTACTGGGCATCGCTGCTGCGCGACGTGCCGTTCGGGGGGTATGAGCAGAGCAGCGTGGCGCAGCGGGCCGCGGCCGAGCTGTCCTCGCTGCCGGAGTATGCCGGGCCCCGGGACATTCGCACCGGCCAGGTCACGCCGCGGCTGCTGTTCCGCGGTAACTTCGCGGGCGAGAAGCTGGGGCCGTACCTGTCCCAGTTCCTGCTGCTGCCGGCCGGGCTGGGCACGCTGCCGGTCATCCAGCAGTACGTCACCAACCAGGCGGGCCTCGACTTCATGACCGAGCCGGGTGAGTTCCTGAACGTGCAGAACGGCAGGCCCACCGGGAAGGTGCCGACCCCCGCCGGGGCGCGCTACCTGAACGACGGGCGGGCGCTGGCCGCGCTCACCCACGCCGACGTGCTGTACCAGGAGTACCTGATGGCCTACCTGGTGCTGAACACGATCAACAACCCGCTGCCGCCGCCGCTGAACTCGGGTAACCCGTACGCCGCATCCAAGACGCAGAATGGCTTCGGCACGTTCGGCCAGCCGGACATCGCCGCCACCCTGGCCGCGGTGGCCGGCCAGGCGATCCGCGAGGTGTGGTACCAGAAGTGGTGGGCGCACCTGCGGCACCGGCCGGAGTCCGGCGGGGCCATCGTGCACCTGCAGCAGACCGGCCAGGGCGGCAGGATCGAGGGGCACGTCAGCGACACCGTGCTCAACTCGCAGGCCGTGCAGGCCAGCTTCCGGGCCAACAACAGCTACTTCCTGCCCCAGGCCTTCCCGGAAGGCTCGCCGGCCCATCCGGCCTACCCCAGCGGGCACGGCACCGTGGCCGGCGCGTGCATCACCGTGCTGAAGTTCTTCTTCGACGGCAACTTCCCGATCACCGGCCCGAAGGTGCCGTCGGCCGACGGGACCGGGCTGGAGAGCTACCGCCCGCCGGCCGGGGAACGGCCGCTGACGGTGAACAGCGAGCTGCACAAACTGGCCCACAACGTCAGCTTCGGCCATGGCATCCATGCCGGGATCCACTGGCGCAGCGACACCGACGAGTCCATCAGGCTCGGCGAGGCGATCGCGCTGAGTTACCTGCGTGATCACGCGCACCTGTACAACGAGCACTTCACCGTGTCCCTCACCAAGCTGGACGGCACGGTCGCGACGATCAGCAACGCATGAGCTGGGCTGCCGTTCAGCTGGGCTGTTTATCAACCGGCCCCCGGCCGGCCCGCATGCCATCCAGCTCATCGCTGGTGCCGCGGCCCGCGGGTAGTCCCGGTGGCCGACAACTACGACCGGCTACCAGGCGCTGCACCGGGGGGAGCGGCACGAGTGGGCGTGAGAGGCTAAAGCAGTGCATCTCGGCATCCTCGCGCACAGCACCGAAGGGGCCGCGCTGTGCTTCCTGGCCTACTGCCAGGAGGGGTTCCGGCGGACCGGCCGCAACGAGCACCCGGACGTGACGCTCGACTACATCGCGTTCGGCTCCAGCATGCCCGCCTGGGCGGCGGGGGACTACGCACCGATCCGGGCCACGCTGGCGACCAGCGTGCAGCGGCTGGCCCGGGCCGGCGCGGACTTCTTCGCCTGCCCGGACAACACCGCGCACCTCGCGCTGGAACACCCCGGCCCGGAACTGGACCTGCCCGGCCTGCATATCGCCGAGGTGGTGGCGGACGCGGCGGCCCGGGCGGGCTACCGGCGGGTCGGGGTGCTGGGCACGAAGTACCTGATGGACAGCTCGCTGTACCCGCGGGTGCTGGCCGCCCGGGGTATCGCGGCCGAGGTCCCGGATCCGGCTGACCGGGACACCATCAACCGGGTCATCTTCGATGAGCTGGTGAACGGCGTGTTCACCGGCGAGTCCCGCCAGGAGTACCTGCGGATCATCGCCCAGCTGGCCGGGCGGGGCTGCGACGCGGCCGCCCTGGTGTGCACGGAGATCCCGCTGCTGGTGACCCCGGAGGTGAGCCCGCTGCCCACGCTGGATTCCACCCGGCTGCTGGCCCAGGCCGCCTACGACGTCGCGGCCGGCCTCACCGCTGCGCCCACCTGGCGCGGCGGGCCAGCCGGGTAGGGCCGTCAGTTCTTGCGGGCGACACCGCCGTATGCCGAGGCCGCCCCGGGCAGCTCCGCGTCACCGGGGTCAGGCCGCCAGGTGTGCACGTACACCAGCCCGGGCGGGACCAGGTCCAGCCCGGTGAAGAACCGGGTCACCTCCTCCCGGGTGCGCAGCGTCTGCGGCGTGGACACCCGCTCGTTGTACCGCTTCTGCGCCTCGGCCTGGCCCGGGTGGGTGTCGCTGGCCGGATGGGAGATGGCCAGATAGCTGCCGGGCGGCAGGGCGGCCATCAGTTCGGCCACGATCTGGTACGGGTGCTCGCTGTCCTGCACCAGGTGCAGGATGCCGAGCAGCATCAGCGCGATGGGCTGGCTGAAGTCCAGGGTCTGGTGCGCCTGCTGCAGGATGGCGGCTGGCTCGCGGACGTCGCCGTGCACGTACTGGGTGGCCCCGTGCGGGCCGCTGGCCAGCAGCGCCCGGGCATGCGCCAGCACGATGGGGTCGTTGTCCACGTAGACGATCCGCGCTTCGGGTGCCACCGCCTGGGCGACCTGGTGCGTGTTGTCCGCGGCCGGGATGCCGGTGCCGATGTCGAGGAACTGCGCGACGCCGGCCGGGCCGGCCAGGAACCGCACCGCCCGGGCCAGGAAGGCCCGGTTGGCGCGGACCCGGAAACGCAGCCCGGGCGTGACCGCCAGCACCTGCTCGGCGGCCTCGCGGTCGGCCGCGAAGTTGTCCTTGCCGCCGAGCCAGTAGTCATAGACCCGGGCTGGGTGCGCGACGCTGGTGTCGATCTCAGTCGACGGGCCGGCCGCAGTGCCCGGTTGGTTTCCCTCTGCGTTCATTGGCTTCTCCCAGTTGCCGGGAGAGTATCAGTTGGTAGCACCCCAAAAGCGGCCGGTTACGTCTGTCACCCGCAGGCTTCATTGTCAGATGCGCCGTCGGCTCGGCCAGTCGTGGTCAACAGGCTCCGTGACGCTTTTATCCAACAGCCGAACAAGACCGGTGTCGGCGGCTCGACCTGGAACTTCCAGCTACGGCCCACGTTCTGGTTCGGTCTCGCGCTGTGCGACAACCAGTCCGCGCCGAACTTCACAAGCGATCCATAAGCGCCGGGGGCGCCGCCTCAGCCAGGCACGCCAGCCATGGCGAAGAACTCGGCCCGGGCGCGCGGATCGTCACGCAGCGTGCCGTGCATGGCCGACGTGACGGTCTTCGCGCCGATGGCCCGGGCGCCGCGCAGCGTCATGCAGGAGTGCTCCGCCGCCAGCACGACGCCCGCACCGCGCGGGCTGAGATGCGTGACCAGTGAGTCCGCGACCTGCTTGGTCAGCCGTTCCTGCGTTTGCGGCCGGGCGGCGAAATGCCCGACCAGGCGGGCCAGCTTGGACAGCCCCAGGATCTGGTCGCCGGGCAGATAACCCACGTGCGCGACACCGGAGAACGGCAGCAGGTGATGCTCGCACACGGTGCGGAACGGGATGTCCCGGGCCAGCACCAGCTCGTCATAGCCCTCGTCGTTCGGGAACGTGGTCAGCTCGAACGCCGGCGCGGTGAACAGCTCGGCGTAGGCCCGGGCCATCCGGCCTGGCGTCTCGCGCAGCCCGTCCTGGTCCACGTCGATGCCCAGCGCGGCCAGGAAATCCGCCGCCGCCCGCTGCGCCGCGTCCAGATCGACCCGGGGCGCCCCGCCCGCGATGCGGAGCGCGGGCCGGGTAGCGGCGCCGCCGCCGGGCTCCGGCCCGGCCAGCGGCTTAGCGCGGTCAGCGGCCAGGTCATGCGCCATGGCGCTCGTCCTTCCCTGTGGTGTCCTGGATAGCGGTGTCCTGGATGGCGACGCAGCAATGCCCGGGCTGCGGGTCCAGCACCGGGCGCAGGCCGGCCGCCCCGAGCCCGGTGGCCAGTCCTTCGACCAGGGCCAGGTTCATCCCGCACACGGTCGGCCGGTCCTGTTCGGCCAGGTGGTGGAACGGGCAGTTGCGCAGCCGGATGGCCCCGTCAGGCGCGTCGAACGGCGCGAAGCCGTGCTGCTGCAGCAGCACGACCAGCCGCTGGCGCGCATCTGCGCTGCCATCGCGATGGCCCGCGCCGAGCTGGCTGCCGTGCTGGCGCGCCGCATCGCCCAGCGCGGCCCGGCTCTGCCCGCTGGCGTCGGTGCCGACCGCCTGGACCAGCAGGCGGGCCGCGAGTTCGTACTCCCGGGGCGGCACGCTGACGGCGAACTCCCGGCCGGACCGCGCGTAGAGCTTGGCCGGGCGGCCCGCACCGGGGCCGCCGCGCCCGGCCGGGCGCTGATAGCTGGCGGCCAGCAGGCCGGCCTCGACCAGCTTGTCCAGGTGGTAGACGGCCAGCGCGCGGCCGATGCCGGCGGCGGCCGCCGCCTCGTCCCGGCCAACCGGCCGGGCGGAGCCCGCCACGTACCGGTACAGGCGGCCGCGTACCGGGTCGTCCAGGCTGCTCAGCGAGGCCAGGTCGGGTGGCTCAGGTGGTGGTGTGGTCACCCGCCAAATGTATCACTAGTAGAAGCTATTTTTAGAACCAGGGTGATTGGCCGGTGCGATCCAGCCGGCCGCGTTCCACCCGTTCTACTCGATCACCAACACCAGGCACGGCTGCGTCAGGCAGTTCGGCGACAGCATCCCGGGTCGGATCACCGACTTCGGGCGCAACGCCGGGTATGGCTCACTGCTGGCGCTGACATACACCCAGATGGGCGGGAGCAGCGCGAACGTCATCAATGATTTCCGGAACATCCCGCCCAACAACCCATGTCCAGCGCGGTGACCGGCTAGCCGCGATCGCGGCGCTGGTGATGCTGGCGGCCGGGCCGCGGCCGCCAGCTGGGCGGCGCCGGGTGCCCGTGCTCCCGGCGCTGCCCATCCTCGATGGCCAGCCTGGTCAGCTCGACCCGGGAGCCGATGCCGAGCTTGCGGAAGATCTGCCGCAGGTGCGCGGCCACGGTGTGCACGCTCAGGTACATCTGCTCCGCCACCTGCTGGTTGCTCAGCCCCTCGGACACCAGGGCGGTGATGGCCCGCTCGGTCTCGGTCAGGCTGTCCCACCCGGTGCCCGGCCCGCCGCCGGGGGCCCAGTGCCGGCGGCGCACCCCGAGCCTGCGCAGGCGACGGCGCACCCGGGCCATGTCGCGGGTGGCGCTGGCCTGGCCGTAGCCACCGGCCGCCTGATCCAGCTGCCTGATGCTGCCCGTCTGGTCGCCGTCCGCGGCCAGCAGCGTGGCCAGGTCCTCGGCGGCCGACGCCCGGGCCCACGGGTCCGGGTGCTCGGCCGCGGCCTGGGCCAGCCGGGCCGGGTCGCGGCTGACGATGCCGCGGCAATGCGCCGCGGCGGTCGCGGCAATCTTGAGCACCGGGTTGAGCCGGGCGATCTCATCGGCGATCCAGGCCACGTCGGCGGCGCGCTGCTGCTCGCCCGCGGCCAGCGCGGTGCGGGCCAGCCAGGCCGGCGCGGCCGGCTCGCCGATCAGCACCGAGCGGCGGCCGGGCAGCTCACGGTAGATCGGGCTGGCCAGCTCCATGGCCGCGGCCGCCCCGGAAACGGCCTCGGTGACCTGCGCCTCGGTCAGCAGCGTCGCGGTCCGCGCGTACCAGCCGGCCGGCTGCGGATAGCTCCGCCGGGTGCGCAGGTGGCCGGCGGCGGCCCGCAGGTCGCCGCGGCGCAGCGCCACCGTGCCAAGCACGCTCAGCGCCACTGAGCAGTGCAGCGGCAGGTTCTGCGCGCGGGCAGTGCGGAGCGCTGTCTCCGCCCCGGCCGCGGCGGCGTCGGTCCGGCCCAGGGCCAGGTCCGCCCGGGCGCGCAGGATGCCGGGCACCGGTTCCGTGCCGCTCGACCGCAGGGCCTGGCCGTCGCCGGCCGCGGCCTGGATGACGGCCGACGCCTCGTCCAGCATGCGCAGGTCGACCAGCATCGCGGCCAGGGTGAGCAGCGGCTGGAAGTGCCGCGCGTCCGGCGAGATCCCGCTGATCCGGCGGACCGCGCTGCGGGCGTGCCCGAGGCCGCGGCTGGCCCAGCCGTCCTCCCAGCTGATGGCGGCCAGCACCAGTTCCGCGCCGGCTACGGCGGCCGCGCCGTGCTGATCCGGGGCGGCCAGGATGGCCTCGGCCAGGGACCGGGACCTGATGGTGTCGCCCAGCACGGCCCGCGCGCGCAACTGGGTGATCATCGCCTCGTCGCGGAGCCGGGTGGTCAGCCCCGGCGTGGCCAGCACCGACTCGGCCATCGCGTCGGCCTGATCCGGGTGGCCGTCCGCGGCCAGGATGGCGGACATGGCGCAGCGCAGCGGGGCGGCGGCGGCGGCCGGCAGCGGCTGGGCCAGGGCCACCCGGGCGATGTTCCCGGCGTCAGCCAGGCGGCCCGCCGCGGTCAGCGACTCGGCCGCCCGGGCGGACCGCTGCAGCCGGGCCGGGTCCGCGGGCGTGGTCAGCTCCAGCGCCCGTACGGCCAGGTCGGCGGCGGTCGCCGGAGCGGCGCCAAGCGCTTCCGCCGCGGCCTGGTCCAGGCCATCGATGGCCGCGGTGTCGCCAGGCCGGGCGCTGGCCAGCAGGTGCGCACCCGCGGCCACGGCCGAACCGCCGCGGGCCAGCAGCATGCCGCCAAACTGGCGGTGCAGAGCCAGCCGGGCGGGCAGCGGCACGGACTCGGTAATGGCCTGCCACACCAGGCCGTGCCGGAAGCTGAAGTCGTCCGTCCCGGCCGCCAGCAGGCCCACCTGCAGCGCCTCGTTCAGCAGCGGAAGCAGCGCTGCTGGCGCCTCGCCCAGCATCTCGGCCACGTCCTCGAGCCGGAACGACCGGCCGAGCACGGCCGCGGTCTCCAGCAGCGGCCGGACCCGGCTGCTGCGGCCGCCGAGCCAGGCCCGCACGGCCAGCTGAACCCGGTCCGGCAGCCGGGCCGAGACCAGCGTGGCCCGGCCCCGGGCGACCTGGATGGCGTCTTCCTCGCGGAGCCCAGTTAAGAGCTCTACCAGCAGGTAAGGATTGCCCGCGGCCCCGGCGGCCAGCTCGGTCAGCCCGGCGTCCGGCTTCGCGTGCAGCACGTCCGCGACCACCCCGGCGACCGCGTCGTCGCTGAGCGGGCCGAGCGTGACCCGGACCGCGCCGTCCTGCTCCAGCAGGTCGAACAGCAGCGCGGCGCCGTTGCCCGGTGCCGCAGTGCTCCGGGCCAGCTGCCAGACCACCGGATAGGCGGCCAGCTGGCTGGGCAGCGCACGGAGCGCGGCCAGCGTGGCCCGGTCGGCCCAGTGCAGGTCATCCAGGCTGACCAGCACCGGATGATCCCCGGCGCGCTGCTCCAGCAGCACGCGGAACTTGTCCACCAGCCAGATGCCGGCCTCCGCCGGGTCGGCGGAGCCGGCCTCCACCGGGTCGGCGGAGCCGGCCTCGGCTGGGTCGGCGTGGCCGGCGGAGGCCGGCCGCGGGCCGGACGATCCGTGCAGTGCCGACAGCAGCGGGGCAAACGGCACCGCCCGGCCCAGCTCGTCCGCGGCCGCCGCGACCAGGGAGAACCCGCGCCGGGCCGCCTCATCGACGGCGGTCCGGAGCAACCCCGATTTGCCGATGCCTGGTTCGCCTTCGATGAGCAGGACCCCGCCGTGACGGCTGGCACCGTCGCGGACGAACCCGAGGGCGATTTCCTGCTCGCGATCACGCCCCCGCATGGCCGCGCCCCCGGCGGGCCAATAGACGTGGCGCCCCGTTGATGATCCCCATTACCAACCTCACCAGTCGCCACACCTCCGTGCGTTATGGCGGGCGATCCTGGCGACATTGTCACCTGCCGATTGGTGTCTTGCCTGGATAACCGGCAATTATTACCCATCGGCCAAACTCAGGGATGTTCCGGCGCACGGCTGATCCATTTCTGCCACATTGACCACACCGGGCGGGAAACAGCTGGTCGCGGGCTGGTCAGAGCGCTGGATGCCCCCGTGGTCTACGGCGGGCCCCCAACTGCACCGGACCACGGGGACGGCCCACAGGCTCCCCAGCGATACTCCCTGTGCGCTGGTCACAGGCTCGCTCACGGGCGCGGGGCCCCGCATCGTTAATCCGGCTACCCATTTGGCCCGGGCTGGCCCGGTTCGGCCGTGGCGGCAACGGGAAAGGAGTGCACCGTAGGCACACGCCACCGCCTCGGGGGAGGTCAGATGAGTGTGTTTGGCGGCCCGGACCGCGGGCCAGAAGACGAGCTGGGCGGCCCGGACCGCGGGCCAGAGGACGAGCTGGGGACAGACGCTGGCCCGGAGGACGAGCTGGGCGGACCGGACCCGGCGGGCCAGCGGGATGATCTCGGCGGCCCGGACCCGGCCGGCCAGGAAGACGAGCTGCGCACCCAGGACTAGTACCGGTCAGCGGCCGGTGAACGCGGGCGGGCGTTTCTCCGCGAAGGCGCGCTGGCCCTCGCGGTAATCGGCGGACTGGAAACAGGCCTCGATCATCGCCTGGACCCGCGGGGTTGCGGGCTGCCCGGGGGCCTGGGCCGCATGGCCGATGGCCGCCTTGGCGGCGGCCACGGTGAGCGGCGCGTTCTGCGCGATGGCCCGGGCCAGGCCGTGCACCTCCCCGGCCAGCTGGTCGGCCGGAACGACCCGGTTGACCAGGCCCATCCGCAGCGCTTCGGCTGCGGTGAACCGGCGGGCCGAGAACAGCACCTCGGCCGTCCAGGCCGGGCCGATCAGGGTCATCAGCGTGGTCACCCCGGCGAAGCCGAAGCCCAGCCCGAGCCGGGCGGCCGGAATGCCGAACTGGCTGCCCTCGGCGGCGATCCTGATGTCTGCCTGCAACGCGACGCTGAGCCCGCCGCCCAGGCAGAAGCCGCGGATCATGGCGATGACCGGCTTCTCCAGGCTGGCCCAGGCGGCGCCGACCGCCGCCTGGCCGCGGTCGAACTCGGCCCGGGCTTCCGGCGACGTGCGCTGCGCGCCGAACTCGGAGATGTCGGCGCCCGCCGTGAACGCCTTGTCCCCGGCGCCGGTGATGACCACTACCCGGACATCCCCGTCCTCGTTCAGCCGGCCGAGCAGGCCGGGCAGAGCCGACCGCATCTCGCGGGTAATGGCGTTCAGCTTCGCGGGGTGGTTGAACGTCACGGTGGCGACGCCGTCGGACAGCTCCGCGAGCAGCTGGCCGGTGCCGGTGGGGTAGTTCATCCAGGTCCTCTCAGATCACGCCCTGCTCGCGCAGCCGGCCGATCTCCTCGGCCGGGTAGCCCAGCTCGGCCAGCACCTCGGTGCTGTGCCCGCCGCGCTCCGGGCTGGGCGCGCGGACGGTGGGCGGGCCACCGGACATCCGCACCGCGTTGCGCACGATGTCCAGCCGTCCCAGTGCCGGATGCTCGACCGGCGCGGTCATGCCCAGGTGGCCGACCTGCGGGTCGGCGAACACCTCGTCCATCCGGTAGACCGGCCCGCATGGCACCCCGGCCTGGTTCAGCGCATCCACCCACTCGGCCGTGGTCCGGGTCCGCAACCGGTCTGCCAGCAGCCCATTCAGCTCGCCCCGGTTGGCCGAGCGGTTGGCCGGCGTGTCGAAGCGCGGATCGTCCGGCAGCCCGGGCAGGCCGATCACCTGGCACAGATTGTGCAGCAGCCGCCCACCCGCGGCGCCGATGTTCAGGTACCCGTCAGCAGACTGAAAGCAGCCCATCGGGACGCTCATCGGGTGGTGGTTGCCCGCCTGGGGCGGCACCTCCTGGTCGATGGTCCACCGCGCGGCCTGGAAGTCCATCATGGCGATCATCGACTCGAGCAGCGAGGTCTGCACCCAGCGCCCGGTCCCGGTGCGCTCCCGGTCGTGCAGCGCGACCAGCACGCCGATGGCCAGGTACAGGCCGGCCGCCAGGTCGGACACCGGGATCCCGGCCCGGGTCGGCCCGGTGCCGGGCAGCCCGGTCACGCTCATCAGCCCGCCCATGCCCTGCGCGATCTGGTCCACCCCGCCGCGGGCCGCGTACGGGCCGTCCTGGCCGAACCCGGAGATCGAGCCGTAGACCAGCCGCGGGTTCCTGGCGTGTACCGCGTCGAAGCCGAAGCCGAGCCGGTCCTTGACCGGCGGGCGCATGTTCTCGATCAGCACGTCCGCCGTGTCCACCAGGCGCATCAGCACGTCCTGGCCGTCGGGTGTCTTGAGATCCAGGGTCAGCGACCGCTTGTTCCGGTGCAGGTTCTGGAAGTCGCAGCCATGCCGGGTGTCGTCGACCGGGGCAGGCGAGGCCCGGCCGGGCGGCGGCTCCACCCGGATGACGTCGGCTCCCCAGTCGGCCAGCTGGCGCACGCAGGTCGGGCCGGCCCGCGCAATAGTCAGATCGATGACCCGGATGTCGCCGAGCGGGAGATGCCACACCTAAGCGACGGTACGCATGCGCCCGCGCGCCGGCCATAGCGCTTCCGACCACGATCACCTGACCGCCGGCTCCGCCGGAATGATCCTGATATTGAACGCCAGTGCCCGCACCGGGGCTTCGGCTGAACCCGGGGTTAGCTGGGGAGCTGGGCAAAGGCGCGGACCGGGATGGTGCCCAGGCCCGCGACGCGGAGCGGCACGGCGGTGAAGAACGCACCGGCCGGGGGCAGCTGATCCAGCCCGGTCAGGTGCTCGACGACCGGGATCCCGGCCGCCAGCAGCGCCGTATTCGGTCACGCGTCCCGAGCGTAGCCAGGGGTACGGACAGCTAGGGCAGTGGCCAGGTGTGCACCGGGTCGTTGCTGTGCATGTGCTCGATGTAGCGCTGGGTCATCAGCCGCAGCGCTTCGGCCCGGTCCGCGCCGCGGGCCTCGGCCGCGCGGGTCGCGGCGACCTGCCAGGCCGAGCCGGTCTGCCCGGTCAGGCAGCGCTGCTGGATGATGCCGAGCAGCCGGTCGGCGAGTTCCGGGCTGACGCCCCAGCGGGCCAGCCCGGTGCGGGCCAGCGGCAGCAGGCGGCGGAGCACCAGTTCCGCGGCGGGCACCTCGCCCAGGCCCGGCCAGTACAGCCGGGCGTCCAGGCCGCTGAGCGCCGCCCCGCGGAGGTTCTCGGCCGCGGTGGCGAACGACATCTGCGTCCACACCGGCCGCTGCGCCTCGGCCAGCGCGCGGACCAGCCCGTAGTAGAACGCCGCGTTGGCCACGATGTCGGCCACGGTCGGGCCGGCCGGCAGCACCCGGTTTTCCACCCGCAGGTGCGGGCGGCCGGCCACCACCGCGTAGACCGGCCGGTTCCACCGGTAGATGGTCCCGTTGTGCAGGCTCATCTCGGGCAGTTCCGGGCAGGTGCCGCCCTCCAGCACCGCCTCCGGATCTTCGTCCTCGCAGATCGGCAGCAGCGCCGGGAAGTACCGCAGGTTCTCCTCGAACAGGTCGAAGACCGAGGTGATCCAGCGCTGGCCGAACCAGACCCGGGGCCGGACGCCCTGATGCTTGAGCTCATCCGGCCGGGTGTCGGTGGCCTGCTCGAACAGGATGATCCGGGTCTCCTGCCAGAGCTGCCGGCCGAACAGGTAGGGGGAGTTGGCGGCCAGCGCGACCTGCGCGCCCGCGATGGCCTGCGCGGCGTTCCAGTAGTTGGCGAACAGTTCCGGGCTGACCTGGACGTGCAGCTGCACACTGGTGCAGGCGGCTTCCGGGGTGATGCTGCCCGCGTGGGTGAGCAGCTGCTCAGCGCCGTCGATCGAGATCTGCAGGTCCTCGCCGCGGGCCGCGAAGATCTGCTCGTTCAGCACCTTGTACCGCTCGTTGGCGGACAGCGTGCCCTCGTGCACGTCCTGCTCGCCGAGCGTGGGCAGGATGCCGACCATGACCAGGCGGCTGCCCGCGCCCCGGGCCTTGCCGTCCGCCGTGTTGAGGCTGGCCCGGATCTCCGCTTCCAGCTCGGCCATCGAGGCACCGGCCAGCGGCCGGGGCGGCACGTTGATCTCCAGGTTGAACTGGCCCAGCTCGGTCGCCCAGGCCGGGTCGGCGATGGCGTCGAGCACGGCCGCGTTGCGCATCGACGGCGCGCCGGTCTCGTCCACCAGGTTCAGCTCGATCTCCACCCCGACCTGGGCGGGGTCCGCCTCGAACCGGTCCTCGCGCAGCATCCGCGCGAGCACGTCCAGCGAACGCTGCACCTTCTCCCGGTACTTGCGCCGGTCCTCGCCGCTGATCTTGACGGCATCAATGTCTCGCCCCATGAGCCCCCCAGCTCCCCGGGAACAGCGAGGTTACGTACCCCCGGGGGCGCCTTTCTCACACAGTCGCACGGCGGCGCGGCCGGCGCCAGAGCCGGCCCGCCGGGAAGTCAGCCAGCAATCAGCGGGCTATCGGCTAACTAGCAGCTTTCACCCAAGTTACTTACAGGTAAATAGGTGAAGATCAAGAGACCTGCACGGGGGACGTGTGAAGCCTGCGCATCGTGAGGCCTAGCCCATGCACGCGCCAGCCGCTGATCACCGCAGTGCGCCGCACTAGTGCCCACCTGCCGAGCCCGCCGGATGATCCCGGCCCGGAGCGAGATCGAGGTACCGCGGTGAATGGTGCAGCGCAGCAACACGGATACCGGGAGGTGACGCTGCCCGCGACCCGGCCGGCCGCCGCGCTGGCCCGCCGGGCCACCCGGGACGCGCTGGCGGACTGGCGGCTCGGCTGCCTGGCCGACCCGGCCGTGCTGCTCGTGTCCGAACTGGTCACCAACGTCGTCCAGCATGCCGGGCCGGACGTGTCAGCGACCGTGCTGCGGCTGGAGTACGGCGACGGCTGGCTGCGCATCGAAGTGCACGACACCTGCCCGCACGCGCCGCGGCCGCGCACCCCGGACTGGCTGGACGAATCGGGCTTCGGCCTGATGCTGGTGGACGCGCTGGCCACCAAGTGGGGGGTGCAGCAGACCATGCAGGGCAAGGCCGTCTGGGCCGAACTAGACGCCCGGCCGGGCGGTGCCGCCTCGTAGCCGCCGCCCGGCCGGGTCGCACGCCTAACCCGGCACGCCTCACCCCGCCCGGCCCACCCCGCCCGCCTCATCCGCCAGGCATGATTCCGCCCGGGCAGCCCACCCACACGCGGTACACACCATCCGCTACGGGTGACACGGCAGCCGGCTAGTTCCGGGCAGGCTGGTATCCAGGGGCCGGCTGGCAGCGCCTGCCCATGACGCCGTGACCGGGGAAGGACGCTCATCATGAACATGCCCGCACAAGTGGATGTGGACGAGGCCACCCAGCAGGCCCTGACTGGGCTGGCCATCGGAGAACTCGACCTGCTGGCCGAGGGCCTGGAGTTGCGGGCCGAGTGGCAGGCCAAGAGCGGCCTGGACGGCCGGGCCTACGCGCTGGTCAAGCTGGCCGCGCTGATCGCCCTGGATGCGCCGCCCGCGTCCTACCTGTGGCAGGTGAGCAACGCGCTGGACGCTGGCGCCAGCCCGGCCGACTTGCTCGGCGTGCTGTTCGCCATCGCCCCGCAGGTCGGTGGCCCCCGGGTGGTCGCCGCCGCGCCGGAAATCATGGTCGCGCTCGGCCTGTCCCTGCCGCCCGGCCCCGGCGATTCAGCCGAGTCCTGACCCCCGCGCGCGAAAGGAGCCAGACATGTTCATGCGGCGACGTCCCCTGTTGCGCGCGGCCGCGGTCGGCGGCGGCGCCTACCTGGCGGGCAAACATATGGCCCGGAAGCAGGACGACCAGTACGCGGGCGAGTCGGAGCAAAACCAGCGGCTGGACGACCTGGAGTCACAGCAGCAGCAACCACAGCAGCAGGCCGCGCCCGCGGCGGCCGCGCCGGCCAGCTCAGCCACCATCGATCAGCTGAAGCAACTCTCCGACCTGCACCAGCAGGGCGTGCTGACCGACGCCGAGTTCAGCGCGGCCAAAGCCAAGCTGCTCGGCACGTGACCGCCGGGTACCGGGACAGACCATGACGGCCGCGGATAATGACACCCCTCCGCCAGCCGCGCTGCTGACCGGCTCGTGGCAGGCGGCCATGCTGCTCGGCGCGCTGACGCTGATCCTCGGGATCATCGTCACGGCCAAGCCGACCGGATCGCTCAACGTCCTCGCGGTCCTGATCGGCATCCTGCTCATCCTGTCCGGGATCTTCCACCTGATCCGGGTGTTTGATCCGCGCGAGCCGCACCGCATCTGGCTCGGCATCGCGGGCCTGCTGTTCATCGTCATCGGCGTGGTGCTGATCCGGCATCTGCACCTGACCAGGTCGCTGATCGGCCTGATCGTCGGCATCACCTGGATCGTCCAGGGGCTGGCCGCGCTGATCGGCGGGATCGGCGGCGGGGTGCGCGAGGGGCGGGCCTGGTGGATCGTGTTCGGCCTGGTTAGCCTCATCGCGGGCATCGTGGTCGCGGCCACCCCGGCGGACTCGCTCACCGTGCTGGCCGTGCTGATCGGCATCTGGTTCATCATCATGGGCATCTTCGAGATCATCGGGGGGTTCCTCCTGCGGCACGCGGTACAGCGGCAGCTGACCGGGGTCTAGGCCAGCCCGATGGTGCTCGACCTGCTGCTCATCGGGCTCGGCATCACGCTGGAGCCGTTCCCGGTGACCGGCTTCATCCTGCTGCTCAGCGCGGAGCGGGGCAGCATCAAGGGGCTGGCCTTCATCCTCGGCTGGCTGGCCTGCCTGGTCGCGGTCATCGCGCTGGTCTTCCTGCTCACCGGGAACCAGCCGCCGGCCCCGAAGTCGGCCGAGTCGACCGCGCTGACCGCGGCCAAACTGGCCCTGGGCCTCGTGCTGATCGGGATCGCGGTGTGGCAGCACCGGCGGCGGGGCCGCCCGCGCAAGACACCGGCCTGGATGGCCCGGCTGGATCACATCTCGCTGTGGGCGGCGGCCGGCCTGGCCGCGTTCCTGCAGCCCTGGACCCTGGTCGCGGCGGGCGCCGCGACGATCGCCAGCGCCAAGCTGAGCACCGTGGGCAGCTACCTGATGCTGCTCGGGTTCTGCCTGCTGGCCACGTCCAGCTTCCTGGTCACCGAGCTGTATGCGACGTTCGCGCCGGCCACGGCCGCCCCCCGGCTGAAGCAGCTGCGCACCTGGCTGGACACCCACCAGGACCAGCTGATCGTCGGCATCTGCCTGCTGCTCGGTTTCTGGCTGGCCGGCAAGAGCATCTACCTGCTGGTCAGCTAGCTTGATGCGGCGCAGCGACCAGCCCAGCCAGCCCGGTTCCGGCCCGCGGCCCCGGCGGGTGGGCGAGAGCCGCTGGCCGATGGCGCTGGCCGTACTGGCGGCGGGCGGCCTGCGCGCGGCACTGCCTGCCAGTCTGCGGAACGGGGATGCCCGGTGGGCCTATATCGTCGTCGTCGC
>Ga0335076_10002183_pt1 | contig 19317 bp, 19 predicted proteins | sample Lox_Sample_25_FD_206717 | JGI IMG/M metagenome (GOLD analysis project Ga0335076, IMG submission 206717) | Soil microbial communities from Loxahatchee National Wildlife Refuge, Florida, United States - Lox_Sample_2.5 | ecosystem: Environmental > Terrestrial > Soil > Wetlands | place: USA...
GTGTACGACCCCCCAGTCAACCCCGAGGCGATCCTGCCGCCCAGCGAGGCGGTCCGGCTCGAGATGCGCAAGATGCAGCTCGAAGCCCAGATCGAGAATGCCGGCACCGAGCTGATGAACCCCAGCGGCGACGAGTCGATCGACGCCGGCGCTCCTTCCGAGGAGGCGCTGGACGCCTTGAAGGCCGGGCTCCTCGATCCCGTAGGACCCGCCGGAGAGACGGACCTGGCCGAACTAGCGGCGCCGTGGGAGGACCCGGAGCTCGATCAGCGCGTCGCCGAGTGGGAGCCGCCCCAGGGCGACCCCAAGAAGTAGCCTCCCGCCAGGCGCCGGGCTCGTTTGGCACGTCGCACCGGGCCCACCTCGTCCCGAGTACCACCGGCCCAGAGTGTCCGGACCGGACTCGTGGACCGCGGGCCTCGAGGCAGCGACGGTCCTAGGAATACCTGGCGATCAAGCGTAGCGCCATCGCACCGATAGCTTGCTTGTATGGCCGCGTTGACGCCTCCCGTGCGTGGCGCGAGATAACTCCCCGTCGCAAGGTTGGTGTCAGATGTTCCGGCTCACCCTCCGCCGCAAGATCGTCGTTCTGGCCCTGTGCGCGCCCGTCGTTGCCTCGCTGACGACGGCCATCGCCCTCAACGGCGTCGGCCAGCTCAAGTACCAGTACGACAACCTCTACGGCTTCATGCTCGTGCCGATCATGAACCTGGACCAGGCCAACCTCGATCGCTCCGAGATCGCCAGCGACCTGATGACCCTCGAGGAGTCGGGAGTGACCAGCTCGGATCGGGCGGCGGCCGTTAGCCAGGTCCAGTCGCTCGACGCCGACATGACCGCCATTATCAATCGCTACGAGACCGAGTGGCTGACTACGCTGAGCCCCGACTTCACCGCGACGCTGGCCCAGCTCGGTCAGTCTGACCTCCAGACCCAGGAGGCCGCCGACCTCAAGTCGATCCACGACGGCTACTCGGCCTACTCGCCGCTCCGGGATGAGCTGATCGCCGGCTCCCCGGTCGACGCAGCCCAGCTCTCGTCCGCGCTGGCGACGATGAAGACGGGCTTCACCGACCTCGTCGCGGTCAACGCCAAGTTCGCCGACATCTCCAACACCAGCGCCCAGGGCACGGTCGGATCCACCCAGATGCAACTCGGACTGGCCGTCGTCCTGTTGACGCTCGCCGCGCTCGCGCTCAGCTGGCTCCTGGCCCGCAGCATCCTCAAGCCCTTCGTCATCGTCGCCGGTGCGCTCGCGAACTTCGGCCGTGGAGACCTCAACCGCGACATCCCCGAGGCCGTCAAGAAGTGGGTCGTCGGCCAGCCCGGCGAAGTCGGCCTCGCGGGCCGGGGTCTGAAGGCGTCGGAAGAGTACATGCAGTCGATGGCCGAGGCGGTCCAGCGGGTCGCCGACGGCGACCTCAGCGTGACGGTGACTCCTCGCTCCGACAAGGACGAGCTGGGCAAGGCCGTGGCGCAGATGATCGCCGGGCTTCGCGAGATGGTCGCCGGAGTGGCGAGGTCGGCCCATGCCCTCGCCGACGCCAGCTCGCAGCTCGATCAGGCCGCCAGCCAGTCGGGCCACGCCTCGTCCCAGGTCGCCCAGACCATCAACCAGGTCGCCAGCGGGGCGGCCGAACAGGCCCGGGCCTCCTCCGAGACCAGCACCGCCGTCCTCGAGCTCGACGCCATCATCAGCCAGGTCGGCGCCGGCGCGGGCGAGATCACCTCCCGGGTCGCGACGGCGTCGGTCGCGCTCAGCGGCATGGCCCAGGCGATCACGTCGGCTTCCGCCGCCTCTGACGAGGTCGTCTCTGTCGCCGCTCAGGCCGCCGAGGCGACCGCGCACGGTCAGAACGCGGTTCGTGAAACGGTCGGCGAGATGGACCGCATCAAGGCCACGGTCGAAGAGGCCTCGGTCAAGGTCACCGAGCTCGGGGCTAAGTCCGACCAGATCGGGGCCATCGTCGAGACGATCGACGACATCGCCGAGCAGACCAACCTGCTGGCGCTCAACGCCGCCATTGAGGCAGCCCGGGCCGGCGAGCAGGGCAAGGGCTTCGCCGTGGTCGCCGACGAGGTCCGCAAGCTCGCCGAACGTTCCAGCCGCGCCACCAAGGAGATCGCCGAGCTCATCGGCGAGGTCCAGACCGGCACCGAGCAAGCGGTCCAGGCCATGACGGCGGGGGCCCGCGAGGTCGAGCACGGCAGCGAGCTTGCCGCCCAGGCGGGCGCTTCGCTCGACGCCATCAGCACGGCGGTCAGCGCCACCAAGGTGGCGGTGGATCGGATCACCTCCGACGTCGACTCGATGAGCGAGGCCAGCAGCGGCGTGGTTTCGGCCTCGGACGCCATCGCCTCGATCGCCGCCCAGACCAACGAGGCGGCGGCACGGATGACGGTCGCGGCCGGGACCGTCTCGAACGCCGTCCAGTCGATCGCCGCGATCAGCGAAGAGAACTCGGCGGCCACCGAGGAAGTCTCGGCGGCCACCCAGGAGATGTCGGCCCAGGCCGAGGAGGTCGTCGCCTCGGCCGCCTCTCTGGCCCAGATGGCCGACGACCTGGAGGCAGTCGTGGCCCGCTTCGTCCTCGAGGACGGTCATGTCGCGGCGACTCCGGGCAACGTGGTCGAGGGGCGACGTCCCATCGACCGGCCCGCGAAGGACCGCGACATCGCCAGGGCGGCCTAAACCTGGCCCTCGACGGACCCGGGGCGACCCCGGCAAACGCCGGGCGCCCAGGCTCCAACCCGGGCGTAGAATTGTCCGGCAGGATGTCGAGGGCCGGTTGATCCTCGCTCAGTTCGAGGTGTGAGATGGACGCGAACGACCAGAACGGGCAGAGCGAGCAGCCCGGAGCGGGCGAGCCCGGAAGCAACCCCCGTCGCGAGCAAGTCGAGCGGGCCCGCGAGCTCGGCGAGCGCTGGTTGGGCCAGCTGCAGGTCATGATCGAGGACGCCGGCAAGGCCGCCGGACCGGTCCTTCGCGACGTCGCGGCCAAGGCCGCCGAGCTGGCCGCGGTCGCGGCCGAGAACGCCGGGCCGGTGGCTCACAGGGCCGCCGACGTGACGGAGCACGTGGGCGACCGGCTGGCCGCCCGGAGCAAGGATCTGGCCGCGGATCTTCGGAAGGCTGCCGAGGCGGCCCGGGCCCAGGCGGCCGCGGGCCAGGCCGACGACGAGACGCCGAACTCCGACGACGACCAGAAGATCTAGAGCGGCACGACGGTGGCGCGGAATACCTCCACGCCGTCTGTGCGCCTGAGGCGATAAGCCCAACCGCCGCCAAAAGGCCAGATCCAGCCGACGAGTTCGTCGTCGCGTTCGGCCGAGGCCACGAAGACGACCTCGTAGCGCCGAGGGAGCCCCAGGACTTCGCTGTGTCCGGCGGACTCGAGGGCGTCTTCGAAGTAGTCGAGATAGACGCTGTTGTTGACGTGGGCCAGCGGATCGAGGTCGCGGCGGTGGACCCGGAACCGCCGCTCGACGGCGTCGGCGGGCGTCTCCGGGAGCGCCACCTCGAGCATCTCGAACGTGGAGCCGGCGTCGGCGATGAAGTGGAGCATCTCCTCCGGGACGCGGGTCGGGGCGCCCCGCTCGTTGGTCATGACCCAATCGATCTCGAGGACCGCGGCCAGATCGCCATCCGGGCCGCGAACCTCGCTGCGGCGGTGGGCGGCGATGCGCCGGTAGCCCGTCACCTGCGTGGTCGCGAAAGCTTCGCCGTAGGTGGGTACCGTGCGGTAGACGTCGATCCGGAGCGCCCGGACCAGCCAGAACAGGCCCCGCGACGAGTACCACTCACGCCCGAACCCGAGCAGAGTCGAATGCTGCCAGGCGACGTCGGCCGCCCAGGCGAGATAGATGGCCGTGCGCATCGATTCGGCCGCCGTGGCCTCCTCGAACCGAACCCGATACGGCCGCACGATCCGGTACGGCAGCCGATCCGTGAGCATTTCGAGCACGCCGTCGGACGCGCTGGGGTCCGAGGTCGGGTCGGACCCGGTGGGGTCGATCACGGCCGCTCCCCCAGCTCGTCGAGCGACTCGAGGGCCACGACACGCGTCCCGGCCCGGTTGGCGGTCGAGCGTTCGAGCCGCAGCCGGCAGGATCGCTCCGCGTCGAAGACGACGATCGCGACGTCGAGCTCGATCTCTTCGTCGGCGGCGTGGCCGCGAGCGTCATCGAGCTGCTCGAGCACGTCGGCGTTGATGCCGCGAGCGCCCCACTTGCAGTCGTAGACCTCGGGTCGCTCGGCCGACTCGACCGTCACGTCGTACGGGTGGATCTCGGCCCGGACGCCGTCGAAGAGCACCCGCCGCTCGCGTCTGACGGGCGCATCGGGGCCGGCCCGGCGGGCCAGGAGGCGGGCCGTGAGCTCCTCCACCGTGGCGCCCCGAAACGAGCTTCGGGCGGCCTCGCCGCGGTCGGCGATCTCGAGCGAGACGGCCAGGACTGCCTCGGCGTGGGCGCGCCGTGCGGGCTCGGGCCCCGCGCCCCCGCCCGGACCCTCGCCAAAGAGCGCGGGGAACATCCGCCGCCAGACCTCCGGGTCCGTCCGCTCGCCGTTCATCGCCGCACGAGCCAGCAGCCGTTCCGCGGTCGTGGCGCCGGCCAGCAGGCTCCCCGCACGCGCAACCAGCGGATCGGCCTGGATCCCGGCGTAGACGACCGTCCGGGCGTCCCGGGCCGCGTCCTGGAATCTCATCGCCACCCGCCCAGCATCCGGAACGGCGAGTCCTCGTCGGGCTCGGCCGCCGTCTCGCCCCCGGCGCCGGCCGGCACGTCGCGGCCGCCATCCGCACGATGTCCGCCGGGCGCCGAGTCGACGTCCCCGCCGAGAGCCAGCGCGATCACGTGCGGAAAGGTCGACAGCCAGTCGATGGCCTTGTGCGGGTCGGCAATGAGGGCGATCTCGGCGATCGCCTCGTCCACGGCCGCCGTCTCGACGTCGCTCGTGGCGCGCCCGTCTTTCGCGCCGGCGAGAGCCAGGATGGCCGGCAGATAGGCGTCCACCAGGTCGGTCACGTACTGCCATTCGTCCTCGACGCCCTCGGCTAGGTCGGCCAGGTCGCGATAGGCGCGCGCGGCCCGCTCGAGGACTACGGTGCGGTCGTTCACTCGCCTAGCGTAGCGGCATCACGACGGCGGTGGCACGATGGGTGGACCGATTGGAGGACCGACATGGATCTGGGTCTCAAAGGGCGCGCGGCACTGGTTGGTGGAGCATCGGCCGGGCTCGGGCGGGCAACCGCCGAACGGCTGGCGGCGGAGGGTTGCCGGCTGGCGCTCTGGTCGCGGGGCGGTGAGGCGCTCGAGCGCGCCGCGGACGAGATCCGCAAGCTCCATTCGGTCGTGGTCGTGACGATCGCCGGCGACGCCCGGGACCCCGCGACACCCGCCAAGGTGGCCTGGCAGGCCGAGCGCAGCCTCGGCCAGATCGACATCGCCGTGCTCAACGCCGGTGGCCCCATCGCCTCGGAGGCCACCAAGACCGAGCCCGAGGAGTGGCGCAGCTCGTTCCAGCTCCTGGCCCTGACCCCGATCGAGCTGACGACAGCCCTGCTGCCCGGCATGCGGCAGCGTGGCTGGGGCCGGATCGTCTCGATAATGTCGTCGGGCATCCGCCAGCCGATCCCCGATCTGGCCTACTCGAACGCCTGCCGGAGTGCCCTGGCCGCGTGGCTCAAGACCATCGCGCCGGAGGTGATCGCCGACGGCGTAACCGTCAACGGCGTCGTTCCGGGCCGCCTGGACACCGCCCGCGTCGAGACGCTCGACAGGGCCAAGGCCGAGAAGCTGGGCATTACCCCGGCTCAGGTGCGGGCCGAGGCCGAGAAGTCGATCCCGGCCGGCCGCTACGGCACCCCCGACGAGCTGGCGGCCTACGTCGCCTGGCTCTGCTCGGACCTGTCGTGCTATCAGACGGGCACGTTCGTCCCGATCGACGGCGGGATGCTCCGCTTTCTGCCCTGAGGGAGGTCGGCCCGCTCCCCGCGGGTCCGGCGATCGGCCGCCGGGCTACCCGGGGGCGTCGCCGTCGGACTCGGGCCCGGCTTCGGCCCCGCCGTCAGTCGCCGCGATGGCCGAAGCTGCGGATCCCGAAGCTCCCCCAACGACCCGTATAGGGCAGCCATTGTTCGGCGACGTGCTCGACGATCGCCCCCGCCGGGCCTTCGCGCAGCAGCTCCAGCAGGTGCTCGAGATCCTGGCGCGGGCCTTCCGCGACGCATTCGACGGCGCCCGACTGATCGTTCGCCACCCAGCCGGTCAGGCCCAGCCGCTCGGCGTGGGAGACGACGAAGTAGCGGAAGCCGACGCCCTGGACGCGACCCTTGACGGTGGCCTCGAGTCGGGCCAGCTCGCCCGTCATCGGCGAGGACCGGCCGAAACGGGAGGTCGCCGGCCGGCCGAACCGGCGCCGCCCGAACCCGCGCCGCCCGAACGCGCCGGCGCAGGCAGCTCGACGCGCGGCCAGGTCAGGGCCAGGACGTCGAGCGCCAGCTCGGGATTGACGTTGTCGTCGAGCTGGATGGCGACCTCCGCGGCCCGGCCCAGGAAGGCGGCCAGCGTCGCGGGCGCGACCGCGGGGGCGATGCCGGGCAGCTCGTCGATCAGGGCCACCTCGCGGATGCGAGCGGTTCCACCTGCCGCAGTCACGGCAATGTCGCGGGCCACGGACGACCAGATGCCGATCAGGGCAGCTGCCGCCGAACGCCGATCCGAGGCCGCGAGCCTGGGGGCGGAGGCGTCCGCGGCCGCTCCGTCGGCTCCGTCTCCGTCCGTTCGGCTGGCGTCGTCGTCGCCGGGCGTGGTCCCCGTCGTCTCCGCGGCGGGGTCGACCTCCGGCCTGGCAGCCTTGCCCTTGCGGCCCCGGCTGCTCCGCGAGGCGGGTGCCTCGTCGTCGGCGCCGGGGACACGACGTCCGGCTTCGAGCGCGGCTTCGAGCGCGGCCGCCGACTTCATCAGGTCCCTGACGACAGCCAGGCGCTCCTGCCGTCCGGAGGCCAGCATGTCGAGGATGCCCCGGGCGATCTCGCCGCGAAGCCGCTCGGCGTCCTCGGAACGAGCGTAGGCCAGGGCCAAGCCGGGTCGTCCCTCGGCCAATCGGGCAAGCCTCGCGGCCCGCGGCGGATCTGCCAGACCCATCTCCCCCAGCCAGCCCTCGATCTCGCGGCCGCCCACGGCGCCGAGCCTGATCCGGACGCAGCGCGAGCGGACGGTCGGGAGCAGACACTCCTCGTCGTCGGCGCAGAGGACGATCGTCACCCCTGCCGGCGGCTCCTCGAGCATCTTGAGCAATGCGTTCTGGGCGTCCTCGTTGAGCCGGTGAGCGGCTTCGACGATCACCACCCGCGCGCCGCCCTCGACCGGCAGGAGGGCCAGCTCGGCGATGAGATGCCGGACCGTTCCCGGCTCCGGGTCGCCTGCCTTGCCGATACGGATCTGGCCGCCGGGCCCCTCGGGGTTGAGACGGTGCAGGTCCGGATGATTGCCCGAGGCCACCTGGCGGCAGCCCCGGCAGGCGCGGCACGGCCGGGCCGCCGGATCGGGGTCGTTGCAGAGCAGCCCGGCGGCCAGATCCAGAGCCAGCGTCGTCTTGCCGACTGCGGCTGGGCCCACCAGGAGGACGGAGTGGGGCGCCTGGCCGCGGATCATCGAGTCGACCTCGGCCAGGGCGCGGGATTGACCGCGCGTCAGCGCCCTATTCATCGGCGGCGGGGCATTGCCGCGCGGTCAGAGCGGGCCGGGCTATTCGCCCGCCGGCTCGCCGGCTGGCTCCGCGGCCGGCTCCGCGCCACCGAAGAGAGCCTCACCCGCGGCCTCGGCGGCGGCGGTGGTCTTCTTGCGGGCCGGGGCGCGCCGCTTCGGGGCGGCGGCCCCTGCCGACTCGGCGCCGGCGTCGCCACTCGCGTCGCCACTCGCCGCGGCGGGCTTGCGGCGGCCGCGGGTCGGCCTGGCCGCGGGCTCGGCGCCGGCTTCGCCGCTCATCTGGGCACTCGCTTCGCCACTCGACTCGCCACTCGCCGCGGCGGGCTTGCGGCGGCCGCGGGTCGGCCTGGCCGCGGGCTCGGCGGTGGTTTCGGCCGTCTCGGACGGCGCGCTCGCCCGGACCGACTCGCTCCTGGCGCCCTCGGCGGCCGCCGGCCTGGTCAGCTTTGTCGAGAGCTGGGCTCGCAGAAGCTCCTCGAGCTCGGGCGGGACTTCGCTCCATGGCTCGGCCGAGTTGCGCTCCGGCCGCGGCGCGGCCGCGTTGCGACGGCCCTGAGGCTGCGCCTGACGCGCCGGCCGGTCGTCCCGATTACGCGGCTGCTGCGATTGCGGCTGGCGCGCCGGCTCCGGGTAGCGCGAAGTTCCGCGGCTGCCGTAGCGCTCTCGCTCCACGGCCGAGGCATAAGCGCTCCGAACCCCGCGGCCGCCCTGGCCGCGGCCGCGGCCGGCGTTGTTGCGGCGCCGTTCCGCGAGCAGATACTCGGGGATCTCGGGTTCGGCGAAATCGTCCTCTTCGGACGAGACGGGGGCCATGCGGGCGGGCCGCGTGTCCATTCCGATCTGCGAGTCCCAGACCGACCCGAACTGGTTCGGGCGCGCGGCGGGCGCCGCCGCCTCGCCCTCCTCGCCATCGGGGGCCTCGCCCTCGGCGCCTTCGCCGGTCTGCGACCGGCCGTGACCGCGGCCGCGGCCGCCGCGCCGGCGACGGCGATGGGCGGTTCCCTCGGCTCCTGTCTCGAGGGCCTCGCCTTCAACGAGCTCCTCGGTCTCGACGACCTCTTCTTCGACCGCCTCGCCGTCCTGGGCAGCCGCGGCACGCGACAGCTTCTCACCCGGGAGCGGGATCAAGCGCCCGCCGGAGCGGGGCGCCGTGCGGCTGGCGACGCCGCGTCCGGATCGGCCCCGGCTGTCGGCGCCGGCCGTCTCTTCGGCGGCTTCGGTCCGGCCCGAGCGACCCCGGCCCCGACCGCGCCGACCGCCTCGACCTTCCGTCTGCTTGTCGGGGACCTCGGTCATCGACAGATCTTCGTCGTCGCCCGCGACGCGACGGCCGGAACGGGTCGAGTCGCGATCGACTCGAGCGATCTGAGTGATGTCGAAGAAGACGTCGGCGGCTTCGATCAGGTCCGAGCTGGTATTGCCCCTGAAGCTGATGACCTCGACCCTGACGCCCATCTCCTGGACGGCCCGGATCGCCGGGGCGAAGTCGCCGTCGCCGCTGACGACGATGGCCACGTCAAGGTTTCGGGCGGTCTTCATCATGTCGACCACCAGCTCGATGTCGAGGTTGGCCTTGACCTTGCCATCGCCGTACTTGCGGATGTCCTTGCTAACGACCTTGTAGCCGTGACGGGCAAGGAAGGCGTGGAAGTTGCGCTGGTTCTCGTTCTCCGGATCCAGCCCTGTATATGCGTAGGCGCGGACGAAGTCACGGCCGGCCACGGCGGCCTTCAGCAGCGTGACGTAATCGATGTCCGCGCCCGCCGCCTTCGCCGCGTAGAAAATGTTTGCCACGTCCACGAAGACGGCGACGTTCTTGCTCACAAGTGAACTCCTTGATTGATCGGCCGGCGACCCTGTCGTCGACCTGTAGCGTGAGGCCCCGGCGCTCCTTTGGCTGCTCGGCGACCTGTGTGATTCAGCGCCCGACCCGCGCCCGCGCGGCTATCGGCACCGTGTATGTACTTGGAGCGGTCTTGACAAAACCGTGGTCGTGCCAGCTCGCGAAATGCTCGTCGTCGGGTGTCAACATGACCTCGACGGCGGTACAACCCTTTCTCTTCGCCGACAGAAGCAGTTCTTCTATCAACAGGTCGGCGACCTTGTCGCCGTCATGTCCGTTCGCCACCACCAGCACATCGATCGTGGCGACGAACCCTCCCGTCCTCACCGAGGGCCGGAGACCGAGCACCGCGCCGCCCGCGAGTTGACGGTTGGCCTCTACGAGCGCGACGCTCGCGTTGGGCAGATAGACCAGCTGGCGCAGCAGCCCGATCGCGTCCATCGGCGAGTCGCCGTCGGGCACAGCACCTTTCTCCGCGCACAGCGCGTACAACCGATCGACGTCGGTGATGCGGGCCTGCCTGACCACGTACTCCACTGAACGACGAACCTCAAGCGAGAGATGGCGGTCGGACCGCCTGCGACAGCCGATTGCCTGCGGTCGCTGGCTGTTTGTGCCGGTACTCTCGGGGTGGCGAGCGGGTTAACGCTCGACAGCCACGCCTCGGTGGTCGGCGACCGTGCATGTGCAACCGGACCGCCTGAGGTAACTATACGGCAAGCGAGTCGGCAGGACAGCCCTCATCTCGATTTCGCAACAGCTTTCCGAGCTGCGTGCGCGGCTAGTAGAGCCGGCTCGTTCGTTCCTCGTAGACCTCGAAGATGCCCCTCGAGTAGATCGCCATGCCGACCACGGCCAGCCAGACGCCCAGACCGTGCGTCGGCGGCCAGGGCAGCAGGGCGTGCTGGAAGAGGTCCATCAGCCGGAGCAGGTAGCCGATGATCATGGCCGCCAGCAGCAGCGTGTAGGTCAGGGGATGGTCGATGCCGATCGACCGATCCGACGCAAACGGCAGCGTAACCAGGAAGAGGCTGGCCATCGCGGCCACGAACATGAGCAGGACGCGGCCGTCGGAAATGCCTATGCCCGAACGTTCGGGCAATTCTCCGGGGCCGCCGCCGATCTGCCACCACTGCAGCATGGCCGCGCCCACGACCGCGATCGCCCCGATGGCGATGAGCCAGTGACCGCGAGTCGCGGAGGATTGGTTCATCTCAGCATGTCCCTCAAGATTCATATGCCTCGGGGCGGAGAACGCCCACGAAGCGCAAATTCCGGTAGACCTCGCCGAAGTCGAGACCATACCCGACTACGAACGCGTCGGGAATCTCGAAGCCAACGTAGTCGAGCGGGATCTCGACCAGGCGCCGAGCGGGTTTGTCGAGCAGCGCGCAAACCTTTATCGAGCGCGGATTCTTGCCCTTGAGATAGCGGATCAGGTAGTTCAGCGTCAAGCCCGTGTCGATGATGTCCTCGACCAGGATTACATCCCGACCTTCGATCGGGGCGCTCAAGTCCTTGAGGATGCGGACCAGTCCGGACGACTCCGTCGCGGTGCCACCGTAGCTCGAAACTTCCATCAGGTCGATCCGGACCGGCAACGTGATACGCCGCATGAGATCCGCCATGAACGGCAGCGATCCCTTCAGGACACTGACCAGGGTCAATTCCCGGTCGGCGAAGTCGAGGCTGATCTGCTTTCCGATCTCGGCAACCTTCGCCTCGATCTGCTCCTCCGACAGCAGCACCTCGGCAACGTCTGACAGGAGGTCCTGGGAGACTTTCATCGCTACCTCTTACATCACGGGGCGACTGTGTCGACGGTTGCCGCGGCGGCTCTCCGGACGGCGCGACGGCGAGCAGCACGTGACCGGTGCTCGCGGCCCGAGGCCGAACTCGAGGCCGAACTCGAGGCCGAACGCCGAGCGCCCGGCTCGCTGCCGACCTTCGGAGTGGACATGTCGAGCCGATACAGACCTTCCTCCGGACCGCTCGGCTCGCCCGCCGCCGGGTGCGGCATGACCTGGCCCAGAGTACCGCTCAACTCCGAGGCGAGCGCGGAGCGGCCGTACTTGAGCATCAGGGCTCGGAAGTCGCGGGCGTAGAAGAGCTTGATGCGCGCCGATGGATACAGCTCGCGAAGCCGCCGGACCTTGCGGTTCTTCTTGCGGACCAGCCTCTGCTGGAGCGTGGTCAGCTCGACGAAGAGATCCAGATCGGGCAGATAGAAGTCCGGAGCAAAGCTCTCCAGGACGTTGCCGTCGAGATCCCAGAGGATCGGGAAGGTGATCGGCTCGTAGGCCCATTCGACCTGGTAGAAGTCGAGAATGCGAGCGAACTCGGCTTCACTCGCGTGGGCGAAGGCGCACTCCGGGCGAAGCCCGCGAGTCGACTCGTCCTCGCTCATCAGGCCCGGCTCATGTTCTGGCGCGCTCGCGGATCCACGCCCCCAAGTCTATCCGTTCGGAGGATTCGGGGCCGCGCCCGAAGACCGGTCTTCGTTGTCATCAATACTCCCTGGGGGTATCATCTGGGCGTCGGAACGGCTCGCCGGGAGCGTTCCCGGCAGGCAGAGCGAGGATCGAGTTGGCGGTACAGGACGAGGTCGAGAAGACCGGGACGGCGGCGGTGGCCGGCACGATCGAAGGCGCCCGGGGCGCCGGAAACGGCGACCTCGAAGACGAGACGACCTTCAGGCACTCCTACTCTCGCGATCAGCCGACCCTGATCCGCCGGCTGAAGCGGATCGAAGGTCAGGTTCGGGGCATCGAGCGGATGATCGAGCGCCGCGAATACTGCATCGACATCCTGCAGCAGACGGCCGCCCTTCGGGCCGCGGTCGATTCAGTCGCCCTGCTGGTCCTCGAGGACCACGTCCAGGGCTGCGTTCGGACCGCCGCGGAACATGGCGACGCCGATCGCTACATCGAGGAGGTCCTCGACGTGGTCCGACGCACACTGGGCAAGCCTGTCCGCAACCCGCGGGGCTGACGGGGCGTTCGGCCGTCCACCTACGTCGCCCGACGTAGCGACTTATCCACTTTCGTGGATGATCGGCCGATTCTCGTGGAAAACCTCGTTGACGGGCTAAGGGGCGGCGCCTAGTCTCCGTCATCCGCACCGCTGCTGCGGACCGTCATATGGGTAACCGCGCTAGCGAGGGGCCTGGGAAACCCGGCCGGATACTGGACCAGCGCGGAAAAACCTAGGGACGCCAGGTGCGAGACGAGTAACGCCGGGAGCGGCGCGTCGGAAGGGAGCGGTTGCCGCGGGCAACGTCATCCGACGTGGTCCGCTCCCGACGTGTATTCGGCCCCGGCCCCCTCCCGGCGGCCCGCCGAGCGGATCAGCTGAAGAAGCGCGGCAGGTACGTCCGGTTGGCCTCGAGGAGGGCCTCGAGCAGCGGCCTCGCCACCGAGAAGCGGCCCACCAGCGGATGGGCCAGCAGGGCCTTCTCGGCAAGCGTGCGATCGCCGTGTACGGCGGCCAGGACGGCCAGATCCTCGTAGGCCTTGACCGCCTGGACCAGGCCGCGCATCTCGGCGGCGAGGGGAGCGAGCGGCAGGGTGTGGGCGCCGTCGCGATCGATCCGGGCGGGGATCTCGACCACGGCGTTGGCCGGCAGGTCCGGCAGCGCGCCGCCGTTGTAGACGTTGACTACCTGAACGTCACCCGTTCCGGCGTGGAGAGAAGCGATCAGCTGCGCCGCGGCCTCGCTGTAGTAGGCCCCGCCGCGCTTCTCGAGCAGCGCCGGCTTCACGTCGAGCTTCGGGTCGCGGTACATCTCCAGCAGCTGGTTCTCGATGTCCATGACCTGTTCCGCCCGGGACCGCGATGCCATCTGCTCGGCGAGGACCTCGTCGCGGCAGTAGTAGTAGCGCAGGTAGTAGGACGGTATGGCCCGCAGCTCCTTGACCAGATCGATCGGGAGTCCCACCTCGTCGGCAGCCTGCTCGGGCTCGCTCTCCAGCATGGCCGGCAACCGATCGACGCCGTCCACCCTGACCGCCCGCTCCCAGGTCAGATGGTTCAGCCCGACGTGCTCGAGGGCGACCCGTTCGGGCTCGACGCCGTAGTGCTGGGCCAGCCGGCGCTGGAGACCGATGGCCACGTTGCACAGGCCGACGGCTCGCGCCCCCGAGTCCAGAAGGGCCTGCGTCACGATCCCGACCGGGTTCGTGAAATCGACGATCCAGGCCCCCGGCGCCGCCCGGCGGGCCGTCTCCTCGGCGAGGTCCAGGACCAGCGGGACCGTGCGCAACGCCTTGGCGAAGCCGCCCGGGCCAGTGGTCTCCTGGCCCAGGATCCCGAACTTGTGGGGCAGCGTCTCGTCGACGTGGCGCGCCGCCTGGCCGCCGACCCGAAGCTGGAACAGGACGAAGTCGGCCCCGTCCAGGGCGGCGGCGCGTTCCGACGTGGCCACCAGCCGGCCGGGCCAGCCGACTCGATCGAGCATCCGGCGGGTCAGCCCGGCGACCGGATCGAGCCGCTCGCGATCCGGGTCGAGGAGCACGAGCTCGTCGATCCGGAGCGTCTCCATTCGCCGGGCGAAGCCCTCGACAAGCTCGGGCGTGTAGGTGCTGCCACCGCCGACGACGGCTATCTTCACGCCCATTCCACGACCTCCAACACTCGAGACTGATGCCTGGGTTGCCTGCGGCGCGCTGGCGCGGCCTCTTGACGCGTTCGTGCAGTTGATTATAACTTTATCATGAAATTGAGGACCAGCCCCATTCTGCGGCAACGCCAAGCGGTGAAAGGATCGACCTGAGAATGGCCCGCTTCCACCTCGAACGTGGTCCCGTGCCCCTGCACCACCAGGTGTATCTCGATCTGCGCGCCGCCATGTCAGCCAACGAATGGAGACCGGGCGATCGGCTTCCGACGGAGCGGGAGCTGTCCGACCAGTACGGCTGCAGCCTCATCACAGTTCGTCGCGCCCTGGACGAGCTGGCTCGCGAGGGCCGGCTCGAACGAACCCGCGGACGCGGCACCTTCGTCACCGAGCCCCCTATCGTCCGCGACATCGCCGGCCAGACAGGCTTTGCCGACGAGGTCCGGGCCCTGGGCTATGAGCCCTACACGATCGTCGTCACGGCTCGGATCGAAGGCGCTTCCCCGGCCGTGGCCACGGCGCTGGCTTTGCCCGCCCAGGGTTCCGTGTTCTACCTGGAACGGGTCCGCGGCGCCGACAACGTCCCGCTCCTCCTGGAGCAGGTGCGTCTGCCGGCCGACGAGCTGCCAGGCCTCCTCGCTCACGACTTCAGCACCGAATCGCTGTGGGACGTGCTCGAGAACGACTACCACCTTCCCGTCGGAAGGCGCCAGGAAACGCTCTCGGCGGTCGTGCCGAGCGCGCGAGAAGCCCGCCTGCTGGGTCTCCGAACCCGGCGGCCGTCCATCCAGCTCGACGGCACGGCCTTCACGACCGGAGGCAAGCCAATCGAATACAGCCGCACCGTGGTCTCGCCGGAAAGAGCGCGCTACTTCGTGGAATCGACCGGCTCGCGGATCCGCTCCGTGACGCCGCTCGACCTGCCACCGAGATCGAGCGACCCGGTCGGAGCAAGACGATAGCCAGCGTCGATCACGTCATGGACGGGTCCCCGGAGGAGGCGGACCCCACTCCAGCAGCGCCAGCCCGGCCTCCGGTGCGTCGCGGACGCGACGACCCGCGGGGCAAATCGAGGAGCAACAACGGAGGAACCATGAGAAAAGCGAAGCTGCTCAAACTCCTGATCATTGCCGGCGTAGTCGTGGCCGGCTGTAGCAGCACCACCCCGAGCAACGCCGGGAGCGCCACTCAGGCGCCGAACACGGGCATCGTGGGCGGCAAAGTAGTCATCGACAATGAGAGCGGCAGCACCTGGACCTGCCAGTTCAACCCGTTCAACCCGTCGGTGAACCTGACCTCGGTCGGCTTCATCTACGAGCCCCTGGAGTTCGTCGACGCGCTCCAGACCAATTCCGACGGCACCAACAAGGTCACGCCCTGGCTGGCCTCGGGCTCGACCTGGAACTCCGACTACACCCAGCTGACGTTCACCATCCGCGATGGCGTCAAGTGGAGCGACGGCACCGACTTCAGCGCCAACGACGTCCTGTACACGTTCAACGCCCTCAAGGCCGATCCGGCCCTGGACGTCAACGCTCTCTGGAACTCGAACGGCGGGCCGATTACCAACGTCGCCCTGCAGGGCACCAACCAGGTGGTCATCACCTTCTCGTCCGCGGCCCAGACGTATTTCTACTACGTCGCGGATCAGACCCCGATCGTTCCCCAGCACCTCTGGTCGACCGAGGACCAGACCAAGCTCGACTCGTTCGGCGACACGGCCCCGGTCGGCACGGGTCCCTACACGATGTCGTCCTGCTCTCAGAACAACATCCAGTACATGCGCAACACCAGCTACTGGCAGAGCACGGCCGACCATCCGGTGCCCCAGATCGCCGAGGTCGATTACCCGGCCTTCTTGAGCAACGACCCGGCCAACCTCCAGCTCGCTCAGGGCGGCGCGCAGTGGGGCGCCCAGTACATCCCGAACATCCAGTCCTACTACATCGCCAAGGACTCGGCGCATCGCCACTACTGGTTCCCGCCGGTAGCCAACGTCGCCATCTTCCCCAACCTCGAGAACCCGCTCCTCGGCAACGTGGCGGTTCGCCAGGCGATCTCGCTGGCAATCAACCGATCCGAGGTCTCACAGCGCGGCGAGAGCGGCTACGAGCCCGCGGCCAACCAGACCGGCATCGTCCTTCCGACGTACCAGGCCTGGTATGACTCGTCGATCGACACGACCAAGTTCGACGCCGCCAAGGCCGACTCGACCCTGGAGGCCGCCGGCTTCACCAAGGGCTCGGACGGCATCTACAAGGACGCCCAGGGCAACCGGCTGTCCTTCACCATCAAGACGATCAGCGGCTACACCGACTGGGATTCCTCGGTCCAGGTCATCCAGCAGGAGCTGAAGGCCGCGGGCATCGAGATCTCCAACGTCCTCGACGAGGACAGCGGCACCTATACCACCGACCTCCAGGGCGGTAACTTCCAGCTTGCCTACGGCGAGGAGACCGGCGGTCCCGCGCCGTATTACGAGTTGCGCCAGATGCTGCTTAGCTCGAATATCGGCTCGACCAACTACTCCCGCTACAAGTCGACCGACACGGACTCGCTCTTCGACAAGTACGCGTCGTCCAGCCCGGCCGACCAGATGTCGATCATCCACCAGATCGAGACCGTCATGGCCAACGACGTGCCGGTCATTCCGGTCGTGGAAGGTGTCGACTGGTATCAGTACGACACCACCAATATCGGTGGCTGGCCGACTCCGGACAATCCGTATGCCGCCCCGGCCGTCTGGTCGCTGCCGGACAACGGCGTCGTCCTGACCCACCTCTATCCCACCAAGTAGATGCAGCCGGCGAGGAAGAGGCCCGCTAGAGGCCTAGAGGTAAACCGATGCGATTCGTGATCAGGAGGTTGGGCCTCTTCCTCGTGACGCTGTGGGCCGCCATGACGATCAACTTCCTCATTCCCCGGCTCATGCCGGGGAATGAGGCCACGGCGGTCCTGGCCAACTTCAAGGGCGTCAACCCCGCCGCCATCCACGCCCTCGAGGTCGAGTTCGGTGTCGGCGTCGACCAGAACCCGATCCTCACCTACTTCCAGTACCTGGGCAACTGCCTGACCGGTCAGTTCGGCCTGACGGCCGCTCGAGTCCCGGTCATGACCGTGATCATGCAGGGTCTACCCTGGACCCTGGGCCTGGTTGGGCTGACGACCATCATCGCCTTCGTGGCCGGGACGGTCCTCGGGATGATCAGCGCCTGGTGGCGGGGCGGAGCGCTGGACAGCCTGCTGTCCCCGTTCCTGTTCATCCTGACCACCTTCCCCGTCTTCTTCATCGGCCTGCTGCTGCTGTACATCTTCGGGGTCGCGCTCAACTGGTTCCCGCTCTCGTCGAACTACTCGATCGGCACGAACCCGACGCTGAGCCTCGAGTTCATCTGGGACGTGATAGCTCACGCCACTCTGCCGGCCCTGACCCTTGTGGTGACCACGGCCGGGGGCTGGATCTACACGATGCGCAACAACATGGTCACGACGCTATCCGAGGACTACGTCCGCATGGCCCGGGCCAAGGGGCTGCCGTCGTGGCGGATCATGGTCGACTACTCGGCCCGCAACGCCATCCTGCCCAACCTGACCGGCTTCGCCATGCAGCTCGGCTTCGTCCTGGGTGGCTCGATCCTGGTCGAGTACACCTTCTCCTATCCCGGTCTCGGCTACCTGTTCTTCACAGGCACGACCGACCACGATCTGCCGCTCCAGAGCGCGCTGTTCCTCTTCTACACGCTCGCAGTCCTGCTGTGCGTCCTGGTCGCCGACTTCGCCACGGCGATCCTCGACCCGCGCACCCGGGACGCCTGAGGAGCCGGCCAGATGAACATCCAGGCTGAAATGTCCCAACCCTCGCTGGCGCCGGGCTCGCGCTCATTCGCCGATGCCGGGATCCGGCTCGGCAAGGCGGTGCTGCGCAACCGGAAGGCGACGATCGGGCTCGTCCTGCTGCTGCTGATCACGTTCGTGGCCCTGTTTCCGGGGCTGCTGGCGCCCTATGACCCGCACGCGGCGGTGTTCGATCAGCAGATCGGGCCATCGTCGAGCCACCTGCTGGGCACGACCCAGGTCGGCGAGGACGTCTATTCTCAGCTGATCTACGGTACGCGGCTGACCCTGATCATCACCATCTCGGTCGGGGCCATCACGACGCTGCTGGCGGTGCTGGTAGGCGTCACCGCCGCATACATCGGCGGCCCGGCCGACGGCGTCCTGTCGCTCCTGACCGACATCTTCCTCATCGTCCCGACCCTGCCGCTGCTGATCGTCCTGTCGACGTACCTGGAGGGGAGCGGCACCGTCGCGATAATCGCCGTGCTGTGTCTGACCGGCTGGGCATTCGGCGCCAGGCAGCTGCGGTCCCAGGCCCTCTCGCTGCGGACCAAGGACTTCCTGGAGGCGGCCCGGGTGCGGGGCGAGCGGCGCTTCTACATCATCTGCGTCGAGATCCTGCCGAACATGCTATCGCTCGTGGTCGCCAACTTCCTGGGCTCGGCGGTCTACACCGTCGCGACCGCGGCCGGTCTGCAGTTCCTGGGGCTCGGCAACAGCGGCGAGATCACCTGGGGCACGATGCTCCACTTCGCCCAGCAGAACGGCGCGATCGAGAGCGGCAACGCCTACTGGGCCCTGGCGCCCGGAGCGGCCGTGGCCCTGATGGGAACGTCCTTCGCCCTGCTCAACTACGCCTTCGACGAGATCACCAATCCGGCCCTTCGACCAGCCAGGAGGCGACGTGGCAAGTCACCTGCTTGAGGTCCACGACCTCAGCGTCGACTACATCACCGAGGCCGGCTTCGTCCGGGCTGTCGATCGGGTCGAGCTGACCCTCGGCGCCGGTGAGTTCCTGGCTCTGGTCGGCGAGTCGGGCTGCGGCAAATCGACAACCTCGATGATGGTGATGCGGCTGCTCGATCCAACGGCCGGGAAAATCACCTTCGACGGCGCCGATATCGGCGCGGTGCCGGCCCGCGAATTCGCGCACTCGCCCTGGCGCAAGCGCATCCAGATGGTGTTTCAGGATCCGACCGACAGCCTCAACCCGCGCTACACCGCGTTTCGCGCCATCGCCGATCCGCTGCTGCGGCTCGGCGATCTTCCCGCCGGCAAGCTGCGGCCGCAGGTCGAGGAGCTTGCCGAG
>Ga0335076_10002184_pt1 | contig 19316 bp, 15 predicted proteins | sample Lox_Sample_25_FD_206717 | JGI IMG/M metagenome (GOLD analysis project Ga0335076, IMG submission 206717) | Soil microbial communities from Loxahatchee National Wildlife Refuge, Florida, United States - Lox_Sample_2.5 | ecosystem: Environmental > Terrestrial > Soil > Wetlands | place: USA...
GCACCATGACGCGATCTTGTGGGGAGCCTGGCTGCAAGCGGTCGGCCCGGCGCTCATCGCGGTGTTCGCCTTCGCCGTCGTCGTGCTGGCCGGTGCCACGGCACGGCTGGCCGGGTGGATGACCTTGTTCGGCGCCGCTGCCCTCATGGCGGTCAGCCTGATCGAGATCACCGGCTATATCGGCACCCAGCAGACCAGCCCGGCCACGATGGGCCTGACCAGCCTGGCGCTCATCTACTCGGTGCAGCACCTGTATTTCATCGTCGCCGCGCCCGCCGTGTGGCTGCCGCTGGGACTGGTCATCCTCGGCTCCGGCGTGCTGCCCCGGATCCTGGGCTACCTGGCGCTCGTCTTGGCCGCCGTGTTCGCGCTGGCCGGGGTGGCCACCCTGCTCGACCTCATCGTCCCGCCTGCCGTGCTGATTTTCGGGAGTGTCCAGGCGCTGTGGTGGCTGGCCGCGGCAGGCACGCTCATCATGCGCGCCCGCGAGCCGTCCGCCGCAGGTCTTCCCAGCGGTGCCGTCGCCGCGGGGCACCGGACGGCGGGACGCTTGTGACCAATGCTCCGCGGCTCCCCGCTGCCAGATCGCACCCAGCCGACCTGGTGATCCGGGAGGCGACCATCCTCACCGATGGCGCTGCCCTGGAGGGACGAGAGATCCACATCCGCGAGGGGAGAATCACGAAGGTCGCCCCGCGCGGCCAGGTGGCGGTTTCACCAGATGCCACGGCGATCGAGGCCGCGGGGCAGTGGGTCGTGCCCGGACTGATCGACAGTCACGTCCATCTAGGCGGCACGGGGGTGCCCGGACCAGACGACGCCGAGCACACCGACCCCACGCGGGCCACCACTCGCCTGGGCGATCACCTTGCCTGTGGTGTGACGACCGTGGCCGACCTGTTCGGACACCCGCCGGCCATGCTCGCCCGCCGCGCCGCTGCCGCAGCCTCGCCTGGGTCCCTGCCCCGCATCCTGGTGGCCGGACAGGGCATCACCAGCCCCGGCGGCCACCCCACCAGCACCGCCTACGCCTGGTCGCAGACCCTCGCCAGCAGCGCCGCACTGGAAACCGACGACCCCGCCGAAGCACGGGCCCACGTCCGCCGGCTCCGGGAGGCCGACCGCGCCGATCTGGTGAAGATCACATGCAGTGATCTTCGGGGCCGCGTCGCCCGGCTCGGCCCCGCAACACTGCGCGCCATCGTCGAGGAAGCCCACGGCCATGGTCTGCGGGTACTGGCGCACGTCCACACCGACTCCGATGCCCTCGCCGCCATCAGCGCGGGCGTGGACGGCATCGAACATGCCCCAGCCGGTCCGCGCATGCGCCACGTTTTCGACGCGATGGCCGAGGTGGGAACCGTCTGGACTCCGACCCTGGCGGTCATGGATGCTCTCGCGCACGCCGACGGCCCCCGCGCCTACCTCGACGACGCCTACCCCGCGCTGCCCACCCGGCTTCAGCCGACCGGCCGAGCGCTCGCCCTGGCCGCAGGTGAGCAGGCCCGCACCCGCGCCGCGGCCGCGCGACGCATCCTCGGTGCCCTGCTGGACGACGGCATCGCCTCTGCGGCAGCGGCCGGCGTGCGGATCGCCGCGGGCACCGACGCGGGCAACAGCTACACCCCGCACGGCTGGTCACTCCACCGCGAACTGCACCTGCTGCACCAGGCCGGTCTCAGCGCCGAAGCGGCCCTCGCAGCGGCCACTCACATCGCCGCCGACAAGCTCGGCCACCTCCACACCGGCCTCGGCTGCATCGCCGACGGCGGCCCCGCCGACCTGCTCATCCTCACCGCCGACCCGAGACATTCCACCACGGCGCTCACCCGCCCAGAACTGGTCATCGCCGCCGGCCGCATCCTCCCCACGCCCCAACAGACCCAAGTGACCGACCGAACCCATTAACGATCGCAGTCCACAAGTCTTGACAATGACTCCGGTAACACGGGTCCCTCGGTGACAGGCTGCGCGCAAAAAGATGCTCTGTACGCAGCCGCCTGCGCAACAGATGCGACTGTCAGCCGCTCCGAGTCGGCGTTTTGCGTGGCCCCACAAGACGTCGGCGCTCGCCGCCCTTGCCCTGCGTGACACGTAAAGCCCGACTTGAGGGCCGTCGGTGGCATCGGCCGCGGCCCACTATGACGCTTTTTGCTGTTGGCCGGTCGCGGAACCAGCAGAGAACCTAGGGCATCACGATCCGCGTGAAGCCTTACCGCGCCTCGGTCCGCTATGTCGGTGCAGCCTTCGAGTTCCATCTGGATCGGCCGGCCGATGCAGTCAGGTGTCTGCAGGCGAAGTCTGCGAAGCGGCGTATCGCTCACGCCGGGTGTGGGGCAGATCCCGCGGCCCAGACGAGAGCGTGCACGCTGCGCCAGGGTTCTTCGCCCCGCGTGCCGTCAAGCGATTCCGGCTGGCCACGGAGGGGCGGCCTCAAGATCGGCTCCCAAAATCGGACACCGCTGCTCCCAGAATCGGGCAAAACGGACCAACCTAAGCCGACATGACCACACGTCAGAGCGCTGACCTGCGGGTTTGCGTGGAGCTGAGGGGATTTGAACCCCTGACCCCCTCGATGCGAACTGAGCGCACAGGCGAACAAAGAGCCCTGGCCTAGGACATTTCCGCACGTCAGACGCGTTGCGGCGGCTGCGCTTACGCCGTCTGACCGCATCTGGCCGCAGCTGACGGCGGCTCGCCGCTCCCAATTTGCTCCCAGAATCGGACACACGTTGGCCGGGGACGTGACCCAGGACTCGATCTCGATCAAGCTGGCATTAAGCCTGGCCAGTTGCGGGCGAGGTCAAGGATGGCCTAGCCAGCACCGCATGGCTTTTCACCAGCCTCGGCCGCCAGCCGCATGCGCCACCATAGGGCGACGCGAAGCGCCGAGTGCCCCACGCCAGAGCGTCGACCGCAGCCCCTGTCGCTGGGGCGGACCGATGCAGAGGTCTGAAGAGCCTCTGTGAGGCTCGCTCATGGCCGAATAGAGGGCGTTCCGCCTCGTATGCTCATGCCCTCGCCCGCATGGGTATTCGTGCCGTCGGCGTGGTGCCTACTCCTGGCCGTGAGCAGGCTCAGGTCCCACAACGGCGCGCCCTGCCGAATCTGCGTGTAACGGAAGTGTTCCGTTTACGCGGTCTACCTCGCGCGTAATAGCCGGTTCTGGCCAGTACCCGGCCGAGGCGGGCGGCCCGTAGCCAGCTTCGCTGCGAAGCCGGACGGCTCTCGCCAGTCAAGGCGGACGCCGCCTAGCGGGCTGATCGTCTACAGCGCGGGTTCAGGGGGGTGGTCCCTGGCTGGCCAGCTCGCCGCTTGCTTGCAGGTAGCTCAGGACCGCGGCCACCCGGCGGTCGAAGTTCTTGGCATCGGGTACCCGCAGCTTGCGGAATATAGCGGTGACGTGCCCCTCGACGGCCTTCTTCGACACCGCTAGGCGCCGGGCAATCTCATCGTTGCAGTAACCGCATGCCATCTCGGCGAGAACATTGAGTTCCCGCACTGACAGCGCGTCGAGCGCCGAGGACAGCCGGCGGCGTACCAGGGCATTCACGATTGAGGGGTCGAGAACGGTGTCGCCCGCGTGAGCGCCATGGATGGCGCTGAGCAGGGTTTCAAGATCGCCGATCCGGTCGTCAAGCAGGTAGCCGACGCCAGCGGCTCCGCCGCGCAGGAGTTCGAGGGCGTATCCGTCGCCGGCTTCGGCGATCACCACCACGCCGATGTTCGGGTGCTGAGAGCGCAACTGCTGGGCGGCGGTGAATGCCGCCTCGGCGTTAACGCGGGGGGTGCGGATGCCCACGATGAGCACGTCAGGGCGGTACCGGCGGATGGCGGTGAGCGTTTCCGGATGGCTGTCGACCCGTGCGACGATCTCGATGCCGCGAGCACCGCTGAGCAGGCAACCCAAACCCTCTCGGGTCAGGAAGTTGTCGCTCGCGATCACGGTACGTAGCACGGCGGAGGGTTCGGACATGGTAGGGCTCCCGGTCGGACGGCGCGACACTCGTCGCGCTTCCGGCAATTGATATCAGATTGCAGTGGCGCCCGACCCCGCGTAACCTCGCCATTCTCACATCTCGCCGACCCGGCGAGAGCCCGGACGACCCACGCCAAGGGTGTGCCCCGATGGTCTGAGGGTGTGCCCTATTTTCAAGGGTCCGGGCCCGGTCATACGCTCCGGTTCGTGACCGTTCGAGTCCGCCCGCGAACTCTGTCCCTGTCGTGGCCGCCGCGGGGGCGCGGCCACCGGTAGTCCGGAACTGACTCGGCCCGATCATGGTCCGCATTCTCCCTCCGCGATCATCACCACTTTCGAGGAACCGATATGGCAGCCAGGCGAACTGCCAAAGCCCGCCCCGCAACGCACACCTCGCCATCACCCTCAACCGTTCTGCAGACGTTCAACAGGCCCCGAGCTCGACCCACGAGGGCGGTAAAGCATCTTCCACCAGGCCAGAACGAGGGCGCCGGGGATCGCGTCTCCAGACCCTGGCGGCACGGCCGGCAATGGATGGACGGCACCGAAGCTGCCTCAGCGACGCGCGAACCATCAAGCACGCGCACCCGCGCCGGCCTAGGCCGCTGCCGTGGTTGAGGACATCTACCCAGTGCGGTGGGCAGCCAAGCAGGCGGTGGTGACGCTCCCGGACGATATTGACGTATCGAATGCTGACCAGATCCGCGAGCAACTGCTGACAGTCATCAACCGCGGCGCGGCCGTGCTAATCGCGGACATGACCGCGACAGTCTCGTGTGATTACGTCGGCGGGGAGGCCGTGATCCGCGCCTACCAGCGAGCCGTTATCAGCGGGACGGATCTGCGGCTGGTGGTCACAGCCCAAATCGTCAGGCGGGTGCTCAGCTACAACGGCCTCGATCGGCTTGTTCCCATCTACCCCTCCTTGGAGGCGGCCCAAGCGGTCAGGGCGCCAGCGGAGGAGCCTGGCCTGGTGCCCAGGCCGACCAGCGGGAGAGCCGATGACCAGGCGCTGCCGCGCGGTTCCACTCCGACAGGAAGCAATCTGCCGGCAGCCCGGGCATCGGACAGAAACCGAGCAGCCGTCACTTCGGCCGCGGTACGAAGCCTAGTCGACACTATCCAGGACGGGGTGGCGCTGGCGGACAGCGACGGCGTGCTTGCGGTGGCCAGCCGACGGCTGGAGGAGATGTTCGGCTACGAGCACGGCGAGTTGCTCGGCCAGAGGGTCGAGCGCTTGATACCAGCCGACCTGCAGGCGGCCCACCGCAGCCACCGGGCCACCTACGCCAAGGCACCCAGGATCCGGCCGATGACCGATCGGCTGGTCGGGCTGCGCAAAGACGCAACCACGTTCCCGGTAGAGGTCAGCCTTAGCCCCGTCGCCACTGCAGCCGGCCACTTTGCCTTCGCCGTGATCCGGGATGTGACTGCGGCCAGGCTCCTCGAAGACCTCATAGACCTCACCCGGTGTGCGGTCACGCCAAAGCAGGCACACCACGGCCGGGAACTCCTGGACACGATCATCGCCCGCTTGTTCCAGCTCGGACTGAGCCTGCAGGCCGCTATCGACCTGCCCGCGGACATGGCCAGGGAGCGCATCGAAGAAGCTCTCGAGCATCTGGACGACACGATCCGCGAGATCCGCGACACTGCGTTCACCACCCCCGGCCAGACTCCACCCCGCCCCTCACCGCCAGAAAGTGCCGGGCCCGCCTCGTTGTAATGGGAGAGGGAACGCGCTCCGCACCGTCAGCCAGCGAGCTGAACCGGCGCTCGGTCGCGCCGGGGAGCGCAGAACACCCGGCTATGAGCGGCCCCGGACGCAAAGGAGCCGAACTCCGCACCACCCAGAACGGCGGGACTGTGCGCGCTCCGCCTGAGAGTCGTTCCGCGCTCCGACTCGATCTTCTCGCCGGTCAACGCGCATATGTATGCACCGTTGCCGAGAGCTCGAGCATCCGGTCATGCCGCGCTGGGTATGCCGGCAAGGGGCTGCGGTGTTCGGGTTTGGGCACAATGTCTGGGCGTGATGACGCTCGCTGACCCGGCGCCCGTCCCATCCGCCCGTCATATGCTGATGGTTCGGTCACGGAGGCAGCAGCCGCATCAGCAACCACGCCGCGTGTTCAGGGCGTGGCAGCGAATAGCCGCCAGCTACCCGGAACTCCCTTCAGCTGGTGCTCGCCGCGGTCGTCGAAGTTCACACCCGATCCGGCGACGAGGTCGACCACCGTGCGCGAGACGAGGACCTCCCCCGGCGCGGACTGGGCGGCAACCCGCGCGCCGATGTGTACTGCTATCCCGGCGATGTTATCGCCCATCAACTCCACCTCACCGGTGTGCAGCCCCGCCCTGACCTCGATTCCCAGGGTGCGCACCCGGTCGCAGATCGACACAGCGCACGAGATGGCCCGCCCGGGGCCATCGAAGGTGGCCAGGAACCCGTCCCCGGCGGTGTTGATCTCGCGTCCGCGATGCCGCCGGAGTTCTTCTCGCACCAGCCGATGGTGCTCGTCGAGGACCTCGTGCCATCGCCGGTCCCCCACAGACACTGCTTCCTGCGTTGACCCCACGATGTCCGTAAACAGGACAGTCGCGAGCACACGGTCGGCGTCGAGGGCCGGGCGGCTGCCGGTCACGAACTCCTCGACTTCGGCGATGATGCGGTCAGCGTCGCCGAGGAACGGGATGTGGTCAATACCGTCAAGCTCAACAAACCGGGCTCCGGGAATGGCGGCCGCAACAGCACGTCCCTGGCCGACATCGACGATCCGGTCACCGCTTCGGTGCAGGACCAGAGTGGGTGCCTGAATATGGGGCAGGACACGCCGGACGTCGACCTGGCCGAGTATCTCGGCCAGTTCCCGCCACGCTCCGGGTGAGGCCCCCAATCGTTCGAAACGGGCCCACCAGCGCCGGAAGGAAGGGTCGTGGCTGGGGCCCTGCAGATCCAGGTTGCGACCGGTCCCCATCTCCGTGGTGAACCGGTCGAAGAAGCGGCGCTGCTCCTCCTCAGACCTGCCGTATGGCCAATCACGCGCCCGGACCGATCGGGCGAAAGGAGCGTAGAGCACCAGGCCCCGGGTCCGGCCGGGGTGACTGGCCGCGAACAGCATGGTCATGGCGGCAGCCCGTGCCCCTCCGAAAACAACCGCGGTCTCAGACCCTGCCGCGTCCATCACGGCGCCGACATCGTCCATCTGCAGTTCCACGGTCGGCGGCTCCGGACCCCGGTCCGACAAGCCCACCCCTCGCATATCGAACAAGATGAGCCGGGAGAACTTCGCCAGCCGCTGGAGAAAACGAGCCCACGATGGCCACTCCCACATGACATCGAGGTTGGACCAGATACCGGGCGTGTACACCAGATCGACCGGACCGTTGCCGATCACCTGGTAACCGATGTAGGCCCCGTTGCTCAGCGCATACCGAGGCTCAGGAAGCTCTGCCATGTCCTGATTCGCGTGGAAGCCGACCCCGGCAGCTGAACACTTCTGACCTCGCCACCACCCCTCCCCCTTCCCGCGCACTTCCAGCCGGAACTGGCTGGCCCAAGCGCCTTCAGGAAGCCCTCGCCCACCGAACTCTGACCCCACCGCGTTGGCCGGCCATCAGGCACATTCCGATCGGCTCGCGCCCCCACAGACACAGCTTGCCCGATGTGAGCGACCGCCGCACTCAAAGCGACCGGTGTCGCCCGCCCCACCGGCGGCAGCGTGCGCGAGCAACGGGTGCCCTATACCTCCATCCGATGACCTGCGCAGCACCTCGTTGACCAGTTCATACTCAGCGTTACGCGTGCTTGAGGCACTGATGGGCCAGTGTCGTGCTCACCCTGCGTAGCAGTGCACCAGGCCCGCTGGCGGCGCCCAAGAGCTGAATCTGCCTTCATGACGCCACCGCTCCCACGCGCCTCACCGAAAAGAGGGACATCACCGCTGGTCAGCGAGGTGGGCTGGACAAGGTCGGCTCCCGTTCGCTCCCAAGACAGGAAAGAGGTCAGGGCGGGCAGCTGAAAATAGTCGCGTAATAGTGCTGCTACCTGCAGCTTTGCGTGGAGCTGAGGGGATTTGAACCCCTGACCCCCTCGATGCGAACGAGGTGCGCTACCGGACTGCGCTACAGCCCCAAGACCGCCAGTCAGCGTAGCAAACCCGGTGACCTCTTCGCTCATCGTGACCGTCGAGATGCGCCGTCCAGTGAACCAGGTCACGCAACGCGCGGGCGACCCGAGCCGTGCCCGAGGAGGGCTGGTTAGTCGCCGACGGCGCGGATCTCGGCGTCGACGTACTGGTCGTAAAGCTGGTCACCGGACTGCAGGGCCAGCGCCGAGATGTCGATGATCTCCGCGGTCGGCTGCGGGGCCGCCGCGCGGGCCAGGCGGGCGCGCTCGCGCGCCGCGGATACGGCACGAGCATGGGCCTCGGCTCGTCTGCGGGCGATCTCGGCGTCGGCGTGCCCGGCCTCGCGCAGGAGCAGCAGGTACACGCCCAGCAATCCGGCCGGCGGAATCACGGCCCACCAGGCCGTGAGGCCGACGACGGTAGATCCTGCGACCGCGATGGCCAGCGTGACCAGCATCGTCAGCATCCGGCGCCGCGCCCGCAGGGTGCGGGCGCGGTCGGCGGCCGGGTCTCGCGGGCGCGTCTGGCTGGGCGGGCGACGTCGGCCGTCCCCGGCCGACGGTGCGGCGTCGGCGGCCCGCGCGGACTCGTGAACAGTGCCGTTCTCGTGCTCGTCCGGGTCCGCGGCCGACACGGAGACCTCTGTCACCGAGTAAGTGACGGAGGTGAATCGGGCGCAGGCAACAGACTCCTCTCCTGCCGCCGGATCCGTCAGCGCAGCGTCGTCCTCCGACGCACTTCGCGCCTCGGCCTCGACCACCTGCTGACGCAGCGGGGCGGATTCCCCGACGTGGCCAGGCGGGTCGTCCGGATCGGCCCGGGCCTCGGGGCCATAGGCTTCTACACGATCCGCGGCCTCCTTCGGGCCGGAGGAGAGTTCCTCCTCCTCGGACGCGACGTCTTGCGACCGGTGCAGCCACCGCGGGACGAGCACGCACGCCCAGATGGCGACGATGGCAAGGTAGAGAATCGCGCTGCTCAACGACTTACCCCGGGGCTCACGTCACCAGCGAGCGGCCGGCTTCCCGGGCGCGGGCACGATGAGGCGACGGGCGTGCTCACGTCACGCACGGTAAAGGTCATGGTCTGCTTTGACGAGCACTTGCCCCGGTGTGTCGCGAGATCGCGCGGCCGGGGAGGCTACAGCTGGCCGGTCCGCGACTGGGATGCGGATATACGGCGCCAGCGGTTCATCAGGCCGCCCGCGGCATCCTCCACGGTCATCGCGTAGCAGAGGTGGTCACGCCACGCCCCGTCGATGTGCAGGCTCCGGCGGCGCAGGCCCTCCTCGCGGAACCCGAGCTTCTCCACCACCCGCCGGCTGGCGTGGTTCTCCGGCCGGATGGTGGCCTCGACCCGGTGCAGGCCAATCGCAAAGAAGCAATGATCCATGGCCATGGCCAGGGCGGTAGGGATGATCCCCCGGCCCGCGCACGCCTCGTCGATCCAGTAACCCACCTGCGCCGACCGGGCCGATCCCCACACGATGCTGCCCACGGTGAGCTGGCCGGCGAACCGGCCGCCGTAGGTCACCACCCAGGGCACGGTCAGCCCCTGGCGCGCCTCCCGGCGCATCGTGCGGGCCATGGCGACGTACGGGCCGAGGCTGGATCGGTATAGCGGCGTCTCCGGGTTGGTCGGTTCCCAGGCCCGGAGCCAGGCTGCGTTCCGCACGCGCGTCTCACGCCACGTCGCGGCGTCCTTCACCCGGACCGGGCGGAGGCCGACGGGCAAGTCCAGAAGGTCCGGCTCGGTCAGCGTGACCGGCCAGCCTCGCATGCGTCCCACGGCACCATCATTCCCTGGCCTGCCCCAGTGCGCCATTCGGTGAACCAATGAATACATACGGGCAACGCACTTGCCGGCACCGGGAACGTCTGCACGAGGCCGCAACGCCGCCGCCGCGATGTCCCTCAAGTCAGCCGGACCGCGGGTGGTCCCCACCTCGTACCTGGTCAACGGCGTGCGTGAGCACGCGGGACAGCACCGCCATCCCGTCCCTGACGCCTCCGGTCGAACCGGGCAGGTTGACGATCAGCGTCTGCCCGGCCAGGCCCGCCAGACCCCGGGAGAGCACCGCGCTGGGCACGCCGGCCGCCGCGCCTTCCTGCCGGATCGCGTCGGCGATCCCGGGAACCTCCCGGTCGAGCACCTTCCTGGTCATCTCGGGCGTGAGATCGGTCGGGGTCAGCCCGGTGCCGCCGGTGGTGACCACGACGTCGTACCCGGCCCGTACCGCATCCCGCAGCGCCGGCTCCACCGGGTCGCCGTCCGCCACCACCCGCGGCCCGTCCACCTCGCATCCGGCCGCGCGCAGCAGCTCCGCTAGCACCGGCCCGGACCGGTCCTCGTAGACCCCCGCGGCCGCCCGGTTGGACACCGTGATCGCCAGCGCCCTGATCATGGCCTCCGCCAGGTCCCGGTCTTGCCGCCGGTCTTCTCCTCGACCCGGACGTCGCTGATCACCGCGGCCGGGTCGACCGCCTTGATCATGTCGATCAGCGCCAGCGCGCCCACCGAGACCGCGGTGAGCGCCTCCATCTCGACGCCGGTCCGGTCGGCGGTCCGCGCCGTCGCGGTGATCCGCACGCCGTCGTCGAGCACCTCGAGCTCGACCGTGACCGAGTGCAGCCCGATCGGGTGGCACAACGGGATCAGGTCCGGGGTGCGCTTGGCGCCCTGGATGCCGGCGATCCGTGCCACGGCCAGCGCGTCCCCCTTGGGGACGTTGCCGTCGCGCAACGCCGCCACGGCCGCGGGGGAGAGCAGCACCCGCCCGGACGCGGTGGCGGCGCGGGCCGTCACCTCCTTGCCGGACACGTCCACCATCCGGGCCTGCCCGGCGGCGTCGACGTGGGTGAGGCCGGGAGCCTCCGAGCCGGTCACGGCAGCACCAGCACCTCGACCTCGGAGCCCTCGGGCAGCTCGGTCACCGCCTCGGGCACGACGATCAGCGCGTTGGCCCGGGCCAGCGAGGCCAGCTGGTGCGAGGCCTGCCCGGTCACCGGGGCGACCTTCTCCCCGGCCGGGTCGAGGATCCCGCGCAGGAACGACCTGCGGTCTCGCGGCGACCGGACCGGCCCGGCGAGGACGGCCCGCCCCGCGGCGAGCCGTTGTGGAGGAAGGGCCTGCAGAACGCTGGCCGCGGGCCGGACGAACAGCTGGAACGACACGTAGGCGCTGACCGGGTTCCCGGGCAAGGTGAAGATCGGCGTGCCGTCGCCCACCACGCCGAAGCCCTGCGGCATCCCGGGCTGCATGGCGACCTTGCGGAAGCTGACCGTGCCGAGGTCCTGCAGCGCGGCCTTGACCACGTCATGCTCGCCGCCCATGCTCACCCCGCCGGTGGTCACCAGCAGGTCGGCGTCGCGCAGCGCGCCCTCGAGCGCGGCCAGGACCGCCTCCTTGCGGTCCGGAACGACCGGGTGGCGGCGGGCCGGGTAGCCAGCCTGCCGCGCGGCCGCGGCCAGCATCCGGCTGTTGGACTCCCAGATCCGGCCCGGCGTGACCGGCTGCCCGGGCTCGGCGAGCTCGTTCCCCGTGGAGATCACCGTGATCCTCGGCCGGGGGCGCACGGTGACCGCGCCCAAGCCCGCGGCCGCGACCAGGCCGAGCTGCACCGGGCCCAGCCGCGTTCCCGCGGTGAGCAGGACGTCGCCCGCGGCGGCGTCGCCGCCGGCCCGCCGGACCGCGTGGCCGGGCTCCGCCGGCTGGCTGATGCTGACCGGCCCGCCGGCCGCGCCGTCGTCGGTCCACTCGACCGGCACCACCGCGTCCGCGCCGGCCGGTAGCAGCGCCCCGGTCATGATCTTGATGCACGTCCCCGGGGTTACCTCGTAGCGGCCGGTGTCGCCCGCCGCCACCTCGCCGCGGACCGGCAGCGTGACCGGCCGCTCCGGGGTCGCGGCGGCGGTGTCGGCGGCCATGACCGCGTACCCGTCCATGCCCGAGTTGTCGAACGGCGGCAGCGGCCAGCCCGCGGTGACGTCCCCGGTGAGCACCCCGCCGTCGGCCTCGTCCAGGCCGAGCTCGCGCGGCGGCAGCGGGCGGATCGCCGCGAGTGCCTCGGACAGGTAGCTGTCCACGGACTGCCGGGTACGCTCGGCGATCGTCACGGGAGGCGGTCCAGGTAACTGCGCAGCCAGGGCACGAACTGAGGGCCGATGTCCGGCCGGTCGCACGCGAACTGGACTTGGGTGCGCAGGTAGTCCAGCTTGTTGCCGGTATCGTAGCGGCGGCCGCGGAACAGCACGCCGTGCACGCCGCCCCCGCCCGGACCGTTGCGAACGTCGTCGACGGCCAGCGTGCGCAGCGCGTCGGTGAGCTGGATCTCGCCGCCGCGGCCCGGGGGAGTCTCCCGCAGCACCTCGAAGATCGCCGGATCGCAGACGTAGCGCCCGATGATGATCCAGTTGGAGGGCGCCTCTTCCGGCGGCGGCTTCTCGACCATGTCGGTCACCGCGACCACGTCCTCGGTGTCGGTGGGCTTGATCGCGACCACCCCGTACGACGACACCCGCTGCGGCTCGACCTCCATCAGCGCGACGACGCTCCCGCCGTACTGCCTCCTGACCTCGATCATCCGGCGCAGCAGCGGGTCGCGGAGGTCGATCAGGTCATCGCCGAGCAGGACCGCGAACGGCACGTCGCCGACGTGCTCGGCCGCGCACAGCACGGCATGGCCCAGCCCCCGCGGCGCGCCCTGGCGGACGTAGTACATGTCGGCGAGCACGCTGGAGGCGCGGATCAGGGCCAGCCCTTCCGCATCGCCCTTGGCCTCCAGCGCGTCCTCGAGTTCCCGGTTGCGGTCGAAGTGGTTCTCGATCGAGCCCTTGCCGCGGCCGGTGATCACCAGCACGTCGCGCAGCCCGGCGGACACTGCCTCCTCGACCACATACTGGATCGCGGGCGTGTCGACGATGGGCAGCATCTCCTTGGGCGTGGCCTTGGTCGCGGGCAGGAACCGGGTGCCCAGGCCGGCGGCGGGGATGACGGCCTTGGTGATGTCCCCGTTGGCGGCAGCGGTTGTGTCGGCCATGCTGAAACCCTAGCTGCACTCCGGAGGTTGCCGTGGACCGCACGGACCATGATGACGTCGCGCTGCGGTCCCGGAAGGTTGCGCTGCGTCGTCAACTGTCAGCACGGCGTGCCCAGATGGAAGATCCGCAACGGGCCGCCTCGGGCCGCTCGCTCCGGGATGCGGTGCTCTCGCTGCCGGAGATCCAGATGGCGGGGACGGTGGCCGCGTACGTGTCGGTGGGCGCGGAGCCGGACACCAGCAGCCTGGTCTACGCGCTGTGGAAGCGCGGCACGTACGTCCTGCTCCCGCTGCTGCTGCCGGACTACGATCTGGACTGGGCGTCGTACGAGGGGCCGGACTCGCTGGCCACGGGGCCCCGCGGACTGCTCCAGCCGACCGAGCCGCCGCGCGGGGTGAGCGCGGTGACCAGCGCCGACCTGGTGATCGTGCCGGCCCTCGCGGTAGACCGCGGCGGCCGTCGGCTGGGCCGGGGCGGCGGAAGCTACGACCGGGCGCTGGCCCGGGTCGGCGCGGCCGTCCCGACCGTGGCGCTCATCTATGACGACGAGCTGCTCGACGAGGTTCCGGCCGGCCCCCTTGACCAGCGGGTGCGCATGGTAGCCCGGCCCCGGCAAGGAATCACCCGGCTGCGCTAGCTGTTGCTACCATTTAGCAGTTGCGGGCGGCGAGTGCCAACGCCGCGGAGGGAGGAACCGTGCCGACGTACGAGTACGCCTGCACCGATTGCGCCGATCGGACCGAGGTGGTGCAGAAGTTCAGCGATGATCCGCTGACGGTCTGCGCGTCCTGCGGCGGCAGGCTCCGCAAGGTTTACTCCCCGGTCGGCATTGTGTTCAAGGGCTCTGGCTTCTACCGGACCGACAGCCGCGCCGCGCAGAAGGATTCCGAGCCGGCCAAGGCCTCGGCGAACGGGTCTGACGCCAAGAAGCCGGGCGCGGACTCCGGCTCCTCCGGAGACAAGTCCGGAGACAAGTCCGCCAAGAGCGATAAGAAGGCCGCGGAGAAGGCCGGCAGCGGCTCGTCGTCCTCCTCCTCGTCTAGTTCGTCGTCTTCCTCCTCGTCCTCGTCGGGCTCGAAGGTCGCCTGACCGGCCGTGGCCGACCTGGCCAGCATCGGCGTCATCGGCGGCACCGGGCTGTACAAGTTCCTGGAGCCCGCCGACGAGATATCCGTCGACACGCCGTTCGGCGCGCCCAGCGACCCGCTGGTCATCGGCGAGGTGGCCGGGCGCCGGGTGGCGTTCGTGCCGCGGCACGGCCGTGACCACCGCTTCCCGCCGCACCGCATCCCGTACCGGGCCAACCTGTGGGCGCTGAGGTCGATCGGGGTCCGGCAGGTGCTCGCGCCCAGCGCCGTAGGCTCGCTGACCCCGTCTTACGGGCCTGGCACGCTGGCCATACCGGATCAGCTCGTGGACCGGACCACGAGCCGGGCGCAGACGTTCTACGATGAGGGCGAGGCGGTGCACGTCGATTTCGCCGACCCGTACTGCCCGGTCGGCCGGGTTTGCGCGGTGGCGGCCGCGGAGGACGTGGGCTGGCCGCCGGTGTCGTCGGGGACGCTTGTGATCATCGAAGGTCCGCGGTTCTCCACCCGGGCCGAGTCGCGCTGGTACGCCGCGCAAGGCTGGACGCTGATCGGGATGACCGGCCTTCCCGAGGCGGTCCTGGCCCGTGAGCTGGCGCTCTGCTACACGACGATCGCCCTGGTCACCGACACCGACGCCGGAGTCGAGGAGGGCGAGGGCGTCACCCAGGCCGAGGTGTTCCGGGTGTTCTCGGAGAACATCGGGCGGTTGCGGGACGTGCTCACGAAGATCATCGAGAGTCTTCCCGTAGACCGGGGCTGCCCGTGTCCGCACGTGCTCGACGGCATCAAGCTGCCGATGAGCCTCCCTTAGCGCCTCCGCGAGACGGCCGCCGACCGGTTAGGCTGGACGCGGCCAGCCGCCCCTGATGCTGGTCAGGTTGGCCCCGATAGCTCAGTGGACAGAGCAACTGCCTCCTAAGCAGTAGGTCGCGCGTTCGAGTCGCGCTCGGGGCGCAACAGTGCAGGTAAACGCATTTTTCGAAATTAACTTCATCATAAGGATTCACTGCCTGCGAGCAGTTACTCCTTCGTGGAGAATCGTGGCGTCGTCTGCGTCGCCTGGCGTAGCTCTATGTGGCTGGATGTGGCTCAGCGTCGGTCATAAATCGGACGTACGTTCGCACCCCTGTCCCCCCGGGAGCCAAGCTGGGAGCCAAACGGATCCGGGGGAGTCGGCAGCACCCCGCAACTCCGTTCGGGTCAGCGGCGCTCAGCCGCCTGCCTCGTTGTCAGTGCGCGATGCTGGCAGCGGGCAGTTGCCGAATTGGCGCTGGTGTTCGTTGCTTCACGTATGCGATTTCCGAACACATATGTGCCTGATCTGCGTTCTGGGCGGCTGGCGCGGGTAGGACCATGTACCAGGTGCGGCCGGAGGCGGTCGTCAGGATCGCCTCCAGCCTGATCAGCTATATGCGCTCTTTCGACGACGTCTGGTTTGGCACGCTCAGCGAGACTTACGCCTGCTGGATCGAAGACAGCGGGGCCCTAGCTCCAGGCTAACCCTTGCGCGCCGGCGCGCCCGGTCTCACATTGGGGCCAGCCGGGCTCTGGCCTGGTACTTGAGAAAGCAGGAGAGATGGCGCTGCAGTTGCCTGGTAATGCCCGGATGGCCGTCGCGATCGGGGCCGACTTCGATGCGCACTGCCTGTGGAAGGGAGTGTTCGACCGGACCAGTCCGTCGTATTTGTCGCGGGGTGAGTTCGGGGCTGAGGTGGGCGTGCCGCGGTTGCTGGATCTGTTCCGCCGCTATGAGGTTAAGGCGACGTTCTGCACGCCGGGGCACAGCATGATGACGTTTCCGGGTCGGATCCAGCAGATCCTGAAGGACGGGCATGAGGTGGCCAGTCACGGGTGCTATCACGAGTCGATTCCGGCGATTGACCCGGTGCGGGAGCGGGAGCTGATGGAGATTCAGCTGCGCCAGTATGCCGAGGTGGTGGGCGGGCGGCCGCGGGGTTACCGGTCACCAGCGTGGGACTTCTCCGATGCGACGATGGGGCTGCTCGAGGAGTACGGCTTTGAGTGGGACAGCTCGCTGATGGGCCGGGAGTTCGAGCCGTATCATCCGCGGCCGGTGACGCTCAACTGGGAGGGCGCGAACCAGTTCGGCGTTCCCAGCCCGATCCTGGAGATCCCGGTGTCGTGGTACCTGGCTGACTTCCCGCCGCAGGAGCACGTGGCCGGCCTGAACGCGGGCCTGGGCGATCACGAGCTGCTGTTCCGCAGGTGGAAGGACATCTTTGACTACGCCTATGAGCACGTACCGGGCGCGGTGTATGCGCTGACGCTGCACCCGCAGTGCAGCGGCCGGTCGCATCACCTGATGATCCTGGAGCGCCTGATCAGCTATATGCGCTCCTTCGACGACGTCTGGTTCGGCACACTCAGCGAGACCTACGACTGCTGGAGCGAAGACAGCGCAGCCCTAGCTCCAGGCCAACCCCGCGCGCCAGGAGTTCCGTGACCCGCCCGGATAACCCATGTTCAGGGGCTCCTGACATAAGCAGATCGTTCATGCCGTGCCGCGGTGTTCTTTGACTTCGTAGCGTGGGACTGGGGTAGCGGGTTTGGGTGTCCTTGAACTCGGCGAAGGCGGGATGCGGTGAGCGGGGCGAGGCGCGCGTGCAGGGTCCGGTCGCGGGGCGATGTCGCAGCTGGTGGTGTGAGGGCTTCGCGAATTAGGGCGCATGCCTCGCCGCCGGCGCGGGCGTAGTGCCCGTGCAGGGCGCCGTGAGTGGCTCGCTCGGCGATGCACACGTACGGGCTGACCACCCGGGCCCGATCTTCGTGCCTGCGCGGCGTCCCCGAAAGGGGATACCAAGGCTCCTGCTGTGCCCGTCTCAGGTCGGTTGAGGGTTTGGAACTGGCGCCGTACATCTCCTGTGATGACCGCCAGCCGGTCAAGCTTCCACGGCGGCCCGGGTGCCGGGCGCCTCGACCTCGAGGTGGGGGATCCGCCTGAGCCATGGGGGCAGGTACCAGGTGCGGTGGCCGAGGAGGCTCAGGGCGCTGGGCAGGATGATCATGCGGATGAGGGTGGCGTCCAGGAGCAGGGCAGCGGCGACACCGAAGCCCATCTGCTGGAACATGACGAGTTGTCCGCGGGCGAAGCCGCTGAATACGGCGACGATGATGAGGGCGGCCCCGGTGATGATCCTGGCGGTGGAGGCGACTCCGTGGGTGACGGCTTCGCGGGTGGAGCCGGTCTGGTCGTAACGCTCTTTGATCCGGCTCATGAGGAATACCTGGTAGTCCATGGACAGGGCGAACAGGACCGAGAACAAGAACAACGGCACCCAGGCGTCGATGGCGGTCACCTGCTGGAACCCGAAGACGCTCGCGCCGATCCCGTGCAGGAAGACCAGGGTCAGGAGCCCGTACGCGGCGCCGGCCGACAGCAGGTTGAGCACGATCGACAGGCCGGCCACGACCACGGACCGGAACGCGAGCGTGAGGAGCAGGAAGCTCAGGCCGAGTACGAAGATCAGCACATACGGGGTGGGAGCGCTGACGGCGTGGAAGTAGTCGGCGGTCTCGGCGGTCTTGCCGCCCACATAGACCCGCGTGGGCGAGCCGGCGAAGGCGGCCGGGATCAGGTGCTGGCGCAGGTCCATCACGGCGGCGACGTCACGGCTGGACACCGCGTCGCCCTGGATGGGGACGGTCAGGGCCAGCACGTGACCGTGGGGCGCGGCCTGGATGGTCCCGGGCCCGAAGCGCGGGTCTGCGGCCAGGGTCGCCTGCAGCCTGGCCAGGTCGGTGTGGTCTGCGCGGCTGCTGCCCTGGGTGACGATCTCGACCGGGTTGGGGTCCTGGCCCGGGAAGTACCTGCCCACGGCCAGGTAGCCCTGCTTGGAAGGCAGCGAGTCAGGCAGGGTGGCGACGCCGCTCTGGCCGATGTGCAGGCCGAGCACCGGGACCGCGGCGAGGAGCATGAGGCCGCCGATGACGGCGAGGCTGACGACCGGGCGGCGGATGACCCTGGTGATCACCGGCCGCCAGACGCGTCCCTCGGCGGCGCCGGCCCGGCCCAGACGGGTTCCGGCGAACGGTATCCGCAGGGCGTTGATGCGATCGCCGAGCAGGCTGAGGACGGCGGGAAGCAGCGTGAGAGCGGCGGCGACCGACACGACGCCGACGATGATGGCGCCGGCCGCCAGGCTGCGCAGGACGTTGGTCGGCACCAGGAAGAGGCCGAGCAGGGCGATCACGAAGGTCGTGCCGCTGAAGAGCACGGCCCGGCTGGCGGTCGCGGCGGTCATCGCGATGGCGGCATCCTTATCGAGCCCCCGGGCGCGTTCCTCCCGGAAACGGGAGATGACGAACAGCGAGTAGTCGATGCCGAGCGCCAGGCCCATGCCGGTCATCATGTTGACGATGAAGACCGACAGGCTGAACTCCTGCGCGACGATCGTGGCGATCCCGAGCCCGACGATGATCGACACCAGGGCCATGAGCATCGGCGTGAGTCCGGCGACCACCGCCCCGAACACGAGCATCAGGACGACGATGGAGATCGGCAGCCCGAAGTCGATCTCGCCGTGGCGCAGGTCGCTGGAGGACAGCGTGGTGAAGTCGTTGCCGACCGTGTGGTCCCCGGTGACCGCGACGGCGAACCCGCCTGCGCCGTTGGCGGCTCGCACGACGTTCACGACGGGTTTGATGTCTGCATCGCTCGCCGCGTGCAGCCCGATCAGGGCAGCGTGCCCCCCGGCCGAGACGAGCAGGCTGCCGGGGGCGAGGTCGGCCCGGACACCGCTGATGCCAGGATCGGAGCGCAGCCGGGCGGCCAGGTCGCTGACGACGGACCGGAAGGCTGCGCCGCTGGCCGTGGCGGTCTTGGAGCTGACCACGATGACGTCGGTCGGCTGTCGGCCGGCGCTACCGCCGGTGGCCCGGTGGTAGAGAGCCTCGGCCCGGCTGGACGGGGTCGTCCCGACCACGTGCGAGGTGCTGGTCAGGCCGTGCAGCGAGGTAGCGGCCAGGCCCAGGGCCAGCAGGACGAGCAGCCCCCAGGCGAGCAGCGTCCGGCGTGGCCGCCGGGAACTAACCGACGCGAGGCGTCCGGTCAGCCCCCGCG
>Ga0335076_10002185_pt1 | contig 19316 bp, 15 predicted proteins | sample Lox_Sample_25_FD_206717 | JGI IMG/M metagenome (GOLD analysis project Ga0335076, IMG submission 206717) | Soil microbial communities from Loxahatchee National Wildlife Refuge, Florida, United States - Lox_Sample_2.5 | ecosystem: Environmental > Terrestrial > Soil > Wetlands | place: USA...
GGTTTTACCCGTGCTCGTGGTAGACATGCTCGCAGGCTGATGCGCCTAGCAGGGGCGGCACCTGTCAGCCGGCCGGGAAAATCAGCCCTGTCCCGGCCTCGTGATAACAGGGCGCTCAGGCAGGAAACCCAGGTGCCGCCGCGGTTGCCTTGCGTCGCCGGATGCCCGGTGAGCCTCCCCGGGGCTTACCGCGCCGGAGCCCGGCCGGTCATGATGTACCCGCTGCCGAACGCCATCTCGCGGACGTGGACGTCCTCGACCATCTGTTCCAGGTGCTGCCACGGCCGGTCGAACCCGCTGAAGCTCCGCACGTACGGCCCGTGAGCCGTTCTGACCACCCAGTTCATGGCCATCATCAGCGGCGCCGCCCACTTGCCCCCGCCGGCCGCCACCCAGCCGCCCGGGCGCAGCGTGGTCATGACATTCCGCAGCGCATCGGGGGACTGCATGATGTCGTGGACGGCGCAGAAAAGGGCGGCGTCCGCGGTCAGCTCGATCCGGGCTTCCTCCGCAGTCGACTGCACGACCGTGACGTTACGCCACCCTTCGCCGGCTATGTGTTCTCGTGCCACCGCCGCCATCTGCGGTGACTCCTCGATGCCCACGACGCCTCCGCCGGGGCCTACCTTCTCCCGCAGCATGCCGCAGCACAGCCCGGTCCCGCACCCCACGTCGAGGACCACCTGCCCGCGGCGGAGCGGGAGTGCGTCGACCACCGCGCGGCGGTAGGTCTGGAAGGCGGCGGTATCGCGCTCATAGGATCGGGCGCCTTCACCGTAGGCCGGCTTGCGGGCGGCGGAATCCGCGGCGGACGCGGAAGTATGCGATTTATTCATGCTCTTCACTTCGTCGTATCGATGCGGCGATCTCCCCGGCGGGTTCGCGCCGTCGGCCGTGACGGGCTCCACCATAGCCACGGACCGCCGCGACCGCGTAAACGGTCCGTTAGGACTGCATTACGGGCTATGAGCGTTAGGCGGAACGCCTGCGAGGCAGGCCTTCGGGGCCTGCGAGCATGAAGGCAGGCACGGTGCAGGCCGCGGGCAGCGACCGCAGCGGGTTTTCGCATAACGCGACCTTGTGCCTCAGGCACCATGCCTGATGGGCCGTTACCGGGCCGCGGACGGGGCCTTGGGGGTGAACGGCAGCAGCCGGTCGTCTCCCCGGCTGACCACCCCGCAGCTGGCTTCTGGCATCTCGATCCAGGCGCCGGGCAGGTCGCCGATCGGCTCGGAGACCACCAGCCGCGCGTCGTCGGATACCTCGCGCAAGATCTCCCGGTCGGGATACTCCTGCCGGAGCGTGCGGACGTGGCGGGTGAAGAACAGGGACCGCGACTTGCCCTCGCTGGAGTAGCGGAACACCCACAGGCTCTCCCCGTCGGTGGTGGCGATGGTGCCCTGGAACGGGTAGGCGATGCCCCGCGCCCGCCCGCGCGCCTCCACCAGCCCGATGGCGCGCGCGACGGCGTCCGGCGGGTCGTCGGTCAGGCCGAAGGTAAGCGCCAGGTAGAACAGCACCTCGGTGTCGGCTTGCCCCTTGATCTCAGGGAACAGCGACTCGCCGACGGCCAGCACCAGGTCGCGCTTGATCTCCGCGAAGCCGTCAATGAACCCGTTGTGCATGAAGAGCCACCGGCCGTGGCGGAACGGGTGGCAGTTCGTCTGCTGGACGGCCGACCCGATCGCCGCGCGGATGTGCGCGAAGAACAGGTGAGAGCTGATGTGGCCGGCCAGCTCGCGCAGGTTCTGGTCGTTCCAGGCCGGCTCGATGCTGCGGAAGACGCCGGGTGCCGGGATAGCGTCGTACCAGCCGACGCCGAACCCGTCGCCGTTCGTCGTCTCGGCCCCGAGCCGCGAATGCAGGCTCTGGTCGATCAGTGAGTGGACTGGAGTGTAGAGCACCTGCGTGAGCAGGACCGGTGAGCCCGTGTAGGCGAGCCAGCGACACATATACCGCTCCTTTACGTGGTCACTCATGTTTACGTGGTCACTCATCCTCGCGCGCGGCGCGGCATCCGCCCCTCACCCTATGCCGTGCGTCAGCCGCCCCGCGGCCCGCGGCTGGCCGGCCGGGTCCCACCGGCAGGCGGCGATCCGCGTGCCGTCCGCTGACGTATAACTGACTGAAGGTGCTCGCTGGCATCCGGGTCCTCTCGTCACGGGTGCCGCCGGGTGGTCACCAGGGTTTCATGAGGCCGAACCGACCGGGTGCGTGCCCCCCTGAACGGCAACTGCGCGGAACGGGAGACGCGGCGATGGACGATCCGGCGCCGGTTAACGACGCAGGGAAAAGAGGCGCATGACCCACTCCGTTCGGGACCAAACCGCTGTCACGGTGCCGGTCTCCACCTCGTACTTCCAGTATGACCAGCAGGGCGTCGTGTTCAACATGTGGTACTTCGGCTGGTTCGACGACGCCATGACGCAGTTCCTCGGCGAGATCGGCTACCCGTACACGGCGCTGAACGCCGACGGCCTCGACGTCCAGCTGGTGCACACCGAGGCGGACTGGCGCGACGCGGTGCGCTACGGGGAACAGGCGATGGTGGACGTGGCCACCGAACAGGTGGGCTCGGCCAGCTTCACCCTGTCGTTCACCGTCCGGGTCGGCGCCGAGGTGCGCTCGACCGGCCGCACCGTCTACGTGGTGGTGGGTACCGACGGCTCGGGCAAGCGATCCGTGCCGCCCCGGCTCCGGGCCGGCCTGGAATCCGCGCTCGCCGCCCCCCGCTAGCGCGCCCCCCGCTAGCGCGCCCCCCGCTAGCGCGCCCCCCGCCAGCGCGCCGCCCGGCCCGCGACCGGGGTGACCAAGCAGGGTGACCGAGCAGGGTGACCAAGCAGACGGTCATCGGCCGGCTCCGGGCACGATGCCGCGCAGCACCTTGACCGCCAGGGCGAGTTCTTCGCCGGTGTGGTGGGCGTGGGCGGTCAGCCGCAGCCGGGAGATGCCGTCAGGGGTCGAGGGCGGGCGGAAGCAGCCGATCCGCAGGCCGTGCCCGGCGGCAGTGGCCACGCCGGCGAGCGCCTCGCGCGGCCCGGGCATCGGCACGGACAGCACCGCTCCGGCGGGCGGGCCGGCTCCGCAGGCGTCGGCGAGGGCCGCGGCGTTGCCGACGGCCCGGGCGGCCAGCTCGGGGGCGGCCTGGAGCACCCGCAGCGCGGCCAGCGCGCCGCCCGCGGCGGCCGGCGCCAGGCCGGTGTCGTAGATGAACGGCCGGGCCCGGTTGACCAGGTGCTCCCGGACCGCGGGCGGGCCCAGCACGAGGCCGCCCTGGGCGCCGAACGACTTCGACAGCGTCCCGGTGGCGACCACATCGGGCCGGCCGGTCAGGCCTTCCGCGGCCAGCAGCCCGCGGCCGCCGGGTCCGGCGACGCCGAGCGCGTGCGCCTCGTCGGCGATCAGCACCGCGTCGTAGTCGGCGGCCAGGCCGGCCAGCGCGGCCACCGGCGCCGCGTCGCCCAGGACGGAGTAGATCGTCTCGGCGAGCACCAGCGCCCGGCGCTGTCCGCGGCTGGCCAGGACGTGCCTGACAGCGGCGACGTCGTTGTGCGGCGTCACGGTCACGGCGGCACGCGCGAGCCGGCAGGCGTCGATCATGGAGGCGTGGATGTGCGCGTCGGAGACGACGAGCGTGTCCCCGTCGGCCAGCGCCTGGACGACGGACAGGTTGGCGTGGTAGCCCGAGGAAAGTACCAGCGCGCTGGGGAAACCGGTGAACGCGGCCATCGCCCGCTCCAGCTCGGTGTGGATCGACAGCGTCCCCGATACCAGCCGCGAGGCAGTCGCCCCGGCGCCGTACGCGTGCGCGGCCGCGACCGCCCCGGCCACCACCCGGGGGTCGCGGGCCAGGCCCAGGTAGTCGTTCCCGGCCAGGTCGAGCAGCGGTTCGCCGCGGTCGGATTCGGCCAGCCGCCGGGTCAGCCCGCGTTCCTCGCGCCCGGCCGCCTGGGCGGCCAGCCAGGCCGGGAAGCTGCTGCCGGTCATCCGTGCACCTGCTTGACGGCGCCCAGACCGTGCCGGACAAAGGACTGCGCGGTGCGCACCACGATGTCCAGCGAACCACGGCGCGGGTTCCACCACTCCGCCGCCCAGTTGAGCGCGCCGAGCACCAGCATCCGGGCCGCCACCGGGTCCAGGCCGGGCCGGAGCAGCCCGGCGTTGTCCGCGTCCTGCAGCAGCTTGCGCCACATGTCCCCGTACTGGGACGCCTCGGTCGCGTGCCTGATCGCGATGCTCTCGGGGACCTGCCCCGCGTTGCGGATCGAGGCGGTCGTGTAGTCCGAGATCTCCAGCGCGTACCGCAGGTGCGCCTCGACCGCGGCGTCGATGCGGTCCAGTGGGCCGGCACCTGGCGGCAGCGCGGCCAGGACCTCGGTCATGTGGTCGCGCATGTGCGCGATGCCCGACCACATGACCTCTTCGATCAGGTCATCGCGGGACGGGAAGTAGTAGTAGATGGCCGGTGCCTGGATCTCCGCCTGGCCGGCGACGTCGCTCAGCCGCGTGCCGGCGTACCCTTTACGGCTGAGCACGTGCGCGGCGGCGTCAAGGATCCGCTCCTTGGTACGCGCGGATTTGGAGCCCGCCGCCTCGTCCTGTTTTCTAGGCACGAGTCAAATTATAGGCTCCCGGGCCGGCCGGCGGCGTGAGGCCGCCTCCAGCCCGCACGATGAGCCCGTACTGGTCAGCGTCGTGGGCCCGGGAACGGACGCGGGCGGCAGGTCCATTTTTAGTTGCTATATGAAAATTTGTCACCAGGCAAGCATCGCGGATCGCCGCCACGGAGGTTGACCTCGAGGCGGTACTCCTGGCGTGAGCCCGCCGGGTGCTCCGCGCCCTGGCTATGATCGTCCGGTGCATGCTGGTGGATCTCAGAAGACCCCGATGACCGTCTCGGCGCTGCTGCGGCGGGGTGCCGTGGCCGTGGCGACCGGCCGCGTGGCGCTGGGCCTGACCGCCCTGGCCTGGCCGGCGGTACCCGCCCGGCCGTGGGTCGGCGCGACCGCGGACGACCTCGCCGCCCGGGTCTTCGGCCGGGCGCTGGGCGCGCGTGACCTCGCCCTGGGGCTGGGCGCGCTGACAGCCCTGCGGCCGGCCGCCGAGCCTGGCCCGGCCGCCGCCTGGGTCGCGGCGGGTGCCTTGTCCGATGCCCTGGACGTGGCCGCCAGCCTGGCGTCGTGGCAGGAACTGCCGCGGATCACCCGGTGGCTGGTGGCCGCGTCCGCCGGCGGCGCCGCGCTGACCGGCGCCGCCGCGGCGGTGACCTCGGCCGCCTCGCGCGGCTCCCCTGCGGCGCCGCGCTGACCGGCGCCGCCGCGGCGCTGACCTCGGCCGCCTCGCGCGGCTCTCCTGCGGCGGACCAGCGGGTCTCCGCCGGCCGGCGCCTAAGCTGGAAGAATGGCGGCACGATCGCGCCGGGCCAGGCCCGCGGACGTACATGACCTGGCCATGCGCATGCCCCACGTCACGGTGACCCACGGACCCCGCGGCAATGCCGTCTACCAGGTCGGCGGCAAGTCCTTCGTGTTCTTCCGCACCCCCCGTCCGGACGCCGTCGATCCCGTCACGGGCGAACGCTACCCGGATGTGATCGTGTTCTGGGTGCCGTCCGAATCCGACAAGCAGGCGCTGGTCCAGGATCGGGCCTTGCCGTTCTTCACCACGCCGCACTTCGACGGCCACCTGTCGGTCCTGGTCCGGGGGAGCCGGATCGGCGAGCTCACCGTGGCCGAACTGACCGAGGTCGTCCAGGACGCCTGGCTCTCCCGGGCCTCGCGCGCCAGGGCCGCTGCCTGGCTCCAGGCGCGCGCCGACCCCTCGACCGGATAACTCCCGACCCGCGGATGCTCACCGCACCGGGATGGGTAATGCTCAGAATGAACAGCGGGACGCTGATGGCCAGGGCCTCGACGGCCCGCAGGGCCGGGTACGGGGAGCGGATGAGCGTGCGGACCTGGAAGGCGACCAGGGCGATGAACACCACCAGCCCGGTGAGCAGCATGGCGACGGCGGCGGGGGTGGAGGCGTGGTCCACGGGCAGCGCGCGCCGGGGCAGGCACGTCACGCCATGTGTGCGCGTCTGCCGGTTCAAGTCCTGACTTCAGCCGGACGCGATTGGCTATGCTGCCGGTGCCGGCTTCGGGGCGACCTCACCCGGACGGCAATCATGCCAAAAGCAGCGCCAGGGAGTGCCCATGCCTTACCGGGTGGTCGTAATCGGTGCCGGATTCGGCGGGATCGGCATGGCGGTCGCGCTCAAGCAGGCCGGCATCGAGGACTTCGTCGTGCTGGACCGGGCCGAGGACCTCGGCGGGACGTGGCGCGACAACAGCTATCCCGGCCTGAGCTGCGACGTGCCCTCGCACCTGTACTCGTTCTCCTACCGGCCCTGGCCCTGGAGCCGGCGCTTCCCGCCGCGCGAGGAGATCCTGGCGTACCTGCACGCGCTGGCCGCCGAGCGCGGGCTCGGCCCGCACCTGCGCTTCGGGCACGGGGTGGCGGCTGCCGGGTTCGACGCGCCGAACGCGGTCTGGCACCTGACCCTCGATGATGGCAGCACGCTGCGGGCGACCGCGGTCGTGTCCGCCGTCGGCCAGCTCGGCCGCCCGGCCCTGCCCGACATCGCCGGCCGGGACGAATTCGCCGGCCCCTGGTGGCATTCCGCCCGCTGGGACCATGACGTCGACCTGACCGGGCAGCACGTAGCCGTTATCGGCACCGGGGCCAGCGCCATCCAGTTCGTGCCCGAGATCGCCAAGGTGGCCGGCCAGGTCGACGTCTACCAGCGCAGCGCTCCGTACGTGCTGCCCAAGGCCGACCGGCCGTACCGTGACGCCGAGCAGGCCCTGTATGACCGGCTGCCCGTGGTGCGCAAGGCCGACCGGCTGCGCATCTTCCTCTACGGCGAGCTGCTCACCAGCGGGTTCGTCCTGTCGCCGAAACTGCTGGCCGGGCCGATGCAGCTGTGGCGCCGCCAGCTCCGCTCGCAGATCGCCGATCCCGGGCTGCGCGCCAGATGTGTCCCCGACTACGTGATGGGCTGCAAACGGGTGGTGTTCTCCAACGACTGGTACCCGGCCCTGGCGCGGCCGGACGTCGAGCTGATCACGGACCCGATCGTGCGGATCGTGCCGGACCGCGTGTTCACCGCGGACGGCACGGCCCGCCCCGCGGACGTGATCATCTACGGCACCGGTTTCCAGGCGACGGAGTTCCTCACGCCGATGCTGGTGACCGGCCTGGACGGCCGGCGCCTGCACGAGGCCTGGCGAGGCGGGGCGCGGGCCTACCTCGGGATCACGGTCTCCGGATTCCCGAACTTCTTCATGCTCTACGGGCCCAACACCAACCTCGGCGGCAACTCGATCATCTACATGCTCGAAGGCCAGGTCGGCTACGTGCTCGGCGCGATCAAGGCGCTCGAGGCCGAGCGCCTGGCCTGGCTCGACGTGCGCCCCGACGTGCAGGACGCGTTCAACTCCTGGATCCAGTCGGCCAGCCGGACGTCGGTGTGGGAGAGCGGCTGCCACAGCTGGTACACGACGCCCTCCGGGCGCAACACCAACAACTGGCCCGACCACACGTTCATGTACCGGCACCGGGTCCGCCGCTTCGACCTCGCCGCGTACCGGGTCATGCCGGACCAGCCGGCCCCGGCCAGCGCCACCGCCAGCGCCGGCGTGGCATGACCGCCCGCCGCGCCCGCAGTCCGCTGCGCGTCCCGCCCGCGGTCATGCGCCTCGGCGTGCGGCAGCTCGGTCAGCGCTGCCTCAACCCGGCCCTGTCCTGGCAGGTGCAGCGCACGCGGCTGGACCAGGTCTTCCGAGCCTCGCCACTGCCGCGCGGAACCGCGGTCAGCAGGCAGGTCATCGGCGGGATCCGCGCCGAGGTGGTGTCGGCCGGGAAAGCGGCCTCGCGGCGGACGGTGATCCACTTTCACGGCGGCGGCTACTGCGTCGGCTCGGCGCGCACGTCCCGGTCGTGGGCGGCGCACCTCAGCGCCCAGGCCGGCTGCCGGGTCGTGCTGCCTGAGTACCGGCTGGCACCGGAGCATCCCTATCCGGCCGCGCTGCAGGACGCCCACGCGGTCATGAAGGCCCTGGCCGGCCCGGGCACGGTCGTGGTATCGGGCGACTCGGCAGGCGGGGGACTGGCCCTGGCCCTGATCATGTCGATGCGCGCGGCAGGCCAGGAGCCGCCGGCCGGCTGCATCCTGCTGTCGCCCTGGCTCGATCTCGGCCGCGACCGGCGGGCCGTCCCGGACCTGGTCCGGCAGGACGTGCTGCTCAGCCCGGACTGGCTGGACGCCTGCGCCCGTGCCTACGCCACCCCGGCGGCCTGGGCCGACCACCTGGTCTCACCACTGGGAGCCGCGCACGACGGGTTGCCCCCGCTGCTGATCCAGGCCGCGGCCGGCGAGCTGCTCGCCCCCGACGCCGAACTGCTCGCGGCCAGCGCTTCGGCCGCCGGGGTGGACGTGACCTATACCAGGTGGCCGCGCATGTGGCACGGCTTCGCGCTGCAGCCCGGTTTGCTCGCCGCCGCCGACAGCGCGCTGGCCCAGGCGGCGTGGTTCGTCGGCACGGTAACGGCCGAGCGGTGACCGGGGCACGCGCCCGGCCCGTTCGGCTTTCTAAACCCAGGGTGCCGGGATTCGCGGCATTGACCGAATTCAAGATGAATTATCCCGAACGGGCCGCCTGCGAGCCCCGCCGGCAGGCCGATTGGGTCCCCCGGCCGCGGGGTTACCCGCTGTAACATCACGGCCATGAACCCACTTTCCGGCGTTCTCAGCGAAGCATGGCAGATGTACAAGGCACACGCCAAGCACCTCCTCGCGATCGCATTCGTCATCTACCTGGGTGCGGCGGTCATCGCCGCGCTGCTGGCGCTGGCCGGCGCCGTCGGCGCCCTGCTCGCCTTCGTCGTGGAGATCATCGCGGCCTTCCTGTTGCAGGCCACGCTGGTCAAGGCGGTGCAGGACGTGCGAGACGGCCGCGCCGACCTGTCCCTCGGCGAGACCGTGTCCGCGGCCACGCCCTACCTCTGGCCCGTCCTCGCGGCCTCGTTCCTGGCCGCCATCGCCATCGCGATCGGGCTGGCCCTGCTCATCGTCCCCGGCCTGTACCTGATCACCATCTGGGCGGTGATCGTGCCTGTCATCGTGCTGGAAAGGGCCGGGGTTTTCGCGGCCTTCGGGCGCAGCTATCAGCTGGTACGCGGCCGCGGCTGGCACGTGTTCGTCACGTTGGTGCTGGTGTTCGTGATCATGCTGGTGGTGGAACTGGTGCTCGGGATCATCTTCGCGGCGCTGCCGTATGTCTGGCGCAGCGGGCTGAGCTCGATCATTTCCGGCACGCTGATCGCCCCGTTCGTGGCGCTGGTCGTGACGCTGGTCTACTACCGGCTGTCCGGGCAGGATCAGCCGGCGCCGCCCCCGGTCAGCGGCGAGAATTACGGCGGATTCCAGCAGACGCCGTAAGCCCCTGGTCTCGCCGGCCACGGCCCGGCCGGCCTGACGGCCGCTGAACAGGCACCCGCCGAGGAAGGAGCCCTCAAGCGACCGGTAGCCGTGCATCCCGCCGCCGCCGAAGCCGGCCGCCTCGCCCGCCGCGAACAACCCCGGCACCGGCCTGGGCGCCGTGCCGCCGGGTGCCGGGTCCCGGCTCAGGACCCGGCCGGACAGGTCGGTCTGCAGGCCGCCCAGCGTCTTGCGGGTGAGGATGTTCAGCCGCACGGCGATCAGCGGGCCGGCCCGCGGATCGAGGATCTTGTGCGGCGCCGCGGTGCGCGCCAGCCGCTCGCCGCGCGAGCGGCGGGCGTTGCGGATCGCCATGACCTGCAGGTCCTTGCTGAACGGGTTGTCGATCTCGCGGTCGCGCGCGACGATCTGCCGGGTCAGGTCGGCCAGTTCGATGAGCGGGTCCCCGGTCAGCTTGTTCATCCCCGCGACCAGCTCGGGCAGCGTGCCGGCCACCACGAAATCGGGCCCGCGCCGCATGAACGCCGCCACCGGAGCGGGCGGGCCCGGCCGCATCCTGGACAGCGTGAGCTTGACGTCCTTGCCGGTCAGGTCGGGGTTCTGCTCCGAGCCGGACAGCGCGAACTCCTTCTCGATGATCTTCTGGGTGAGCACGAACCAGGAGTAGTCGAAGCCGGTGGCGCGGATGGCGGCCAGCGTGCCCAGGGTGTCGAAACCGGGGAAGTGCGGTGCCGGGAACCGCCGCCCGCGCGCGTCGAACCACAGCGAAGAGGGCCCGGGCAGGATCCTGATGCCGTGCCCAGCCCAGATCGGGTCCCAGTTCCGGATGCCCTCGGTGTAGTGCCACATCCGGTCGCGGTTGACCAGGCGGCCGCCGGCGCGTTCGGCGATGGCGAGCATCCGGCCGTCGACGTGCTCGGGCACCCCGCAGATCATCCGTTCCGGCGCGGGGCCGAGCCGGTCCGGCCAGTGCCCGCGCACCAGGTCGACGTTGCCGCCGATGCCGCCCGACGTGACGATCACCGCCGGGGCGTGCAGCTCGAACTCCCCGGCCGCGGCGCGTGAGCTGCGCGTCCCGCGCGCGGCATGACTGGGCTCGAGGACCGCGCCGCGAACGCCGTCGACAACCCCGCCGGTGACGGTGAGCGCGTCCACGCGATGCCGGAACCTCAGCCCGACCAGGCCGGCCTGCGCCGCCTGCCTGACCTGCCGCTCGAACGGCGCCACCACGGCCGGCCCGGTGCCCCAGGTGACGTGGAAGCGCGGCACCGAGTTGCCGTGCCCGTCGGCCAGGTATCCGCCCCGTTCGGCCCAGCCGACCAGCGGGAGCCAGCGCACGCCCATCGCGTGCAGCCAGGACCGCTTCTCCCCGGCGGCGAAGTCGACGTAGGCCTGCGCCCACCGGTACGCCCAGTAGTCCTCGCCCGCCGGGTCGTCGACGCCGCGGTCGAAGAACGCGCTGCCCAGCCAGTCCTGCCAGGCCAGCTCGCGGGAGTCCTTGATCCGCATCCGGCGCTGTTCCGGGGTGCCGACCAGGAACAGGCCGCCGAACGACCAGAAGGCCTGCCCGCCCAGGTTCGACTCGGGCTCCTGGTCGAGCAGCAGCACCCGCCGCCCGGCCCGGGCCAGCTCCGCGGTGGCAGCCAGTCCTGCCAGCCCCGCGCCTATCACGATCGCGTCTGCGTCCATCTGGTCATCAAAGCAGGTCATCGTGCCCGATTCATCCCCGGCCACCGCGCCGGCCACCGCGCCCCCCACGCCCTGCGTGGCGGTGGGCAGGCTCTTGGGGGCGATCATCGCAGAGCCCGCCCGCCGCGCCGGGCTCAGTGGCCGACGGCCATGGTGATGATCTTGACGATGACCATGATCATGGCAAGCGCCAGGTAGGCCCGCAGCGCCGCTAGCCCGGCCTTGCGGCCGGCCGACATGATCGGCTTGGACAGCACGTTGAGCGGCGGCATCCGCCAGTTCTCGCGGTCACGGCGGTCCACCTCGACCGAACTGCGCGAGCGGCGCGACCGGAGCAGCATCCAGCCGCCCGCGGCGAGCGAGACCACCGCGCAGACCAGGATGATGTCCATGATCTGCCGCCCGGTGATGGCCGGGAACAGCACCGATGCGGTCAGTACGACCGACAGCGTGACCAGCACCGCGACCACGGCTGAGGTGAACATGTTGGTGCCGCGGCGGTTGACCCATGGGCCGAGTACCGCGCGGTCGTTGCACAGCAGCAGCAGGAACACGGTGGCGCTCGGCAGCAGCACGCCGGCCAGCACCTGAACGCCCTCGATGATCAGCCCGAGCGGGGCGCCGGGGAGGAGCACGATGGCCGCGGCGCCGGCGATCAGTGCGGCGTAGATCGCGTAGAAGCCCTTGGCCTGACGAACCCCGCGGTGCAGCGAGTGCTTCAGGCCGAGGGTGTCGCCGACGGCGTAGGCGGTGGACAGCGAGACCGCGAACGCCCCGATGATGGCCGCGTCGAGCAGTGCGACCGCGAACAGTACGCCCGCGACCCGGCCCGCGTAGGCGGCGATGCCGTGCATCAGCCCGGTGGCGTCGGTGAAGTTGCCCGCAGCCGGGGTACCGGCGAACGCGGCGGCGGTAACCCCCATCAGCGCGGCCGCGCCGACCACGACGATCACGATGCCGATCCACAGGTCGGCCTTCTCGTACCGGATGAAGCGCGGCGTGATCCTCTTGTCGATCACGTACGACTGCTGGAAGAACAGCTGCCAGGGCGCGACCGTGGTGCCGACGATACCGATGATCAGCAGCATGACGGCCGCCATGCCCCCGGAACCGCCGGGCAGGCCGGGGACGACGAAGCCGCGTGCCATCTGCGTGGCCGCCGGGTGGGCCATCAGGTACAACGGAATGAGCAGCAGTGATCCGGCACAGAACGTGATCGCGATCCGCTCGAACCGGCGGAAACTGCCGGTGAAGGCGGCCGCGATGATCACGCCCGTGGCGAGCAGCACCGCGGCGAGCCTGGGCACGCCGAGGTAGCCGGCCGCCAGGGTGATGCCGATGAACTCGGTGACAATGGTCAGCGCGTTGAGGATGAACAGGTCGATGACCGAGAACGCGCCCCAGAACTTGCCGAACCGCTCCAGGATCAGCCGGGCGTGCCCCACGCCGGTGACCGCGCCGAGCCGCAGCACCATCTCCTGGTTCACGTAGAGCACGGGGATCAGCAGCAGCAGCGTCCACAGCAGGCGGGTGCCGTAGTTCTGCCCGGCCTGCCCGTAGGTGGAGAACGCGCCGGCGTCGTTGTCGCCGCACATCACGATCAGCCCGGGGCCCACGATGGCTAGCAGCGTCTTGAGCTTGGCGGACAGGCCGGCCCGCGAGGCGAGGTCATCGGCGGAGATCGTGCCGAGGGCGCCGCGGATATCGCCGACGTGCGCCTCGTCGAGAACGGCGGTCTGGGTGATGGTGGCCATGGTGAACACCCCTTTCACGTCACGAAATTGACGGAAACAGGGGCACACGCTGAGCGGGCATGCGCGGATAAGGCGGCATGCGAGGGCAGAGTCAGCGGAAGTTCAGCGTGCGCCAGGAACAGAATGGGACAGCAGCGAGAAGGGCCGACTTCGGCCCGGACTATCAGAGTCCATCGCGTCCCTCCCTTCTGTCGCGACGCACGGGGGCGCCAGGTCGCACCTGCCCGCCGGGCTCTTGCCGCCCGTAGGCTATTCCGCGTGACACCGGAGGAAACACACGCCAGAGGCTGGAAAATCCCTGGCCGCACCTCTCTCGTAAGAGCTTTGGCACTCCACGGCGTACTGCGGTCACCGGAACCTCACGGTTCCCCTACCGCCAGCCACTTGGCCTCACCCCTTGGGCCGGGGAGAGGTGTCCTGATCCGGAGCGTCTCTCGACGGTTGGGATCAGTGGCCTATGTCCGTGAAGACGCCTCACCGAACGAGGTGTCCCGTTTTTCAACTTCACAAAGCATGCACGCGGGAAAGCTGAATGTCAATTCAGGACTGACCAGGGCGTCAGGATGTGTCGACGGTCACCCTCATTGCTCACGGTGACCGGCGCTCCGCGGTTCGGACGCTGATCGTGCACGTTCAGTTGCCATTCGTGTCGGACATCGCGCCACGGGACGTCCGCCGAGATGGCCTCCGGCCAGTGCGAAACTCACCCACGGCGGATGATCCTGCCAGGTCGGCTGCGCCCTACCGTCAGGTTGCGGTTTCGCGAGCAGGCAGGCGGCCGGGCGCCGCGTCAGGACACGGCCGGGCGCCGCGTCAGGACGGCGTGTTGACGAGCAGCAACCGGTGCAGGGGAGGCACAGGCAATGAGCAAGCCTTTCAAGGGCGTCATCAACATCGATATCAAGCAGTCAACGCCCGACTGGGACCCGTACACCCAGCCGAAGGCGCCGGACGGGGCGCCCAATGTGCTCTGCATCGTGCTGGACGATGTGGGGTTCGGCGCCATGGAGGTGTTCGGCGGGCCGATCCAGACGCCCACCCTGCAGCGGATCGCCGATCACGGGCTGAGCTACGCCAATTTCCATACCACGGCGCTGTGCTCGCCCACCCGCTCGTGCCTGGTGACCGGGCGTAACCACACCACTAACGGGATGGCGGGTATCACCGAGATCACCGATGGCTACCCCAACGCCAACGGCCATATCCCGTTCGGGTGCGCGAACCTGGCCGAGGTTCTCGGCCAGCAGGGCTGGAACACCTATGCCGTCGGCAAGTGGCACCTCACCGCCGAGGACGAGATGAACCTGGCGTCGTCGAAACGCCAGTGGCCGCTGGGCCGCGGGTTCGAACGGTTCTACGGCTTTCTCGGCGGGGAGACCAGTCAGTGGTATCCCGACCTGATCTACGACAACCACCCGGTGGCACCGCCCAGCTCCCCGCAGGAGGGTTATCACCTCACCGCCGACCTGACCGACAAGGCCATCGAGTTCATCCAGGACGCCAAGGCCCTCGCTCCCGGCAAGCCGTTCTTCATGTACTTCTGTCCCGGCGCGGCACACGCCCCGCATCACATCTTCAGGGAGTGGGCGGACCGGTACCGCGGGCAGTTCGACATGGGATACGAGGCGATCCGCGAAACCATCCTCGCCCGGCAGAAGGCGATGGGCATCCTGCCCGACAGCACGGAGCTGTCCCCGATCAACCCGTATGCGGACGAGACCGGCCCGGACGGCCGGCAATGGCCGGAACTGGACACCGTGCGGCCGTGGGACTCGCTGTCCGCCGACGAGAAGCGGCTGTTCGCGCGGATGGCGGAGGTGTACGCAGGGTTCCTGAGCCACGCCGACCACGAGATCGGGCGGCTCATCAGCTACCTGGAGCAGACCGGCCAGCTCGGCAACACCATCGTGGTCGTGATCTCCGACAACGGCGCTTCGGGTGAGGGCGGCCCGAACGGCTCGGTCAACGAGAACAAGTTCTTCAACGGGCTGCCGGATTCCATCGAGGAGAACCTCAAGCTCCTCGGCCAGCTGGGGGGGACCCGGACGTACAACCATTACCCCACCGGCTGGGCGTGGGCGTTCAACACGCCGTTCAAGATGTGGAAGCGGTACGGGAACCTGCGCGGCGGGACGGCGGATCCGCTGATCGTCTCCTGGCCGGCCGGCGTCCAGGCGCGCGGGGGCATCCGCCGGCAGTACTGCCATGCCGTTGACATCGTGCCCACCCTGTACGAGGCCCTCGGCATCGAGCTTCCCGACGTGGTGAACGGATACCCGCAGAAGCCGCTGGAAGGAGTCAGCTTCGCCGCGAGCTTCGCCGACCCCAGCGCGGACACCGGCAAGCACACGCAGTTCTACTCGATGCTCGGCACCCGGGCGCTGTGGCACCAGGGGTGGAAGGCTTCGAGCGTGGGCCCGGCGGCGCCGAACGCCTGGGGCGACTTCAGCGGCCAGCGCTGGGAGCTGTTCAACACCGACCGGGACCCCAGCGAATGTCATGACCTGGCCAGAGAAGAACCCGGGCGGCTGCGGGAACTCATCGACCTGTGGTGGGCCGAGGCAGGAAGGTACCAGGCGCTGCCGCTGGAAACCCGCGACGCCGTGGAGGCCATCACCACCCCCCGGCCGGAGCTGACCGGACCCCGGACCCGTTACACGTACCTCCCGGGAGGGGCCGAGGTACCCGAGTCACAGGCCCCGAACATCCGCGGCCGGTCCTACACGATCGCCGCGGAGGTGGAGATCGGCTCCGAGGATGCAGCCGGGGTGCTGTTTTCCCAGGGCTCGCGGTTCGGCGGCCACGCCCTGTACGTCAAGGACGGCAAGCTGGCCTACGTCTACAACTTCGTCGGACAGGCCGTGCAAGTGGTGGAGTCCGACCAGCGGGTCCCGGTCGGCCGCGTGATCCTGTCCGCGTCATTCGAGCGGGAAGGCGACGGTATGCCCCCGCAGGGGACGCTGAGCCTGCACATCCGGGATCAGCGGGCCGGCGAAGGCACGATCATGACCCAGCCGGGCAAGTTCGGGCTCGGCGGCGGCGGCCTGGCCGTCGGGCGTTCCGGAGCCGAGCCTGTCGCCGACGGCTATCCCGGCCAGCGTCCCTGGCCGTTCACCGGCGGCACGGTCAAGCGCGTGATCATCGACGTCAGCGGTACGCCCTTCGTCGACCTGGCCAGAGAGGCAGCGGCCGCCTACGCCCGCCAGTGACCCGCCGGGCCGCCGCGCCAAGGAGACGGGAGGGCGAGGGCCGCAGCAAGGACAGGGAAGGGTGATGAGCCGCCGGATCATGGCCGGAGAACAACCGACGATCGGCCGGGAGCTCCGCACGCCGCGGGCCGCCGCGGTCGCGGGCATCCTGTTCTCGGTGCTGCTCGGCCTGGCCCTCGTCCTCATCAGCCTCTCGGTACCCGCCGATCCGGCCAAGCCCGGCGCCTGGCTGTCGAATCCGGCGCGCCGCGGCACCCTCGCCGTCGCGCTGAACCTGGTGCCGTTCGCCGGCATCGCCTTCTTGTGGTTCATCGGAGTGGTGCGCGACCGGATAGGGCAGCTGGAGGACCGGTTCTTCGCATCCGTATTCCTCGGCAGCGGCCTGCTGTTCGTCGCCATGCTGTTCGTCGGCGCCGCCTTCGCGGGCGGCCTGATCGCGGAGGTGGTGGCGGGATCGGCGGCCAGGCCCAGCCCGGACACGCTGGCCATCGCCCGCCAGATCACCTCGCTCCTGCTGCGCCTGTACGCAATGCGGATGGCCGCGGTGTTCACCATGAGCACGGCTACCATCACGCTCCGGACCAAGGTCGTGCCGAGATGGATCGGGCTGCTCGGCATCGCCGTCGCCGTCGTCCTGCTGATCAGCGTGGGCCTGACGCTGTGGGTGGAACTGCTGTTCCCCGCGTGGATCCTGCTGCTGAGCGTGGAATTCCTGCGGACGGGGCTGAAACGGCCTCCCGTGGTCACCGAGACGGCTCCGGACCCGGGCTGACCCTACCCGGACTCAGCCGCCGGCCACAGAGAACATCACCGCCTACCGCTCCTACACGGCCTGGGGCTGGCGCAAGGTCGCCCGGCTGCGCCCGAACTGGCCCGACGCGCCGCTGTTCGACGTGCTCATCCTGCCGCTGCCAATCCGGTAACAGGGCGCGCATCAGCATCATTTGGTTACTCGCCTCCACATTCCAGGAGGGCTCGGTTATGGACCGTCCGGCCGGCCTGCTACGCCGCCGCGCCCGGCGCGAGGGCCTGATCCCGGGCGGCCTCGGCGGCGCTGACCATCTCGCCGGCCTCGGCGCGGGCCTGCCCGATCGCGGTGTCCCGCTCACTTTGGCCGGAAGGCTGTCGGGCGGAAAACTGTTATGCGGTGGGGACCACACTGATTTATCCTTCCCGCCGGTATGGAGTCGAGTTCCATGACGCCTTCGTCGGCCGGGTTCGCCCGGGCCCGGCGCGCTAGCTCGCGGGGCGGACGATCCGCGACGCAGCCAGCACGCGCGCACGCGCGGGCCGCGGCCCGCGCCGCCCGCCGTGCGGCCATGCCGCCGATCTCCTATCCGGCCGAGCTGCCCATCAGCCAGCGCAAAGACGAGCTCCTCGAGGCCATCCGCGACCACCAGGTGGTGGTCATCGCGGGGGAGACCGGCTCCGGCAAGACCACCCAGATCCCCAAGATCTGCCTCGAGCTGGGCCGTGGCGTCGCCGGGCAGATCGGCCACACCCAGCCGCGGCGGCTGGCGGCCAGGACGGTCGCCGAGCGGATCGCCGAGGAACTCGGCAGCCCGCTGGGCGAGGCGGTCGGCTACCAGGTCCGGTTCACCGACGTGTCCGCCGACGACACGCTGGTGAAGCTGATGACCGACGGCATCTTGCTGAACGAGCTTGCCCGCGACCGGCAGCTGCGCCGCTACGACACGCTGATCATCGACGAGGCGCACGAGCGTAGCCTGAACATCGATTTCATCCTCGGCTACCTCAGGCAGCTGCTGCCCAGCCGCCCGGACCTGAAGGTGATCATCACCTCGGCGACCATCGACCCGGAGCGGTTCGCGGCGGCGTTCGGCGGCGCGCCGGTCGTGGAGGTGTCCGGCCGGACCTACCCGGTGGAGGTGCGCTACCGGCCGGTGGCCGAGAATCTGCCCGCCGGGGATCAGGGCGATCAGGGACAGGCGATCAGCGACGCGATCGACGAGCTGTCCGGCGCGGGACCCGGCGACATCCTGGTGTTCCTGTCCGGGGAGCGGGAGATCAGGGACACCGCGGACCTGCTGGCCGGGCGGGACCGGCTCGAGGTGCTGCCGCTCTACTCCCGGCTGTCCGCCGCCGAACAGCACCGGGTCTTCGAGCGCCGCCCCGCCTCCAGCTACACCCGCCGGGTGGTGCTGGCCACCAACGTGGCCGAGACCTCACTCACCGTGCCCGGCATCAAGTACGTCATCGACCCGGGCACCGCGCGGATCTCCCGGTACAGCCGCGGGACCAAGGTGCAGCGGCTGCCGATCGAGCCGATCTCGCAGGCGTCGGCCAACCAGCGCAAGGGCCGCTGCGGGCGCACCTCCGACGGCATCTGCATCCGGCTGTACTCGCGGGAGGACTTCGAGTCCCGGCCCGAGTTCACCGATCCGGAGATCCTGCGCACCAACCTGGCCTCGGTCATCTTGCAGATGGCGGCGATCGGCCTGGGCGACGTCCCGAAGTTCCCGTTCATCGACCCGCCCGACGCGCGCAACATCGCTGACGGGCTCACCCTGCTGGCCGAGCTGAACGCGTTCAAAGACGGCCGCATCACCGGACTCGGGCGCAAGCTGGCCCGGCTGCCGGTGGACCCGCGGATCGGCCGGATGATCCTCGAGGCGGACCGGAACGGCTGCGCCCGCGAGGTGCTGATCATCGCCGCGGCGCTGTCCATCCAGGACCCGCGCGAGCGGCCGGCCGACGCCCAGCAGGCGGCCGACGACAAGCACCGCAGGTTCGCCGACCCGGACTCGGACTTCGTCGCCTACCTGAACCTGTGGGACTACCTGGCCGGGCGGCAGCGCGAGCTGTCCTCCTCGGCCTTCCGCCGGATGTGCCGCGCGGACTTCCTGAACTACCTGCGCGTCCGTGAGTGGCAGGACCTGCAAGGGCAGTTGCAAAGGCTGGCCGGCGACCTCGGGGTGGCGGTCAGCTCTTCTTCGGCCGAACGGACCGGGTTGCACGTTTCGCTGCTGGCCGGCTTGCTGTCGCAGATCGGGATGAAGATTCTCGGGGCCGAGCCGGCCCGCCCCGCCGCGTCGGCCCCGTCCGGCTCTCCGGGGCGGCGGCCGCGGGCGGAGTACCTGGGCGCCCGCAACGCGCGTTTCGCCATCTTCCCCGGATCCAGCCTGACCAGACCTAGCGCGGGGGGTTCTGCCGGGCCGG
>Ga0335076_10002186_pt1 | contig 19316 bp, 16 predicted proteins | sample Lox_Sample_25_FD_206717 | JGI IMG/M metagenome (GOLD analysis project Ga0335076, IMG submission 206717) | Soil microbial communities from Loxahatchee National Wildlife Refuge, Florida, United States - Lox_Sample_2.5 | ecosystem: Environmental > Terrestrial > Soil > Wetlands | place: USA...
GCGGCGCGCGCAGCGGCCGCGGACGCGTCGGCCTCGACCAGGTCGAAGGCGGACTGCGCGAGCTCGAGCGCGTCGTCCTCAGCGACCGCGGTTGTCATTCGAGTAGATGTATCAAGGCCCTGACGGCGTGCTCTGAATGTTCGTAGGATTGCCCCCAATCAGACGCACATAGGAGAGGACCGTCCGTGAGCCCCAACCAGGTGATTCCGGTGGAGAACGGCGCGCTCAGTCCAATCGCAGAGCGCGTGCTGAAGGTCCCGAGCCTCACCTACGACTACGGCAAGGACGGCATCGTGATCGCGGTGAAGGCTGATCTGATCGTGCGCAGGAGCCCGTTCGACGCCTCGCCTCCGTTCCGCGATGCATTGGCGGAGGTGGCGGATCGTGTCGGGAGCCTCGCGGATATCAAGCCCGATCCTTCCCAACGTACGCATTCGCCGGCGGGCGCCGCGGGCGGGCTCGCGGAGCCTCCCGATTACGACCCCGGCCCCGGCGGTGAGCTCAGCGAACTCGACGTCTGGCGGCTGAAGGACCCCCGGACCCGCAACTCGATCGACGAGTCACGACGCTTGCGCGCGCTGGTCAAGGAGGAGCGCGTGTTGACGGCGAAAGGCGCTGAACTGTCCCTGCCGGCGGTCTCGCCCAACCACGTGGCGATCCTCTCTCCCGCCGCCGGTGGCTGTCCGGCCGCGCCGCCCACGCCGGCCCCGCCCCCAGACAAGGGTTTCGTCGAGCCACCCGTGGCCGCCCCGGGCGCCAAGGTCACCATCCTTGACAGTGGCTACATCTGGATCGCGCCGCCTCACCCGCCGCACCACAACCTCGACGGTCGCGTGACAGTGGTTCTTGGTCAGTGGCTCGACACGAGCTCAACTCCCCCGACCTGGAGGCCTGACCGGCCTGATGGCATTTACCGAGATCCGGCCGGCCAGCTCGATGGGATATCCGGGCATGGCACGTTCATCGCCGGACTGGTCTCGCACATCGCGCCGGACACGTCGCTCGAAGTGGTGGGGCTGCGCAACCAGGAGGTCGAGATCGGAATCCTGAATAGAGCCGCGCAGCTGGGTCTGTTCGAGACCGAGGTCGCGATCGCTCACGCGATGCTGCGGCGCTGCGATACCGACGTGATCCAGTGCGGCTTCGCCTTCCCAACGCTCGACGACTATCCGTCGCTCCCGTTTGCAGCCGTGATGGCCGAGCTCAGGCAGCCGAGCGCGCCACGTAACGGACGCGTGGCGGTGGTCGCGCCCGCCGGCAACGAGCAGTCCGCCCGCCCCTACTGGCCGGCGGCGCTCCCGGACGTGATCGGCGTCGCGTCGACCAACCGTCGCGGTAACGCTCGCGCGTGGTTCTCGAACTGGGGGGACTGGTGCGACTGCTGCACCCGGGGCGAGCACGTCTATTCGACGTTCGTGTACTGGCACGGGTCCGTCGAAGGCGAGCCGCTCAGCGATATCGAGCATTTCCGCGGCTGGGCGAGGTGGGACGGAACGTCGTTCGCCGCCCCGAAGGTGTCAGCTGCGATTGCCAACGTAGTTGCGGGGAGTAGCGGAGGCACGCTACCCATGGATGCTTGGAACCAGCTCATTGCCGGGGCCGGCGGCGTGCCCGTCTCATCTCTCACCGACGCGACCTTGTCGGGCCCTCCAGGCGTGCCCTTGACCCACCTGCACATCTGGTAGGAGTCGGAGATAATCGCCACCACGACAAGCCTGGAAGCCTTGATACGCCTTGCGAATAATGGGGACGAGGCGGCGTGGGCGGCGATCGTCGATCGCTTCGCCGGCCTCGTATGGGCGACCGCGCGGGCGCATCGAATGACGGCGGCCGAGGCCGGCGACGTTTCCCAGACAACCTGGCTGCGGCTGGTCGAGAACCTCGATCGGATCAAGGACCCGGAGCGCCTCGGCGCATGGCTGGCGACGACTGCGCGGCGTGAATGCCTCCGACACATTCGCCTGCGGGGTCGAGAGGTCCCGACCGGCGAGGACTCGGTGTTCGAGGCGCCCTCGGAGGATCACGCCGAGCACCGGCTGATCACCGGCGAGCGGCACGCGGCACTGCGCCGGGCCTTCGGGAGGATCAGCGAGCGCTGCCAGGAGCTCCTGCGCCTGTTGGCGGCCCCGGAGCCCCCGAGCTACGAGGAGGTGTCCGCGGCTCTCGGCATGCCCGTCGGCGCGATCGGGCCCACTCGGGCCCGATGCCTCGATCAGCTTCGCCGCACCCCGGAACTGGCCGGGCTTCGGATCGGGTAGTCGGGGCATGGGCGAGGATCCAGACGCGGATGACCTGTTGATGGCCGACCTGCGAGCGTTCTTTGCGGAGGTCGATCCCGTACCTCCGATGGTCAGCGAGATCGCGAAGGCGTCCCTCGGCTGGCGACGCCTCGACGCCGACCTCGCCGAGCTCCTCAGCGATTCCGCGCTCGAGGAGGAGCAGTACGCCGGGGTTCGCGGCAGCGGGGCGCCGGCAAGGGCGGTGACGTTCAGCTCCAGCGAGTTGACGATCGACATCGAGGTTCATGTGGACGATCCGGGCCGCACGCTGCTCGGGCAGCTCTCGCCGCCGGCGCCGGCCACGATCGAGATCCACACGGTGGCTGAGGAGTCGTTCTCGGCCGAGGCCGACAAACTCGGCCGCTTCCGGGCGCGGCTCCCGTCCGGTGGCCCCATCCGTCTGCGCGTTCTGAGCGCGGAAGGGCGCGGTCGTCCGCCGGTCGAGACGAGCTGGATCACCGTGTAGGGTTGCGAGCCGATGACGCGCGTCGCGATCATCGGCGGCGGTATCGGTGGCCTGACGGCGGCGCGTGCGCTGTCCAGGCGGGGCGTCGAAGTCTCCATCTACGAGTCGGCGCCCGAGCTGCGCGAGATCGGCGCCGGCGTCGCCCTCGGCCCGAACGCGATGAAGGTGCTCCGGTCGCTCGAGCTCGAGGACGACGTCCGCGGCATCGCGGGGCGCTGGGAGTCGGCGGTCACGCGCCACGGCAAGACCGGCCGGGTGATCTCGAGGACAAGCCGAGACCAACAGGCCACGCTGTTCGGCAGTGCGGGCGCGACGGCCCATCGCGCCGACCTGCTCGACGTGCTGGCGCAGTCGGTCCCGGGGGACATCGTCAGGCTCGGGGCGCGATGCGTCGGAGTCGAGTCGGACGGCGGCGTCGCGGTCGCGAGGTTCCAGGACGGCAGCGAGGTCGAGGCCGACGTCATCATCGGCGCCGACGGGATCCATTCGGTCGTGCGAGAGTCGCTGTTCGGCCCGGGCGCCCCGCGCTTCACCGGCAAGATCTGCTACCGGAGCGTGGTCCCGGTCGACGCGGTACCCGGTGAACCGCCCCCGGCCGAGAACGTCCAGTGGCTCGGGCCTCACGGCACGATCGTCCTGTACCCGGTCAGGCGAGACGAGCTGATCAACGTCGTGTGCCACTACGACGACGAGGGCTATCGACACGAGTCCTGGGTGACGGAGTGCGAGCGCGACGAGGTGCTCGAGCGCTACAGCGGGTGGCACGAGTCGCTGCTGCGGGTCTTCTCGGCGGGAGAGGTCTGGTACAAGTGGGCGCTCTACGACAGGGACCCGATCCCCGAGTGGACACGGGGTCGTGTCACCGTGCTGGGGGATGCCGCTCATCCGATGCTGCCGTACCTCGGGCAGGGCGCGTGCCAGGCGATCGAGGACGGCTGCGTGCTTGCCGCGGCGGTTGCGGCCGAGCCCGATGATCCGGACGCGGCGTTGCGCCGATACGAGCGCTCGCGCCGTCCACGTGCGAGTCAGGTCGTCCTCGCCTCGCGCGAGCGCGGCGTCAGCAACCACCTGGCCTCCCCGCTGGCGACTTGGCGGCGGGATCTCTCGATCGCGGTACGGCGGCGGTTTGGCCGGGACCCGGACGGTCGCGGCACCGGGTGGATCCCGGAATACGACGCAAGCTCCCCCGACGTGCTCGCCGCCTAAGCGCGTGCGCATCGGCGCGGCATCGTCGCCCCGGTTGGCAGGGATGGCCGCCGGCGTCCGTGCCGGCGGCCATCTCTTCACTGCTCGACTCCGACCCCCAGGGGGGTTCGTGATCGACGGCTGGTTAGGCGACGTCTGCGCGTGTCGCTGAGTCGCGCCGGCGGGTCACTCGGCGGGAACCACCGACCCCGGCTCCGATCAGGACGCCCGTCCCTCCGCCGGCCAGCGCGATCAGCGCCCAGTCGGTGGAGCCGGGATGCGAAGGCGCCGCGATGACGTGCTGAGTCGGGACTGTGGGATCGCCGCCTCCCTGGCCGATGTCCTGCGCTTGGGCGGCCGGCGCGATGGCCGCGGCCACGGCGGCCGTGGTGGCGATGATGCGGATGTTGTTCTTGAGACGCATGGCGGGACCTCCTGGGGGTTTTGGTTTGCCGTTGCGCCGTAAGACTCCGATCAGGCGGTCACCGACCGGTCACGTGCACTCACAGTGCGGTAACCGCCATGGTCGGCTGGTAGCTTTGGCGCCGAGGGTTTGGGCGTGAGCGCTTTTCGCATGTTGGGGCCGGTCGAGGCGTGGACGGATGAGCGTCCGGTGGCGCTCGGCGGCCCGCGGCAGGTGGCGTTGCTGGCGTTCTTGCTGTTGCACGCGAACCGAGCGGTGTCGGCGGACGCGCTGATCGACGCGGTGTGGGGAGACGAGCGGGAAGGCGCGGCGAAGCGACTGCATATGGGTGTGCTGCGCTTGCGGCGGGCCTTGGCGCCGCTGGACGGCGAGGACGGACCGCGACTGCGGACGGTCGGCGGCGGCTATCGGCTGTCACTCGCGCCCGGCGAGCTGGATGCCACCGTGTTCGCGGAACTGGTGCGGGACGGGCGTCTCGCGCTCGAACAAGGAGATGCGGCGCGCGCCGGCGAGGTGGTGGACGAGGCGTTGGGGCTGTGGCGCGGGCCGCCGCTCGCTGAGGTCGGCTTCGAGGAGTTCGCCCAGGCGGAGATCCGCCGTCTGGAAGAGCTCCGGCTGGTGGCGGTCGAGACGCGGGTTGAGGCGGACCTGGAACGCGGCCGTCATGCGGAGGTGATCGCGGAGCTCGAGGGGCTGCTGGCGGAGGAGCCGACCCGCGAGCGGGCCGCGGGTCAGCTGATGACCGCGCTGTACCGCTCCGGCCGCCAGTCGGACGCGCTTGACGTCTATCAGCGAGTCCGCGCCGCCCTCGCCGAGCAGCTCGGGCTCGAACCTGGGCCGGCGCTCAGAGAGCTCCAAGGCCAGATCCTCGCGCAGGACCATGCGCTGGACCGTCGGGCGGTGCAGTCGGTCGGCCGTTCCAATCTGCCGACACCCGCGAACCCGCTGGTGGGTCGGACCGAGGAGATGTCGCGTGCGCTCGAGCTGCTCAGCCACCCGGACGTACGCCTGTTGACGCTGCTGGGGCCGGGCGGCAGCGGCAAGACGCGGTTGGCACTCGAGATAGCCGCCGCCGCGACCGCTCGCTACCGGGATGGAGCATGGATCGTGTTGCTGGCGCCGATCCCTGACAGAGCCGTGATGGTCTCCGAGCTCGCGCGCATCCTCGAGGTCTCACCGGTTCCTGGCGAGCAGCTGGAGCCGACGCTCCTCAGCGCGTTGTCTGAACGGGAGATGCTCCTGGTGCTCGACAACTTCGAGCATCTGCTCGACGCAGGCGGGCTCGTTGCGGGTCTGTTGGCGAGCGCACCGGGCGTCGACGTGCTGGCGACTAGCCGAGAGCCGCTCCGAATTCGCGCCGAGCAGCGGATGGACGTGCCACCGCTTCCGTCGGACGCCGCCGCCGAGCTGTTTCTGGCTCGCGCGCGGGCCGTCCGCCCGGACCTGAGCATCGACGATGAGGACCGTCAGGCGGTCGACCGCATCTGCGTGCGGCTGGACGGGCTGCCGCTGGCTCTGGAGCTCGCCGCGGCACGAGTCGCGGCGTTCGCTCCGCGCCGGCTCGAGGCGCGGCTGGCGCAGCGACTCGCGCTGCCCGAAGGTCCCCTCGACCTACCCGAGCGCCAGCGAACGCTGCGGGCGACGATCGGATGGAGCTATCAGCTGCTCGAGGCCGCGGAGCGAAGCGTGTTCGAGGAGCTTTCGCCGTTCATCGGCGGAGTGCGGACCGATTCGACCGAAGCGATCTGGGGAGCGCCCGCGACCGATCGCGTGATCTCGTTGATGGAGAAGAGCCTCTTGCGGCGCCGTGAGGATCCCGATGGAGAGCTGCGGCTGTGGATGCTCGAGACGGTCCGGGAGTTCGTGCTCGAACGCGCGGCGACCGACGGCGTCGCCGCAGAAGCAGCACGTCGACACGCCGATTACTTCTTTTCGCTCGCCGAGGAGGCCGCGCCGCACGTGCACCGTGCCGAGGCACGCCACTGGCTCGACCGGCTCGAGAGCGATCAGGCGAACCTGCGCGCCGCGCTCGATTATCTGTCCCAGCAGGAGCCGTCCCGGGCGCTCGCTATGGCGACCAACCTGGCCTGGTTCTGGGATCACCGCGGCTACCACGGCGAAGCGCTCGGCCGACTCACCGACCTGCTGGAGCTGACTCCGAGCCAAGATCCCGCACGCGGGCCTGCGCTCGTCGTTGCAGGCCGGTTCAGGTTGAAGATCGGAGAGCTGGCGCTGGCGAAGTCGCTTCTGCTCGAGTCGCTGCCGATCGTGTCCGAAATGGGCGACGAACGCTCAATCGTGCTGGTGCACGCGTACCTCGGCTGGGCCGACGGATCGATGGGCGACGACTCCGGGATGGCGGCGCACTACGAGCGGGCGATCGAGGTTGCTCGAGCGGTTGGCGACGATTGGGCATTGGGCTTAGCCCTGAACGGTTACGGCTCATCCAAGCGCGAGCGCGGGGATTCCGAGGGAGCGCTCAGTTTGGTGATGGAGGCGCTGTCCCTATTCCGTCGGATCGGCGACGCCGCTGGCACCACCCACACGTCGATCACCGCGTCGGAAATCGCGATCGACCTCGGCGATCTGGATGTCGCCGAGACGCTCAACGCCGAGGCCCTCGCGCGGGCACGAGATATCGAGTTTCGACCAGGCGTTGCGACCGCTCTATGTGAGCGAGCGTTGATCCGGCTGCTGCGCGATGACGTAGATCGTGCCGAGGTCGACCTCCGCGCCGGAATCCAAACCAGCCGGCAATCCGACACCGAGATGGCGGCAGACGCTCTGGCGGCGGCGGCAACCGTCGCCGCGATCCGACGAGAAGGTTGCCGGGCAGCGACGCTCTGGGCCGCCGCAGGGCGGGCCCGCTCGATCCCCGAGTCGGTTGCCGTCGAGCGTCTGCGTACCCGGTGGGAACCACAGGCGCGGCAAGCGGTCGATCAGGCGGATTGGGACGCTGCCACCGCCGCCGGCACCGAACTCACGCTCGAAGATGCGCTGGCCCTGGCTGCTGGCGCGGACCCCGAGCTAAGCGCCTAGCTCCTCCAGCCGGAGACGCAACTCGCCGGCGTCGCGCGCCACCGCGTCCGCATCCGCGAGCTCGGCTAACCCGAACTGGCCTGTCGCCACCGCCACGCACCGCACGTCGTCGGCCCGCGCGCAGGCGATGTCGCGGGGCGTGTCGCCGATCACGACGGTCTGCTCGCGGGGGACGTGGCCGGCTCGCCGTCGCGCGATCGCCGGCAACGCCGCGCGATCCTCGGAGTCAGATCCGAACGCGCCCAGCCCGGGCCCGAACCATCGGCCGATGCCGGCGCGCCCCAGCTTCAGCCGCGCCACCGGTTCGAAGTTCCCGGTGAGCAGCCCGAGCGTCACACCGTCCCGATCCGCCAGCCACGGCAGCAGATCCGCGATGCCCGGGACCACGTGGTCGCTCAGGTCGGGCGGGCAGATCTCGGCGTAGATCCGGCAGCATGCCTCACGGACGTCGTCGGCCCGCTCGTCGATCCTCCGCGCCGAGACGCCGAGATCAAGCAGGATCAGCCGGGCGATCTCCCCGTCGGTCCGGCCCGCGGGGCCGATCTTCGACCGCAGGTCATCGGTACTGACGCCGTGCACCTCCCGGATCGCCCCGTCGAGCGCCCGGCTGTGCGCGCCGGTTGCTCCCGACAGCAGCGTGCCGTCGATGTCGAACAGCAGAAGCACTCGCGGGGCTAGCGCTCGAACGACGTGCCCGGCTGGAGCCGGCGCGCGAACGCGGCGATCAACCGCGCGGCTGCGTGGACGTCCGCGAGCGACACCATCTCGATCGGCGAGTGCATGTAGCGGCACGGGATCGAGACGAGCCCGCTCGGCACGCCGGCGCGGCTCAGATGGATGGCGTCGGCGTCGGTGCCCGTCCCCTTTCCGAGCGACTCGAGCGTGAACGGAATGCTCTCGGCTTCGGCGGCGTCGTAGAGCAGCTCGAACACGAGCGGATGCAGCGACGTGCCGCGGGCGATCACCGGGCCGGAATCGAGCGGGTGCCTCGTGATCTGGCCTAGCTCGACGCCCGGCTGGTCGGTGGCGAAAGTCAGGTCGACGACGATCGCGAGGTCCGGATCGTGTGCGTAGGCGCTCGTGCGCGCGCCGGCAAACGTAGTCTCCTCCTGGGTGACCGCAAGCGCGAGGAAATCGCCGGGTGCACCGCCGTCCTGCGCCACCAGCCTCGCCGCCTCGGCGGCGACGTAACAGCCGACGCGGTTGTCGAGCGACCGCGACACCACGCGCTCGTGGCGGAAGTCGAGCGGCGTTGTGTCGATCACGCCCACGTCGCCGATCCGGACGAGCTGAGCGGCCTCCTCGCCGTCCTTGGCGCCGATGTCGATGTGGAGCTCCTTGAGCTCGGGAACCTTCTTGCGGTCCTCGTCTTTCAGTAGGTGAATCGGCTTGCGGCCGATCAGCCCGATCACGTCGCCGTTCCGTGTCGTCAGCTTCACGCGCTGGCCGATCAGCACTCCGGCGTCCCAGCCGCCGACCTGGCCGAACCGCAGATAGCCGTCGTCCTCGATGTGCGAGACGTGGAGCCCGATCTCGTCGATGTGGCCGACGACCGCGAGCGTGGGCCCGCCGGCGGTTCCCGGCACCCGCGCGAACGAGGATCCGACGCGGTCGCCTCCGACTTCCTGCGCGAAGCTCGCGCAGGAGTCGCGCCACACTTGAGCGGCGGCCGATTCATGGCCAGACGGACCGGCGGTGGTCAGCAGCTTCTCGAGCAGTTCGGGGATCGGCATCCCCCAGAAGGCTATTCGCTGAGGCGCTCATCTGCGGACTGTGCGCTACGAGCAGCATTTAGGAGGTGTTGGTCCCGGCCCCGGCGGGTAGAAACCAAAGGGCATGTCACCGGAGGTAGGGACTCACCGCCGCGGGGCCGACCTCGAGTCGATCCGCGGGCTACTGGCCGACCGTGGGATCGAGATCCACGGCGAGCAGCCCCACGCTGATCGCGAATCGTCCCGGAACACCCGCTGGACGGGCGATCCGGCGGACCGCACGATGGATCCGCTGTCGCTGTGCTACGAGGGCCTTGATCTCCCGCTGACGGATCTGATCCAGGAGGGCATGCTCGGCCTGATCCGCGCCGCCGAGAAGTTCGACTGGCGCAAGGGATACAAGTTCTCGACGTACGCCACCTTCTGGATCCGCGAGTCGATCCAGCGCGCGATCGCCAACCGGGCTCGTCCGATCCGGGTTCCGGTCCACATCGGCCAGCGCGAGCGCCGAATCGGGCGTGCCCGCGCGGAGTTGGCCGCCAGGCTCGGCCGCGAACCCACCGACGAGGAAACCGCGGCGGCCGCCAACCTCGATGTGCGCGAGGTGCGCGCGACCAGGGACATCGCCCGCGTCGTGACAAGCCTCGATCGCCCCGTCGGCGAGGAGCAGGACACCACGCTCGGCGCGCTGCTTGCGAGCGATGCCAGCGCCCCTCACGAGGAGGTCGAGCTAGCCGACCGCGACGACGCCCTGCGCCGGGCGGTCGAGCGTCTCCCCGAGGCCCAGCGGAACGTGGTCATGCTCCGCTACGGGATCGGCGACGACGAGCCGACGCCGCTGCGCGAGGCGGGCCGGCGGCTAGGGATCTCCTCCGATGCCGTTCGCAAGCTCGAGCGCAAGGCGCTCGCCGAGCTCGCCACGAGCCGCGAGCTCGAAGCACTCCGCACCGCCGCCTGACCGGGCCGATGGCGATGCAACTATCAAATACGTAGCTCCAGCGCCATCGGCCGGTCGCGCGCCTAGCCGAGTAGCTGGCGCAAGACGAATTGAAGGATGCCTCCGTGCTGGAAATAACGTTGTTCCTTCGGCGTGTCGATCCGGACGATCACTCCGAACTCCTTGTCGTCCGCGCGCACGGTCAGCTCGCGCGGGATCGGGTCGGCGCCGGCAATGCCGGCGATCGCGTACGTCTCGCGCCCGGTCAACCCCAAGGACGCGGCCGACTCGCCATCGAGAAACTGCAACGGCAGCACGCCCATCCCGACAAGGTTCGAGCGGTGGATGCGCTCGTAGCTCTCGGCGATCACCGCCCGCACGCCGAGCAGCCGGGTGCCCTTTGCCGCCCAGTCGCGCGATGAGCCCGAGCCGTACTCCTTGCCCGCCAAAACAATCAGCGGCACGTCGGCGTCCATGTACTTCATCGCCGCGTCGTAGATCGACATCTGCTCGCCGTGGCCGTCCGCTCCCAGATAGACGGTCACGCCGCCCTCGGTCCCCGGAGCGATCAAATTCCGCAACCGGATGTTGGCGAACGTGCCGCGCATCATCACCTCGTGGTTGCCGCGGCGCGCGCCGTAGGAGTTGAAGTCCCGCGACTCGACATGGTGCTCGTTCAAATACTGCGCCGCCGGCCCGTCGCGCTTGATCGACCCCGCCGGTGAGATGTGGTCGGTGGTCACGCTGTCGCCGAGCACGGCGAGGACCCGCGCCCGCTCGATGTCCTCCGGTGGCACGGGCTCGCGCGGCATCTCGTCGAAGAACGGAGGCCGACGCACGTACGTCGAGCGCGGGTCCCACTCGAACAGCTCTCCGGTGGGCACCGGCAGCGAGTTCCAGCGCTCGTCACCGTCGAACACTTCGCCGTAGCTCTTGTGAAACATGTCCGACTGGACCGCCTCCTCGACGACCGAGGCCACCTCGGCCGCGCTCGGCCAGATATCCGCGAGGAACACGGGCTGGCCGTGGCGGTCCTCGCCGAGCGGCTCGTCGTACAGGTCGATGTCCATCGTCCCAGCGATCGCGTACGCGACACACAGCGGCGGCGAGGCCAGGTAGTTCATCTTCACGTCGGGGTTGATCCGCCCCTCGAAGTTGCGATTGCCCGAGAGCACGGACACGACCGCCAGGTCGCTGTCCTGCACCCCCGCCGAGATCTCGGTCGGCAGCGGTCCGCTGTTCCCGATGCAGGTGGTGCATCCGTACCCGACCAGGTTGAACCCGAGATCGTCGAGGTACTCCGTCAGGCCGGCGCGATCCAAATACTCCGTGACTACCTTCGATCCCGGCGCCAAGGACGTCTTCACCCAGGGCTTGACCTTCAGCCCTCGCTGAACCGCGTTCCGGGCCAAGATACCCGCGCCCAGCATCACCGACGGATTGGAGGTATTGGTGCACGAAGTGATCGCGGCGATCACGACGTGCCCGTGGTCGAGGAAAGTCTCGGCCCCGTCCTCGAGCGTCACCGGCACGCGTGTCGATCGCCGGTCGGCCACCTGAACGCCGCCGGTACCCCCGCCGGGCTCATGGCCCACGCCGTTCGGGACATGCGTGGCGACGGGATCTGAAGCCGGGAAGCTCTCTTCGATCGCCTCGTCCTCGGCGTCCGCCTCGGGAAGGTAGCCCTCGAGCGCCATCCGGAACGCCGGCTTGGAATCGGTCAGCGACACGCGGTCCTGAGGTCGCTTCGGCCCCGCGATACTCGGAACGACCGACCCCAAATCCAGCTCGAGCCGGTCGGTGAACGTCGGTTCCTCGGAGCCCTCGTCGTGCCACAGCCCCTGCTCCTTGGCGTATGCCTCCACCAAAGCAATCAGTTCCCTCCGCCGGCCTGAGAACTCCAAATATCTAAGCGTCTCCGCGTCGATCGGGAAGATCGCGCAGGTGGAGCCGAACTCGGGCGACATGTTGCCGATCGTCGCCCGGTCTGCGAGCGGAAGGCGAGCCAGCCCCTCGCCGTAGAACTCGACGAACTTGCCGACGACTCCCCGCGCGCGGAGCATCTCGGTGACGGTCAGCACCAGGTCCGTCGCCGTGGCGCCCTCCTGCAAAGACCCCGTCAGCTTGAACCCGAGCACCTGCGGGATCAGCATCGACATCGGCTGGCCGAGCATCGCCGCCTCGGCCTCGATCCCGCCGACGCCCCAGCCGAGAACGCCGAGTCCGTTGACCATCGTCGTGTGCGAGTCGGTCCCCACCAATGTGTCCGGATAAGCCTGTCCGAGCGCCTCATTGACGAACACCACGCGCGCGAGGTACTCGAGGTTGACTTGGTGGACGATCCCGGTGTCGGGCGGGACCACCTTGAAGTTCTCGAACGCTCCCTGGCCCCAGCGCAGGAACGCGTAACGCTCGCGGTTGCGCTCGAACTCGAGCTCGGCGTTGCGCGCGAACGCGACGCTCGAGCCGAACACGTCGACCTGGACCGAGTGGTCGATCACGAGCTCAGCCGGGGCGAGCGGGTTGATCTTGGCCGGGTCGCCGCCCATCGCGCGCATCGCGTCGCGCATCGCGGCGAGGTCCACGACCGCCGGCACTCCGGTGAAGTCCTGCATGAGCACGCGCGCGGGTGTGAACGAGATCTCAGTGCTCGGCTCGGCGGCGGCATCCCACCTCGCCAGCGCCTCGATGTCCTGCGCGCGAATCGACTCGCCATCCTCGTTGCGCAACAGGTTCTCGAGCAGGACCTTCAGCGAGAACGGCAGCCGCGCGATGTCGTACGTCGCCTGGAGCGCGTCGAGTCGGAAGATCTCATACGAGCGCTCCCCGACTGTGAGCGTCCCCTTGGCGTCGAAACTGTTGGGTATCACGGTTTGATCTCCTGATCTAAGGGTCCTTCTAACTCTAGGACCAGGGGGCTGGTCGGGACTCCTACGCGGCTCTTAGGGACGTCTTCGCCCGACCTTCGCCCGGTCTCCGATTCTCATCAGGGCCAACCCCCTTTCAGATCTAGGAGACCCGATGATGAGCATCCTGAGCTGGACCCTTATCGCGGCGGCCGCGGGCGTGTTCGCCGCGATGGCGGCCGCTGGCGTTTACGCCGAGGCACATCGCGCGCCCGACCAGCCCTGATCGTCATGGGCCTCCTCGACGTCGAGATCGTCATCCCGGTCCACAACGAGCGGCTCGCGCTCGAGGGCTCGGTTCGAATGCTCCACGGTTACCTGTCCGCCACGTTCCCGTTCTCGTGGCAGATCACGATCGTCGACAACGCCAGCACCGACGGGACGCTGCAGATCGCCCGGCGGCTCATGTACGCGCTGCCCGAGGTCGGCGCGATGCACCTGCCGGCGAAGGGCCGCGGCCGGGCGCTGCGGACGGCGTGGTCGGTGAGCCGGGCCGAGGTGCTCGCGTATATGGACGTCGACCTGTCCACGGACCTGAACGCGCTGTTGCCCCTGGTGGCGCCGCTGATGTCCGGGCACAGCGACCTCGCAATCGGAACGCGTCTGGCGTCAGGCGCGCGTGTGACCAGGAGCCGCAAGCGCGAGCTGATCTCGCGCTGCTACAACCGCCTGCTGCGGCTCGCGCTCCACGCCCGGTTCTCCGACGCGCAGTGCGGGTTCAAGGCGATCCGCGCCGGCGCGGCCGCCGAGCTGCTGCCGCTGGTCCAGGACGAGGCGTGGTTCTTCGACACCGAGCTGCTCGTGCTCGCGGAGCGCCGCGGACTGCGCGTCCACGAGGTCCCCGTCGACTGGGTCGAGGACGCCGACTCGCGCGTCGAGATCGTCCCGACCGCGCTTGACGACCTGCGCGGAGTCGCGCGGCTGCTCGTACACCGCCCGCCCCGCCCGCGCCCCGCGCTGCCTTCCCCGAAGCGACCCGCGCTCGCACCGTGAGCTCCGTTACATATCCCGCGCGACGCTGGGCGCGTGCCCGGACCGAGCGCCGGCCCCGCCTGGCTTCGCTGTTCGCCTACCCCGAGCTGCTCGCGCTGCTCGCGCTGACGGCGGTCCTCAACCTCTGGGACCTGAGCATCAACGGCTGGGCCAACACCTACTACTCGGCCGCGATCAAGTCGATGAGCACGAGCTGGCATGACTTCCTGTTCGCCTCGCTCGACAAGACGGGGCTGATGACCGTCGACAAGCCGCCGCTCGCGTTCTGGGTCCAGGCGCTGTCCGTGCGCGTGTTCGGGTTCCACCCGCTGAGCATCCTCGTGCCCGAGGCGCTGATGGGGGTGGCGGCGGTCGCGCTCGTGTACGACATGACGCGCCGCATGTTCGGCCGCGTCGCCGGGTCGGTCGCAGGCCTGACGTTCGCGCTGACCCCGATCACGGTCGCGATCGCCCGCCACAACAACCCCGACGAGCTGCTGATCCTGTGCTGCGTGGCGGCGCTGTGGTGCGCGGTGCGCGCGCTCGAGACCGGGCGGACCAAGTGGCTCGTGCTCAGCGGCGTGTGCGTGGGTCTCGGGTTCGAGGCGAAGATGTTGGTGGCGCTGTTCGTCGTGCCCGGGATCGCGCTCGCCTGGATGTGGAGCCGCTGGGGCGACACCTGGACCGCGCGCCTCGTGGCCTTCCGCCAGTTGCTCGCGGGCGGGGTCGCGATGATCGTCGTCGGAGGGGCTTGGCCGTTGCTCGTGACGCTCACGCCGGCGGCGGATCGGCCGTGGATCTCCGGCACGTCCGACAACAGCATTTGGTCTTTGATTTTTGGATATAACGGCTTGGGCCGGGTCGCCGGGCAGACGGGTGGGCCAGCGGGCAGAGGGGGTCCGGGGGGCGGAGGCGGAGGTTTCGGCGGCAACCTGTTCGGCGGCGCCACCGGGCCGTTCCGGCTGCTCCAGTCGGCGCTCGGCGATCAGGCCGGTTGGCTGCTCGGGTTCGCGGTGGTGGCCGGGCTCGCCTTGCTGGTGCTCACGCGCCTGCGCCGCCGCGACCCGCGGACCGGCTGGCTGATCGCGGTCGGAGGCGCGTTCCTGACCACGGCGGTCGTATTCAGCTTCGCGTCGGGCATCTTCCACCCCTACTACGTCTCGTTCCTGGCGCCGTGGGCGGCGGCGCTGGTCGGCGCCGGCGCCGGCCTGATGCTTCCGCGGTCGCTCGGCGGCGCGCTCGACGGCAAGGCGGTCCGGGTGATCGCGCCGGCCGCGATCGCCGCCGGCGCGATCACGGAACTGGTCGTCCTTGGCGAGCTGGGTGGCCCGATGGCGTGGGCGAAACCGGTCCTGATCGGCGTCGCCGGCGGCTGTGCGCTCCTCCTCGCGATCGAGGGGGCCGGCCGGTACCGCGCGGTCGTGGTCGCCGTCGCGGTGGCCGCGTTGCTGGCGGCGCCGTCGGCGTGGGCCGTGCAGACCGTCGGGCACGCGACCAGCAGCACGTTCCCGGCCGGCGGCCCCGAGAGCGCGTCGATCGGCGGCCCCGGCGGCGCTGGCGGTGGCGGTGGGTTCGGCGGCGGGCGTCCCGGAGGCTTCCGGGGTGTCTCCGGCGGCGGCTTCGGCGGCGGGACGGTCGGTCAGCTGTTTCAGAATCCGGGCCAGGGCGGCGCTGCTCCAGGCGGCGCCGCCGGATTCCCGGGCGGTGGCGGGTTTGCCGGCGGCGGAGGAGGCTTCGGTGGCGACACCGCCTCGCTCAACGCCGCGGTCCGCTACGTCGAGCAGCACGGTGGCGGGGAGATCGGCGTCTCGTCTCAGAGCACCGCCGCTTCAGCGATTCTCGACGGTTACACGAACGTCGCCGGCCTCGGCGGCTTCTCGGGCCGGGAGAGCTCGGTCAGCGCGAGCTGGATCGCGATGGAGGTCCGGGAGGGCCGCCTGCGCTGGGTGATCGTCGACAGCACCGAGGGGGCAACGCTTCCGGGCGACACCCGCACCGGCAGTCAGGCCGCGATGGACGTGGTCGCAAAGACATGCCGCCGGGTCACGTTAAGTAGCGACGGCACAAGCGGACAAATGTACGATTGCCTGGGGCGCGCGACGGCGATTCTTCAGGCCGCCAAGGAGTAGGCATTTGAAGAAGATTCTCGACGGGGCACCCAGGGCGGCGCTTGCGGCAGCGGTGATCGTGGCGGGCGTCCTGTGCTCCGCGCCGGCGGCCCTGGCGAAGACCACGACGAGCTCGAACTGGGCCGGGTACGCGGTCCACCGTCCCGGCGTCTCCTTCCGTCAGGTGTCCGGGACCTGGACGCAGCCGTCCACCTCGTGCATCCCCGGCCAGTCGACCTACTCGGCGGTGTGGGTCGGCATCGGCGGCTTCAAACCGACCTCCGACGCGCTCGAGCAGATCGGCACCGAGGTCGACTGCAACCCCGCGGGGAACACGGTCTCGAGCGCCTGGTACGAGCTTGTGCCGGCGCCGTCGAAGTCGATCTCGCTGGCGGTCCATCCCGGCGACGTCATGCACGCGACGGTCACGGTCGTCGGGCACCACGTGACGGTCGTGCTGCGGAACCTGACCAGCCACAAGACCTTCCGCAAGAGCCTCGACGCGCCCAGCATCGACGCGAGCTCGGCCGAGTGGATCGTCGAGGCGCCGTCAGAGTGCATCAGCCAGTTCGCGTGTCAGGCGCTGCCGCTGGCGAACTTCGGATCGGTCACGTTCGACGCGGCTTCGGCCACGTCGACCACGGGCGCTGCGGCATCGATCATCTCGCCGAAGTGGTGGCGGACGAGGATCGATCTCACTCCGAGCGCTCAGCGGTTCATCGTCGCCCGCCAGACGAGCGACACCGCGGGCTCGGCGACGGCGTCGACGCTGACGGGCGCGGGCCACGCGTTCGACGTGACGTACTCGACCGTCGCCGCGCCGCCGCAGCAGTTCGACTCGGCGCGCCAGAGCCGGCTCCGCGCCGCCTACATCGAGCATTAAGCGCTCGAGCGCTCCTATCTAGCTCTTACGCGTTCCCTACGCGGCTCTACCGGGGCCCACCGATGCTGTGGGCATGAACACGGCTCTGACACCTCATCTCTTCTGGATCACCAGCCGCGCCGCTGGGTTCGCCGCCCTGATACTCGCCAGCCTCGCGGTCTCGCTGGGGCTGCTGATGAGCACGAAGCTGCTCAAGGGCAGGACGGCCGATCTGCGCGTGGCTCATGACACCCTCGCGCTCGCAACGATCGTCGCGATCGTCGTCCACGGCGTCTCGCTGCTGGGCGACTCGTTCCTGCATCCGTCCCTCCTCGACATCTCGATCCCGTTCGTCTCGGGCTACAAGACGTTCTGGACCTCGCTCGGGATCGTCGGCGGCTGGGGCCTGACCCTGCTCGGCCTGTCCTACTACGCACGGCGTTGGGTCGGGGCGGTCCGCTGGCGCAAGCTCCATCGGTTCACGGCGCTGGCGTGGCTCGCCGGGCTCGTCCACGCGCTCGGCGAGGGCACCGATGCCGGCCAGCTGTGGTTCCTCGCGATGGTGGCGCTCGTGGCGATCCCGGCGCTGGCGCTGCTGGCGACGCGGCTGGCTCGCAGCGGCGGCGCCCCGCTCGGGCCGCCGGCGACCCGTCCTCAGATCTCGAACAACCGCCCCTCGGGCCCGGCGTTGACCACCGGCGTGGTTCCGATCGCGGCCTCTCGGCCCCAGCATTGATGAATGTGTCCACAGACGGCGATTACCGGGCGCTTGCGCTCGATCGCCGTCAGGACCGTGGTGGTGGCGGCTAACTGCGATCTCGGCGTCTCCGCCGGGTCGAGATCCCGTATTCCCGCCACCCGAAACGGCCATCTCGCCCCCGCCGGCACCTTGAGCTTGGCGTTATCCGCCATCACCCGCTATCGCCTGCCGCCCTCATCTGGCCGCCGGAGCGTCGGCCGTGGCGCCATCACGACGCCCTGAGGTTCATGCAACACCCTCTCAGGGTCAGCTTTCGAGCCCCTTGTGCATCGTGACGAAGTCGCCGGCACCGATCACCACGTCCGCGCCCTCCGCCATCTGTACGAGGTGCTAGGCCGCCCGGCGGTCTCTGTGCAGGTCGCTGAAGGTCAGTGGTCGCACCGTTAGCTAGAGTGGTGCTGCATCGGCATGCCGGTAGCATGCCCGGCGCGCGACCTCCGCGTCCGCTCCACGCCTAGATGAACGGCCGGCGTGGTGGGAGACGGGGCTGGAGGACCCGCTCCAGACGGACATCATCAGAGGAGGTATCTGCCAAGTGGCAATACGAGTAAAGCGGGCCCTGGTCGGGCTCGCGACCGCAGCCGCGGTATTGATCTTGCCGGCGGTGGCGTCAGCCGCCGTCACCCCAGGGCTGACCGTGACGCCGAGCACCACGGTCGCCGGCACCAACCCAGCGACGGTGGGTTTTGACGCGACGTTCTCGAGCGCGCCCAACGACGTCAGCTTTGCGCTGCCCGCTGGTCTGCTTGCGAACGCGGACCAGGCCGGCGGCGCCTGTCTGATCGCGTCGTCGCCGACGGCGGCCTGCCAGGTCGGCAGCGGCACGGTGACCGCGGGTGGCATGGCGGGCTTGCCCGTGAGCTTGTATCTGGTCGGGGCGCCGAAGGCGGGCGACGCCGCCGGGCTCGCGCTCGTCCAGGGCAGCACCACGCTGTCGGTGGCGGACGTGACGGTGAGGAGCGCCGACGGCGGGCTCAACATCGCGTTCTCGAACCTGTCCGCCGACGCTCTAACCGAGCTCAACGTTTCGTTCACCACGCTCCGCCTGCCGACGAGCTGCCCGAGCCCCGCGGCGAACGTCACGCTGACCGCGGACGGGACCCCCACCACGGCACCGCTGAACGTCACCGGCTGCAGCAGCCTCGGCTACGCCCCGTCGCTAAGCGCGACGATTACCAAGGACAGCAAGGACACGGGCGGCGAGTTGGCGCTCGGGATCACGCAGGCGGCGACTGAAGCCGCCAACAAGACGATCACGTTCGGCCTGCCCGTTAAGGTGATCTCGCCCAATGCGGCGGCCGATCTGCCGTGTCTGTCGACCGCCGGGTGCACCATCGGCACCGCCGCGGCGACGTCGCCGCTGGTGCCGAGCATCGCTCTGGCGAACGGCACGGTGACGCTGGGCGGCTCGGCCACCACGCCGACGATCGCCGTCACGTTCCCCGCGCCGTTCTCGCTGACGATCGCCGGCACCGTGGACCTGGCCACGAACTCGGTCACGTTCAATAGCGTGCCCGACGTGCCCCTGACCAGCCTGAATCTGACGATCACGGGGCCGAATGGGCAGAAGGCGTTCACGATCAACTCCTGCTCGCCGAACAACGTGACGGGCAGCTTCACCGGTCAGGGTGGGCAGTCGGCCACGTCGAACGCGGGCATCAAGTTC